>Ga0105047_10001501_pt1 | contig 41786 bp, 36 predicted proteins | sample MAT04_FD_78384 | JGI IMG/M metagenome (GOLD analysis project Ga0105047, IMG submission 78384) | Freshwater microbial communities from Lake Fryxell liftoff mats and glacier meltwater in Antarctica - MAT-04 (megahit assembly) | ecosystem: Environmental > Aquatic > Freshwater > Ice > Liftoff... | reverse complement strand
GTGGTCGGATGCGGAGTGGTCGGATGCGGAGTGGCCGGTGGGGCCACGAACGAGGCGGGGAGTTGCGGTGGTGGGGTCGACACGGGGGGGATCGAGGCGGTAGGGCCGTCGGGGCACGGTAGGCCGCGGGCAGGCACGGCCGGCCAGACCTGAGCCGCCCGCCGCGACGCTGGAACGTGCCCGACGGCGGGCATCTTGGCGGTGCCGACGATGGTATCGCTGCGTCGATCGCCGGGTCGGCGAAACCCGCCGTCACGGGTGACTCGAAACAACGGCGTCCGGATGTCGGTCGGCAGGCCGGATCGCAGGACCATCGTCGCGTCCATGATCGTTATGACGCTGCCGCGATCAGCGCGCGGTACTTCGGTGCCAACGCCGGATCCTGGTCCTGCCACTCCTTGGCTCCGAAGCTTCCCGATCGGCTGTTCGGGCTGACGCTCCAGAAGTTCTCGAACTGTTGCCCGCCAATCTGGCGCCACAAGGTGAGGTACTCCGTGTAGATCGCTTCGAGCCGCTGGTTTCGGTTGACCTGAGTGAGCTTCGCGGTGAGGGCGTCGTTGCCGTTCTCGGAGCCAATTCCCACCATGTGCTGGCCGCCCTCGTAGGCGATGAGCGGTAGGCCGGCGCTGGATGCGGTGGCGGCGTTAATGGTGAGGAGCTGCGTCGTCTCGCCGCGGAGTTCGGCGACACACCGATCGAGGATCTCGTCCTCGGTCATGGCAATCACTTGCGCGGCGCCCCCGGGCCACCCCGTGAGCTGTTGCACACAGCCGAAGTACGGAGCAATCGCGAAGGCGTCGGCCATGCCAACCAGCGATCCGCCGTTTTCGATCCGCGCCTGATCGATCACCTGGCCGCCGGTCCAGGTATTGTTGTGTTGCGCGGCGAGCACGCGAATCAGCCGATCCCGACCGCCGAACACCGCCTCCCAGATGCGGAACATCTGGACGGCTCGGCGCCCGTGGTAGCGCAATCCCGCCTGGAACCCGCTGGTGGAGAGCCCCAACGCAAGACCTTGCTGCATGGTGTATTGCATCTGCGGGTAGACGGCGTTCCATGTCTCGTTCGAATACTCGATGTAGGCCCGACGGCCAGGTTCGAGCCGGTCCCGAACCATGGTTGCAAAGCTCGAGAAATGGCTGTCGGTCGCATTGTGCGGAAGGGTGAACCAGGGGTCGACGTCGAGCTCGTTGGCCAGGTCGATCATGAGTTCCAACGGGACCCCGACGTAGGTGAAGAAGGCGTGCGAGAGCCGGGGCCGATCCGCCCAGTTCGCCATCGCCCCCGGCGCCGTGGTGGAGCTCGTGCGCATCCACCAGAGAAATCGGAGGCTGTTGAAGGGCCGGAGGTTGTCGAGGAACGAGGGGTTGAACGGTGCTTGTTGGTAGGTGGCCTCGTGACCGGGCATGAGCAAACGTATGTTGCGCATGCGATTCGTGGCGTTGGTCGTGAACTGCCGGAGATAGATGCCGTTCAGTCCCGCAGGGATGTCGACGATCGCCCTCCCTGGACCCGTGGGCGTAACGGCCACGTTGCTCGGCCGAAACTCGAAGGTGCCCTCGCCCTCCCAGAGCATCGTGTACGCACCGGTCGGGTAGTGACCGGTGCCGCTGAACATGGCGATCTCGCCCCACTGGTTGGGTTGGATCGACCGAATCCAACCGTACTCATCGAGGTCGCTCGGGGCGCCACCTCCCCAGGGCAGTCCCCAGCCGTTGGAGGTCCACGGGCGGCTGCTTTTGATGACATCCACGAATGGCAGTTCGGTGGACCAGTCCGCCACCATCCCGAGGTTGGTTCCTACGAACCTGGTGTCCGCCGGCGGCGGGGCTGATGTCGTGGTGGTGGACGATGCCGGCGGAGGGGCCGGCGGGACGACACACGCCGCAAGTGCGGCCACAGCGACACCGGCGGCGATGGGAACGGTGAGCAGGCGCCAACAAGCCGAGACGATCCGTATCTCGCCGCAACGCCTGCGGACCCTGACGGCCTGGCCGAACGAGTCGGAGGCCAGGGCCTCGGGCCGGCCCGCGGGGGCGACGGGGGAACGCAACGCGAGGAAGGGGTTTGCCATGACAGACTCCAATGTTGGCCGGGGCGGGACCGGACGACGACCCGCTGCAACCGTTTGAGCCCGGGCCGTCCCGTTTCGACGTACACCCGCCCAAACAATTCTTGGTCTGATCTTTGGCCTGATCCGTCCCGGCACAGATCTCAGCGAACGGTTGACGCTGAAGGTCGTGCGCCGGCGGCGGACGACGAGAACAGCTACGTGATCACCAACGTTGTGGCGGACTCGAAGGATCGAGCACTCACTCGTCTTCGGCGTGAGTGACGGGGGCTTCGCCCATCCAGCTTCGGAGCGTGTTCTTGAGCTTCGTCTGTTGGATGAAGACGTCGTGCTCCGCGGGGGCAGACCCGGCGGCCTGTGGCGACTTCAGATAAAAGCTCAGCCACTCCTGCACACCACTCTGCCCGGCGCGGGCGGCGAGGTCCATGAAGAGCGCGAGGTCGAGCACGATCGGCGCCGCCAGGATGGAGTCTCGGCAGAGAAAGTTCACCTTGATCTGCATCGGATATCCCATCCAACCGAAGATGTCGATGTTGTCCCAGCCCTCCTTGTTGTCGCCGCGGGGCGGGTAGTAATTGATGCGCACCACGTGGTCGATGTTGCCGTAGAGGTCGCCGTAGATCTCCGGCTGCAAAATGGTGTCGAGCACACCCAGTTTCGACATCTCCTTGGTCTTGAAGTTCTCCGGATCGTCGAGCACTTCGCCGTCTCGGTTTCCGAGGATGTTGGTGCTGTACCACCCGCGGAGCCCCAACATGCGGGCCTTGAGCCCCGGGGCGAGGATCGTCTTCATCAGGGTCTGGCCGGTCTTGAAGTCCTTTCCGACGATGGGCACGCCGCGCTGGAGCGCCAGCTCACGCATTGCCGGCGTGTCGACCGACAGGTTCGGGGCACCGTTGGCGAACGGCACGCCGCTCACGAGGGCGGCGTAGGCGTAGATCTGCGACGGGGAGATGTTGGCGTCGTTGTCGCGTAGCCCTTGCTCAAAGGCGGCCACGGACAGGTGCACGTCGGAGACCTCCTGGTAGGCCTCGGTGGAACCGCACCACACCATCACGAGGCGGTCGCAGTCGTTTTCGATGCGGAACTGCTCGATGTCGGCGATCAACGCCTCCGCCTGTGCGAACTTGTTGGCAATGTTTTTCACCCGTGTGCCTTCGAGGCGTTTCACCCATGTTTGGTCGAACACCGCGTCCATCGCCGTAACCCCTTCGAGTTCCCCGGAGACGGGACCGAGATCACGTTCCTCGAGCACACCGGCGGTGCGGGCGGCCTCCAACGCGTTCGGTGAGATGGGGTCCCAACCGCCGAATACGAGCTGATCAAGACTGGCGATCGGCACGAAGTCCTTGATCATCGGGTTGCGGCCCTCGGCGCGATCTCCCAGGCGAATATGGCTCATCTGGGTGAGGGAGCCGACGGGGACGGTAAGACCACGGCGGGCGGCGAGCACCCCCGCGATGAACGTGGAAGCGACGGCGCCAAGACCGGGGGTGAGCACGCCGAGGCGGCCCGTGGCGGGAGCAATGGTTCGAGGTTCAGGCATGGCAGGATTCTACGAGAAAAACGAACAACATGTCCTTATAGTGAAGGAAGCCTTCACGGTATGCTTCAAGGATGGGCCTGCCCGATATCACCGTTGCGCAGTTCGAGTATCTCGATGCCGTTGCACGTCACCCCACCTGGGCGGCGGCGGCATCGTCGTTGCGGGTGAGCCCATCGGCGCTTTCCCAGGGTCTCGCCGAACTGGAGCGGCGTTTGGGGGTCACACTGTTCGAGCGGGAAGGTCGCAGGCGTGTACCCACCGCAGCACACGCCGAGGTGCTCCGTCATGCCCGGCAGGTGTTGGCGCAGACCCACGACATCGTGGCGTGGGCGGAGCACGTTCGGGTCGGTCAGAAGGGACGGGTACGGCTTGGCATGATCGATGTTGGCGTGGTGGCGCACTTCCCCAAGGTTCTTCGCCGATACCGCGCCGAACGGCCCGGCCTCGAGGTGCACCTCACGGTTGCCTCCTCGGCGTCGTTGCTCACGGAGGTGGCGGGCGGCAACCTCGATCTGGTGGTGTGCGTCGCGCCGCCCACCTCGTTCGCCGGGGTGGCGCTCACACCCTTGTGGGACGAAAACCTCTTCGTGTACCCCACGCGTGACGCGTCGGGAGACGACGAACCGTGGGGGCCATGGGTGACCTTTCCGGCGGGATCGCACACCCGCACGATCGTGGAGCGAGAGGTTCGAGCCCTCCGACGTCCGTTCGACGTTGTGGCGGAATCGAACCAACCGGAGGTGCTTCGCGAGATGGTCCGGCTTGGTCTGGGGTGGACGGTGTTGCCCGCTGCTCAGGCCGGTATCGGCACTGCCCGCCTCGCGGCCCGGTCCGGCAACCCGCTGTGCGCTCGCACGCTGGTGCTGGCTCGGCGAACGACGGCGGCAGCGATACCCGCCGTCGACGAGTTGGCCACGTTGCTCCTCGCCACGCCGATCACGCGCAGCGAGTGATCTGGCTCACGTCGTCGGTGGCCGGGCCGATCTTCACGAGGGGATCGGAACTCGCCCATGATCGGAGTTGCTGATCGAAGGCCTGCTTCTGTTGTGTGGAGTCCCATTTCCAATCCACACGAATGCAGGCCTTGCCGTTCTCGTCCCACAGCACGTAGCGATCGCCGCCCCAGCCCTCCGGGGTGTCGATCTTGGTGAGGGCCTTTCGCATGAACTCTTCGAGAGCGTTGGGGTCGGAAAGGTCGAACTGCTCCGCTCCTTCGCCGGCGAGTAGGTCTTCGAGCAACGAGGAGATATCGCCGGGGAGGTCGGCCGATGCCAGCACCAACCCGGTGAGGTACTCACCCAGAGTGCCGGTGGCTGTCACTTCTCCGTCGGCGCCGGGAGCGGTCACCGAAACGGGGAGCTCTCCCGCCCGGTACTTCTCCGGATGCAGGATCTGCTCGCTGGATACGGGCGGCGAGGAGAAGGCCTCGTCGATGCGGGTGGTTCCCCCATCGGCGAACAGCGCACTCACGAACGGCTCACCCTCGTTATAGGGGGCTTCGGCCAGGATCACCAGCCGCAGGGGAAACGCCGCGGCCGAGGTGAGCAAGGCGGACTGGCCGGCTCCCATGGCGCCCATCTCGCTCTGCATCTGCGCTCGGTCGTTGTCGGTGAGTGATGCCACATACGCGAGCTCGACTCGTCGAGCGCTTCCCTCGGCCAACGCCTGAAATGCCCATTCGCTCCCGTCGGTGCGCGCCGACACGTCGGGACGGTTGAGGCCAGCGTTCTGATCGTCGATGGCATGGGTGAGTTCGTGTACCACGATGCGCCGCCAGAACGGGGTGATCTGCTGACCCCGCACGACCAGTTCCCCGGTGTCGGGCAGATAGAACCCCATCACGCCGGCGCCGAGAAGTGCTTCTTTGGCGGCGACGGGGTCGAAGTCCGGGGGGGCGAGCCCGAGCGCACGGTACAGCCGGCCTTGCGCCTCGATCGCCGACACCTCGGCGTCAAGCAACGTGGTGAGCCGCCGTTTGAACTCGGTGGACGACAGCACCTCGACGTCGACGGACTTCTTGAATCGCAGCCCCCGTTCCTGTTCGACGTACTTCGACAGCTTCTCGACCTCGGCGCTGATCTCTGCAGAGGTGGCCGGTGGTCCGGATGGGAGGGTTGGTGAAGGGAAACTTGGGATGGACGGGAACGGTGTCGGCCGGGGCCGGGTCGGGGTGGGGTCGGCGGTCTCGGGGGTTTGGGGAGTCCGACCACCAGAGGTGCCGGGAGTACCAGCCGACACTACGGCGTTGTCGGACCGCTCCTCTGCGCCTTGACTGATGGACAACACGGTGGCGATCAGGGCGATGAAAAGCACGACGGCCACCGAACCGAGCGCAACGGTTCGACGGGAAGGTCCCGGATCGATTGGCGGGGGTTCCATGGGACGGCCAGCCGAAACCGGCGTGGCTCCATAGCCCCCAAGGAAGGGCGACGGACGCGTGGGCGGCGGTGCCGGAAACGTGGTGACCGACGGCGCGGCCACGAACGTTCGTGGGGGGGTGGGGTCCGATGGGGGCGCTGAGGGCGGGACCGCGGGCCAACTGGCGTCGCTCACAGCCGTGACCCTATCGGTGAGCAACGTTTCTGCGGTCGCGGCGGTGGCAGCGTCACCCGCGCCGATCGGTGGGAGCACGTTTGCCGGCCGGCCGAACGTCGATGCCGTACCTGCGGAGATAACGCCGAATCGTTTCCGCACTTACGCCACGGTTCTCCGCTACCTGCACCAGCGTCCACCCTCGCGCCTCGTAGTGCTCTCGCAGCCACGCCTCCGGCAGGATGTCGGCCACGGTTGGGTCGTCGCGATGGTCGGCGACGATTCCGTGTTTGTGGGCGTACCGACGGACGGTCTCGGTGCTCACCTCGTGTTGGCGAGCTATCTCGGCGAAGGATCGACCACCAAGCACGTGTTCACGTTGGTAGAGCTCGGGGGTGAGGAGGTCGGCCACGCTGCCCTGCCGGGAGCCACCCGGCGCGCGCACCTCGATGTTGGCCGCCCGCAGCCAACGGCGAACGGATTGCTCGCTGACGTTGATCTCCTCCGCAATCGCCCCGGCCGAACGGCCCTCGCCTTCATACATGGTGCGAAGGGCCTCGTCGGACGGTCGTTCCACCGTGGCCACAGCGCGGGTTTCGATCTCCAACCGATGCAGCTCGCGCCGGATGGTCTCGGAGCTCACACCGAGCGCGGATGCGATCTCCGTCAGCGACTGGCGTTCATCGGCGTAGCGCCGACGAAGCTCGTCGGGGTCGAGTTTCGCCCGTGGACGCGCCGTGGCCCGCAACGGGATGCCGTTTCGCTTCAACGCTTGCCGAACGCCCTCCTGCGTGACTTGGAGCGCCGTGGCAATCTCCGCGATCGATTCGCCCCGTTCCACATACCGGGCGTTCAGCAGTGCCGGCGTGAGCGTGGAACGCCGACCTGGGCGGGGTTGCGGTGTGGGAGCGTGGGACTGCCGGACCGTCCGCAAGGGAATGCCGAGCTTGTGGAGGTGTCTGCGCACCCCTTCGGTAGAGAACCCGTATTCGCCGGCGATCTCGGTGAGCGACTTGTTGTTGTCGTGGTGTTCCCGACGGAGCACTTCTTCGGTGAGCAACTCGGCGAGCGGACCGGCTCGACGTCCGTAGCGACCACGATCGAGGGTGATCTCGTGAATGCCGGCGTAACGACGGACGGTCTCCGCACTGACGTTGAACCGGTCGGCGATTTCGGTGAGCTTGAGGCCGTCGGTGACATAGGCCTCGATGAGTGCCTCTTTGGTGAGACGGTCGGCCACGGCGGTGGCCCGGCTGGTGCGGGAGGTGATGAGTTCGTGCTGGTGCAGCGCTCGACGAACGCTTTCCGCACTCACCTCGAGCTCCTCGGCGATCTGCGCAATTGTGTGCCCCTGCACCACATGAAGATCTTCGAGCACGTCACGGGTGAGCCGCTCCTGCACGCTGCGCCCGCCGCCGGCAGGTCGCATCGGTATGTTGAAACGATGCAGGCGAAGCAGCACCGACCGTTCCGACATTCCTACCTCTTGACCGATCTGACGGGCGCTGAGCCCTTGTTTCAGGTACCGGTCTTCGAGCAACTCGCGGGGTAGGTGCACGGCCTCTCGGGCAGGGGCCGCGGGGGCGGCGGACGGAGTGACCGTGTGCAACGGCAGCCCGTCTTCACGCACCATGCGCATGACTTCCGGTGATTCGAGGCCCCATTCCCGGGCGATCGAGGAGGCGCTACGTCCTTTCCGGACGTATTCGCGCAGAAGGTAGGCCGGGGTGATGCTGGGATGGCGCCGAGTAGGGGGTGGGTCGACGGCCGGGGGCGCCACGGGAACCGGGTCGAGCTCCGGGGGGACTGCCGCGGGGGGTGCCGGGTCGGCCACCTCGGGGACTGCGCTGGCGGTCGGCGAAGGCGATGGCCCCGCGATACCGGAGGGGCCACCTGCGGGCCGACGGGGGATCCCGTACTGATCGAGCAGCCGGAGAATGTCGGTGGGTTTGCACCCGGCCGCCTTCGCGATAGGCCGAACACCCTCCCCGGCCAACACGTATCGCCGACGGAGGTAGGCGGGGGAGACGATGTCGGCAACGCCGGATCGAACGGGAATGCGAAATGCCCGCAGTGCAACCCACACGTCTTCGACGGCGACCCCGAGATCTTGGGCGATCTCACCCGTGGAGCGACCGAGCCGGTCGTATCGAGTGCCGAGCTCGGCTGGACCGAGGGCGATCAGCGCCGGGTGGACCTCGCGCGGCATAGGCCGAGGCGGACGACTGCCGGGCCCACCGGGCCGCCCACCACTGCCCATCGGCCGACGGGTGTCACCCGACCCACTCGTGGGCCGCGGCGGTGGCCGACCCGCGTCGGCCGGGAGGTGGTCGCTGTGCGTACGGGGTTTGTCCATGAGATTGTCGCCGCTGCCGCTGCGAAACGCAGAGCGAGCGAGCGCAGTGTAGTGGTCGACCTCTCCGGGCTACGACCGGAGCCAACCACTACTCGAGGAGTCTGGTCCCGGCGCGCGCAGCGCTACCGTGCCCTATGGACTTCCGATCGACCACGGCGCAGGATCTCGCAACTCGTGTGCGCGCACGACAGATGACGGCGCGTGACATCGTCGAACACGCACTCGCCGTCATCGAGGACCGCAACCCATCGGTCAACGCCTTCGTCTCGGTGGATGCCCCAGGGGCGCTCAACCAGGCCGATCGGGTGGACCGCGTGATCGCGAACGGTGGCGACCCGGGGCCCCTTGCCGGAGTACCGATCGGGGTGAAGGATCTCGAAGACGCGAAGGGATTCGTCACCACGAATGGCGCCCAATGGCGCCGGGAGCGCGCCCCGTCCACGACCGACTCGGTGTTCGTCGCTCGGCTTCGTGCGGCCGGGTGCATCGTGGTGGGAAAGACCAACACACCCGAGCATGGCTGGACGTCCGAAACGATCAGCCCGGCCTTCGGCGCCACCAACAATCCTTCGTATCCCGGCCGTTCGGCCGGTGGTTCGTCGGGTGGGTCAGCCGCGGCGCTTGCCGCCGGCATGGTCCCCCTGGCCACAGGATCCGATGGGGGCGGATCCATTCGGATTCCCGCGGCGTTGTGCGGCCTGTCGGGCTTCAAGCCGTCCCAAGGCCGGGTGCCGGCGGGGTCCGCCACCGGCGCGCCGGGATCGGGCCTTCTCAGCGTGAAGGGTCCGATGACGGCGCGGGTTCGTGACGCCGTGTTCGTGCTCGACGCCGTGATGGGTCCCGACCCGACAGATCCGTTCTCACTCCCTGCTCCCAACGCTCCTTGGTTCCCCGATCTCGCCGGTTATGTCGCTCCCCCGAAACGGGTGGTGTGGAGCACGCTCGGCTACGACGTCGACCCCGACGTGCTCGCCACCTGCGAGTCGGCCATCGCGTCGATCGAAACGATGGGCACCGACGTCGTGCGTGTAGATGCCGTCTTCACCGACGATCCGGTATGGACGTTCCTGCAGCTTTGGTCGGTCTATGCACAACGGGTGTATGAGCCGCTCCGTGGTACGCCGGCGTGGGACACGGTGGACCCCGGGTTGCTCGACACGGTGCAGTTCGCCGTCGACGGTGTGGATGCGCCCGCCTTCGCCGGCGCGCTCGATGCCTGCTACCGCTACAACGCCGAGATCGAAACGTGCCTCACCGAACACCACGCCGACCTCTTGCTGACGCCCACGGTGGCCGGCCTGCCGCCGGTGCTGGGGCGACCCGGCACGATCGACGGTGTGGAACGGCTCGACTGGGTGCGATACACGTATCCGTGCAATCTCACGCGCCGCCCTGCCGGCACGGTGGTTGCGGGGCACACACCAGGCGGCTTACCCGTGGGACTCCAGGTAATCGGTCGACCACTCGCTGACGTCACCGTGCTGCGCGCCATGTGCACCTTCGAGGATCTCCTGCACAGCTGATGCTCGTTTGGTGGTTCGGTCAGGGCACTGTGCAATCGGCGTAGGCGAGCCACGGCGTGCCGTTTACCTCGCTGAGCCTCCGGCAGATCATCGTGGTGAGGCCCTGGGGACGTTGGCCGCTTCGCCGTGCATCCTCCACCACGTGCACCACGCCTGCGCCCGTCACCTCATAGGTCCAGTCCATGGGGTACTCGGGGTCGGTACCGACCGGGATGTTGTTCGGTGGTTCATAGGTACGCACCGTCAACGTGGCCCGCTGGCCACGAGCAAAAGCATCGAGCAGACATGGCACCTGTCCCCGTGGCGCAGTCGTGGTGGGCCAACCCGACGGACTGATTCGACCACAGTTCACCACCTCGGTGGTCGTGGTTGGCACGGTGGGTGTGACTGTTGTGCTGACGTCGCCGTTGGTGGTGGGCGGGGCGGTGGGCGGTGGGGTCACTGCACTCGACGGGGCGGCGCTGCTCGTCGTCGTCGGGGTGGTCGGCACGGGATTGGCCGTCGTGCCGGACTGACCGGTATCGGGAGTGGTCGGCGTGGGTCCGGTTCCGGTGGAACCCGGCACAGCTAGGTCGGCTGAGCACAAGGCCTGGACTCGCTGGAGGATCCCTTCCAACTCATTCTGCAGCTCGTTGTACTTGGCAATCGCTCGGTCCTTCTGCGCTCGATAGTCCTCCTTGTTGGACGGATCGGCGTCAGTCATCTCTATCGCTTTCTGATAGTTCTGCTGCTGTTGAGCTTGCTGCTCGCGAAGGGCCATGATGTGCTGCTCAACGTTGAGGGCTGGTTCGCTCGGGCAGCACTCGGCGGGAAGTACCCCGTCGCGTTCGGGGGCCGCATCGATTTGGTCGAACCGATCCTGCGACGTGGGCGGGTTCTGCTTTTGTCGCAAGGACACGATCTCATCGGTCACCGACCGGACGAGAGCGGCGCAGTCCACGGCGGTGGTACCGGAAGTGGATCCCGGGCCGGGAGGGTTCGAGGCGAGGTTGACCGGGGAGCCGTCGCCGGTGCGAACGGCGGTGGCCACGATGGGGATCACGAGAAGGAGGACGAGCACGGATGCCAGTGCGCCGAAGGTCGCCGACCGGCGGGCGCGGGCCCGTCGAATCACAAGGTCCAGGCCGTCCGGGCAGGGGACCACCGGGTCGCCACCGCGGAGGTTCTGGTCGAGCGCGCCTTTGAGCAAGGAACCCAGACGCTCGTTTCGGCTGTGCGCGTCCTCGGGTACGGGAAAGGTGGTCATCGGTCGTCCTCCAGCAGGGGTTGCAATGTGGCAAGGGCACGGTGGGTATGGGTCTTCACGGAGCCGGTACTGATGCCGAGAGTGGAAGCGGTGTCGGCGACCGAAAAGTCGGCGAGATAGCGGAGCACCACGACCTCACACTGGCGGCGGGGCAGGGAACGAAGCAGGAGGAGCAACTCGGTCCGCCGGGTGCTGTCCAGGGCTTCGTGCTCCGCAGCACTCGCAGTCCCCGGATCCGACACAGGATGGCGGCGGGCCGTGCCCCGTCGACGTAGTCGGGAACGAGCCCCGTTGAGGACCGCCACACGCAAGTATGCCGGCGCGGTTTCGGGGGCGATTCGATGGAGTCGCGCATGCATCCGGACGAACGCGTCCTGCACGACCTCCTCTGCCGTCTCTCGATCGTCAACGAGCACCTGAGCCAGTCGGACGAGGCCCCCGCAATGCTGATGCCAAAGCCGGGTCAGATCGGGCGGTGCCTCCACGGGCGAATCCTCGTTCATCGCTGCGCCGCTCTGTGCTCGGTGGGTCACCGAGGTGGTTGCCGGTGCCGTCGTACTTGCGGCGACGAGGCCGTCAACTTCGGTGGGCCCACGACGCAACGCGGCGATCAATCTGTCGGACATCGTTGTTCAAGACGTCGACGTCCCAGACGAGGTTGACCTGTGGGACACTTTTCTCATGACGATCCTCGATATCCCCAGCGCCATCCATCGTGGTGAGGCCGACCTGCCGTTCATCTCCGTGGGCGACGGCACCCATCTGCAACTCCTTCAGGTCGACATCGACGCCGGGCTGTGGGTGGTGCGCACCAGGTTCGAGCCTGGCGTCACCATCCCCAAGCACAAACACACGGGCCAGGTGTTCGCCGTCACCCTCGCGGGGAGCTGGAAATACGTCGAGTACCCGGAGGTGAACATCGCGGGGTCGTACCTCTACGAGCCTGCAGGCTCGGTGCACACCCTCACGGTGCCGGCCGACCAGGAAGGCGTCACCGATGTGTGGTTCGCCATCTATGGCGCCAACCTCAACATCGACGATGAGGGCAACGTATGGGCCGTCATCGACGCGGGGTTCATGCTGGAGTTCTACCTCGGCATGTGTGAGGCCGCTGGCCTCCCGAGGCCCGACGTCATCGGCGCCTAGTGCTCCTGAGTCGGGGGCTTTCACCGCCGGAAATCCCTCAGGGGTTCCGTGCCTCGAGCACACCCAGAGTGAGCTTTCCCACGCCGAAGTCGGGCGTTCCTTCTGGAACTCTGCCGGGTCCGAGGCGTACGGCCACGATGCCCTCCGACGGCAGGATTGATATCACCTGGTCGCCAAGGCCCAGGGCGAAGAAGGCATCGTCGGGTGCGCCTGGCACCATCTGGCGAGTCTTCTCCGTGGGAGCAGAACCCCCCGTAGTGGCTTGCTGTGCGCTCATGCCGTTGCCCTTGGCGTTCAGCCACCACAGGTAGCCGTACGCTTCGTTCAGTTTCTGCGATGGTGACGTTGCCTGACGCACCCAGTCGGCCGGAACCACCTGCGAGCCATTCCATGACCCTTTGCTCAACATGAGGTGACCGAAGCGCGCCATGTCCCGACATGTGCTCTGAAGACCCATGAAAGCGAGGGTGTTGCCGGACGGATCCTTGCCCATCGCGCTGTCGCGCATGCCGATCGGGGCAAGCAGCTTCGTGGTGGCGTAGTCGGCCGTTGACTGCCCGGTTGCCGTTTGCAGCACACGATCGAGCGTCTGGATAGCGGAGTTGTTGTAGATCCACTCGGTACCGGGCTCGGGCCCCTGACCGAGTTCGATGGCGAACTGGGTCTTGTTGGTCGCGCCAGCGGCCATCTTGATGTAGTCGGTGCCGAAGTCGTAGTAGCGGCCAGAATCGTTGGAGAGCAAGTTGCGGATCGTGACCGGATTCGAGTCCGTGTTGGCCCACTCCGTGATGTACTTCGACGCTGGCTCGTTGATCGAGAGGTTGCCGTCGGCCTGGGCAATGCCGACCAGGGTGGAGGTGTAGCTCTTGGTGGCCGACCACACCTCCTGACGGGTGGTGGGAGCGGCGCCGTTGAAGTACCACTCGCCAACGATCTTTCCGTTCTTGGCAACCAGCATGCAGTTGGACTTGCCCGCTTCTGCCTTGGTCGCCAACGTTGCCAACTTCGCGGCGTCGAAACCCGTCGCGGCGGGATCGAGGGTCTCCCAATCGGTCCCCGGAAAGGCCAGATTCGACCTCGCGGGAGTGGCACCCGTCCCCGTTGCGGTGCCAGCGGTCCCGGTCGTAGGCGAGCCACTCCCCGCGGCGGTCGCAGTGTCCGAAGACGACGAACTACAGGCGGAGGCCATCAGGCCGGCGGAGCAGAGCAGAGGGACGACAAGTCGCGTGGCGCGCATGGAACGAACGTACTTGTCCGGAGCTATCACCGGCGTTCACCCCGCCACGGGGAACCTTGACTACATGGCCTTTCGCATGACCTTTTCTTTCCAACCGGCATACGGCGGGTACATGATCTTGGGGTCGGGTTTGGTGGGCTTGCTGAGCACGGACTTGTAGTGCGTGAACACGTCGAAGCTCGTGCGGCCGTGGTAGGCCCCGATCCCACTTGGTCCGACGCCACCAAACGGCAAGCTCGGCGACCCGATGTGGAGAATGGTGTGATTGACGCAAACGCCGCCGGATGACGTCTCGGCGATCACGCGCTCCGTGGTTGTGTCACTCGACGAGAACACGTAGAGGGCGAGGGGTTTTGGTCGGTCGTTGATGAACTCGATCGCTTCGTCGACACTCGAGACCGACAACACGGGGAGGAGAGGACCAAAGATCTCCTCCTGCATGATGGGCGCATCGAGGTCGGGGTCGACGACGACGGTGGTGGCGATGTAGCGGTCGTCGACGTCGGTTTCGCCGCCGAACGCCACGGTGCCGCCCGCGCTGTCGAGCAGAGAGCAGAGGCGACCGTGGTGGTTGGTGTTCACGATGCGACTGAAGTCCGGGGTGGCCTTTTGATCGGGGCCGTTGAACTCACGCACTGCGGCGGCGATCTTGTCGACCAACGTGTCGCGGATTGACGCCTCCGCCAACACGTAATCCGGAGCGATGCACGTTTGCCCGGCGTTGATGTGTTTGCCCCACGCGATGCGGCGCGCAGTGACATCAAGGTCGGCGTCGGCGGCAACGATGGTGGGACTCTTTCCGCCCAACTCGAGGGTGACCGGCGTGAGATGTTTGGCGGCTGCCGCCATCACCACCTGACCCACTCGGGTTGAGCCCGTGAAGAAGATGTGGTCGAACTGCTGGTCGAGGATCGCCGCCGTCTCGGCGACGCCGCCCTCGATGCACACCACGGCTTCGTCGTCGAGGTACTTCGGGATCAGGCGGGCGAGCACCGCCGAACACGCAGGCGCCAACTCGGAGGGCTTGGCCACGACGCAGTTGCCGGCCGCCAGCGCACCGGCCACGGGGGAGAGCAACAGCTGGATGGGATAGTTCCAGGGCGCAATGACGAGCGCAACACCGAGTGGTTCGGGCACGATCCGACCCTTGCCCGGTAGCGAGGTAAGGCCGGGCATCACCCGTTTGGGCTTCATCCACGAGCCGACGTGTTTGAGGAGATACGACACCTCCGCCTTGGTGAAACCGAGGTCGCAGGCGTACGCCTCGATGCTGGGCCGACCGAGGTCTTCGGCGAGCGCCCGGGTGAGCTCGGCGTCGTTCTCATCGAGCAGACGGAGAATGCCTTTGAGCTGCTCCTTGCGCCAGTCGAGGGTGCGGGTCCTTCCCGACCGGTAGGTGGTGCGAAGTTGGTCGACCAACTCGGTGAAGGGTGTGGACGATTCGGTTCGTGCTGCGGTGTCGGTCATGACGGCTCCCTCTGGCGCGGCGATCCAGGCAACGCTACCGGTCCGCCACTCCGTTCGCTTGGTGGCGCATCCGTACCGCGCGGACGACAACGCGCGTCACGATCCGGCCATGAGCGAACGCAGGGTGCGGTGCACACGGTTCAGCTCCATCATCTCCTCGAGGTGGTGCTGGGAGGTCCGGGTAGTCTTGTCGATGTTGCGGTCGGGGTGATGCTCCTTCGCCAGGCGTTTGTAGGCCGCGTTCACATCGGCCCAGGACGCATCCGGACCGAGCCCGAGCCGAGCGAGCAGTGAGGCGATCTCGCCCCGGCGGGCCCGTTCCTCCGAATCTCGCTCCGCCTGCAGTTCGGAGTCGCGAAAGAGGTTGTCGGTCGACCAATAACCACCCGCGGCGTTGGGAGCATTGCCGGCGGAAGGATCCGGTGCGGGCGACGGGGCCGAGGCCCGTTTGTTTCGCATGCGGTCGAACCATGCTTGGTATGCCTCATCGCGGGACTGGCCCGTACCACCGTTCGTCACGGAGACCGACTGTAGAAGACGGACGGCACTGACCGCGCCCAAACCCCGGGTGATACCTCGCGGAGGGGAACGGAGGAGTACCTTTTCTGAACACCGTTCATGGGGACCAGACAACTTCGCTACGTGCCCGCTCTCGACGGGCTGCGCGGCATTGCCGTGCTCGCAGTGCTGCTCTTCCACGCCGACGTCCCGTGGTCCACCGGCGGATTCCTCGGCGTCTCGACCTTCTTCACGCTGTCGGGCTTCCTGATCACGACCCTGCTCATCGGCGAGCAAGAGTCCTCCGGGAAGGTGTCGTTGCGCGCATTCTGGATTCGACGGGTGCGACGGCTCCTTCCGGCCTCGTTGGTGACCCTGTTGGTGATCGTTGCTATCAGCCCACTCCTCGGAAAAACGGTGGACCCCACCCGCCTTCCCGGTGACGTCCTGGCGGCCGCGTCCTATGTCGCCAACTGGCGATTCGTGGCCGCCGGCACGTCCTACGCCGACCTCTTTGTCGCGCCGTCTCTCGTACAACATTTCTGGAGCCTGGCAATCGAGGAGCAGTTCTACGTTTTGTTCCCGTTGGTGGCCGCTGCCGCCCTGCGCGTCCGGGGCCGGCGAGCACTCGGTATCACCGCAGCCGGCGGCCTAGGCCTGTCGTTGGTGCTCACCCTTTTCGCCGGCTTCACCGCCGATCGGATCTACTACGGCACCGATACTCGGGCCGCCGAGTTGCTCATCGGGGTGCTCCTTGCGGTGGCGTGGAACCACCCTCGACGTATGGCGCTCGCCCGCAACGTTCCGGCGTTCAATCAATCGCTGGCGGTGGGCGCGCTCCTGGCGTTGCTGGGTTCGATGGCGGCGTGGCTCACTCTCTCCCTCGGAAACGAAGTGCTCTACCGGGGTGGCTTCGCGATCTACGCCGTCGGCACTGCGGCGGTGATCGCGGGGGCCATGCTGCCGCCGGCCTCAAGCCCGGTCGCGGCACTGCTCTCGGTCGGGCCGCTGCGGTCGCTGGGGCGGATCTCCTACGGTGCGTACTTGATCCACTGGCCGCTGTACCTCGTGCTCGACGCGGAACGCACCGGCACCGACGGTCCGGCCTTGGTCGCGATTCGCCTCGCGGTCACCCTGGCGCTCGCCTACCTCTCCTATGGCCTGATCGAATCACCCATTCGGGCCGGTCGAATGGTCCCGGACCGGTTCGTCCTACCGATGGTTCCGGTCGGGGTGGCCCTCGTGCTCCTCGCCGTCACCGTGTTCCCCGAGGAGCCGCCCGTCGGTACGCGGATCGTGTTCGCCGAGGAAACGGCCATTCCCCCGCCGCCCGTGTCGGTTGTGTCGCCGGCCACCTACGACCAGCCGGTGGCCACGACGCCGCCCGAGTTCCAGGTGTTGATCGTCGGCACACCGGATTCCTATCTGCTGGCCGAATCGCTTCGAGGGGCGCTCGACGACCGACCGCAGGTATCGGCAACCACGGCGCTCGCCGAATGCGGCGAAAGCCGAGCCGGGAGTGACGTGGCGTTCACGACGGAACTCGACACATGCCGCGGCTGGGTAGAGGCGTGGGGTCCAGCCGCACAACAAAAGCCCTCAGCGGTGGTGTTGTTGCAGCCACTGCGCCACACGGCGCTGATGGGGCTCACCGAGGCGATCCTCCGACGAGACGCCGGGGCGGTGGTCGATCTCCTGACCTCGGCTGGCGCCAAGCTCGTGCCGGTGACGTTGCCCGGCGAAACGCTCCAGCCCTTCGACGTCACGGTTCGCGCTGTCGCCGCCGATGCCGGCGCCGACCTTGGAGCGGTGGACGTGGTCGACTCGGCCGACCCCATCACCGCACTGGCCGACGGCGTGATCGGTCGCCGACCGGCACCGGAGGCGACAACCTTGGTGGGTACCGAGCCCCGTCCCGCTCCGGCGGCCGCACGCAAGGTGATGATCGTGGGCGATTCGATTGCGTCGAACCTCGGACGCGCGCTCGAGCTCTGGGGGCGCCGCACCGGTATGGCCACCACGTGGAACGCCGCCGCACTGGGCTGCGGGCTCGTGGCCGGCGGGGTCACCAATGCCCAACCTCCCCACAACGTGGACTCGGCAAAATGCGGCGAGTGGCGACAGTCCTGGCAACAGCGCGTCGACGACTTCCGCCCCGATGTCGTGGTGGTGCTGTCGGGACCGTGGGATCTGCCCGATCGCCGCTTACCGGAATGGCCAGAGCCACAACACATCGGACAATCCACCTTCGACGTGTGGCTGCTGTCGCAGTATCAGGCGGCGCAAACCACCTTTGCCTCCCATGGCGCCCGTGTCGTGTGGCTCACCACACCCTGTACCGGAACGGTGTGGGCTGGTTTCGCCATTGCCGACACCGGCGCCTTCGACAACTCGCGGATCGACCAGTTGAACCAATCGATCCTGCCCAAGCTTCAGGGTGTGCGCACGGTCGACCTCCACGCCGTGGCGTGCCCCGGTGGTGCGTTTGCCGGCACGCTTGGCGGTGTGGAGGAGGCCCGACCCGATGGCCTGCACTTCGTGGAGGCGGCGGGAATCTGGGTTGCCGACCAGATCGGGCCAGCGATCATGTCGGGCAACTGACCAACCGGCGGGGTCAGGCGTCGACGACGAAGAGTCGGCTGAGGCGTTCCGACGACTCGATGCACTCCTGCACCATGTCGTAGATGAAGTCGCGGGTCTTGCGCGGCTTGGTCATGGTGCCCACGATCTGGCCGACGGGATTGAAACCCACGGCTTGGCTCTGCACGGGGTACTGGTGATGGCGGGCGACGGCATCGCCCGTGACCATGAACTGAAGTGGCATGCCCAGCGGCTCGGGATTGCCTTCGGTGGCCCAAGCGTCGGTCCAGTCGTTCCTCAGCATGCGGCACGGCTTTCCGGTCCAGGAGCGTGACCGGATCGTGTCGCGAGAGGTCGCATTGAAGTACGCCTGCATCTGTTCGGGCGGCACATCGGCCTCTTCCACCGTGAGCCACACGGAGCCAGTCCATACCCCTTGTGCACCGAGCGCCAACGCCGCCGCCATCTGCCGCCCTGTGCCGATGCCGCCGGCGGCGAGCACGGGCGTCGGTGCCACCGCGTCGATGACCTCGGGCCAAAGCACCATGCTGCCGATCTCGCCAGTGTGGCCCCCACCCTCGGTGCCTTGGGCGATGATGATGTCGACACCCGCTTCTTTGTGACGCAGGGCCTGCGGGCCGGAACCGCAGAGGGCGGCCACGAGGCGACCGGCGTTGTGGATCTCGTCCATCACCTCGACGGGTGGGGTGCCGAGCGCGTTGGCGATCAGCTTCACGCCGGGGTGGCGCAGGGCCATCTCGATCTGGGGCGTGGCGGTGGCTTGCGTCCAGCCGAGCAACGACGGGGGAGTGGTACCCGCTGGGAGCTCCGGGACGCCGTGGTCGGCGAGCAGCTTGGCCGCGAAACGTCGGTGGTCGTCGGGAATCATGGCGGCGAGGTCGGCCTCGAGCTTCTCGGCGTCCATCTCCCCCATGCCCTCGTATTTGCCGGGGATGACGATGTCGACTCCGTAGGGCTTGTCGCCCACGTGCTCGTCGATCCAGTCGAGCTCGACCGCCAGTTGTTCGGGGGAGAAGCCGACGGCGCCAAGCACGCCGAGGCCACCGGCATTGCTGACGGCGGCGACGACGTCGCGGCAATGGGTGAAGGCGAAGATCGGAAACTCGATGCCGAGTAGGTCGCACAGGTCGGTATGCATGGGGAACTCCGGGGTTGGGGTGGGTAGCGAGTTAGCGGTCGGACTGAGGGTCGAAAGCGGGGTCGAACGTCGCCTTGACGGGAGAGTCGAGGAGTCGGCGAAGGCCTTCGACGGCGATACGGTCAGGAACCGCATCGGGGTCGAGCCGGCGTTGCATTTCCAGCCCGAGCAGCAGGGCGAGTACCAACGTCCCCAGCTCGCCCGGCGCCAAGTCGGCGGGAGCCGGATCGGTGGGCCGAGCGTCCCACGTCGCGAAGTGTCGGCCCATGGCCTCTCGGCCGGCTGCGTATCGTGTCGCCACAGCGGGGCCGAGCTCCGGTGATCGGGCAGCATGCAGCCAAAGCTCATGCTCGAGCAGCAGCCCGTCCGGAGTGCGGCCGGTGGCTGTGCTCGCGGCGAAAGCGTCCCACAGCGTGTGCACTCGATCAGGTTGCAACCGACCGTGGTCGGGCGCCAGCACCGCCCGCATCTGCTCCGAGATCCCTGCCTCCCAGTCGTCGAGCAAGGCGAGGAGCAGCCCCTCCTTGCCTCCGAAATGGGCGTACACCGACCCCGAGGTGCGGTCGGCGGCATCGGCCACTGCGTCGGCCGACACGGCGTGAAATCCCGCTCGGGCAAACAGCTCTGCGGCGGCGTCGAGCAGGCGCCGACGGGTGTCGGCCTTGCGATCCTCCTGCGTACGGGCCATATGTAGTGCATCCTATATATATTGACGACAAAAGAAAAGCGTCGCCGCAGGCGCGAAGAAGGCCGGCGCGAGGCACCGGCCTTCCTGCATCGTCAGATCGGCAGTGCCGACCTGCTCACTTCTTCTTTGCGGCCGCCTTCTTGGCCGGCTTGGCACCCAGCACGGCGTCCTTGAACGCCTTGAGCGGGGTGATCTTGGCCACGCTCTTGGCGGCGATTTGAATCGTCTCGCCGGTTGCGGGGTTGCGACCTTGGCGAGCCGGACGGTCGACTCGGGCGAACTTGGCGAAGCCGGTGATCGTGACGGGGTCGCCACTCTTCACGGAATCGGTGACGATGTCGACAAAGGCCGCCAGTGCGGCGTCGGCCGTCTTGCGGTCGATCTCAGTTCGTTCGGCGATGGCCAGAACGAGTTCCCTACGGTTCATGGGTCCTCCATTAGTGAGTTACAGCGTGCCGATACCCTTGCACAGCAGGCTCCGCGGGGCGCGGATGCCCCACTACTGTGTGGCGATGGCGACCCTTGACGACCTCACCTCAAGTCGGCATGTGGCGCTTCTCGATCGGTCGGTGCTCGTGCGCATCGCCGATGCACTTGGAGGAGCGTGGCAGCCCGGCACCGAGCCCCAACCGGACCGGCGACGAGCACTCACCGATGCCGCCCAACTGCGTCTCTACGCCGACCGCCAACGAAGCGGTTGGCTCTTGGTCACGTCGAGCGCCGCCCGTCTCGGGCTGGCCGACGGGCCAAACGTTTGGTGCGTGGGATTCATCCCGCCGGTGGAGTCGTTCGACGGCGCCCCCAGCCCGACCGATGTCCGCGCCCAAGCGTCGCTGTTCGACGACCTCGACGCCGATGCCGCGCAGACGCTCGGTCTTGCCTTGCTGATCCCCACGATCACCCGGGTAATCACCACCGACGTCGGCCGCTACAAACATCAGCGCCCCCATGATCTGCCCGATCGTCTGCGGGTTGTCGAGGTGCATGACGCCGTCGCCCAACTGGCGATCGGTCCCGGTGAAGCGCCCTACCTGGAGATTCCAACCTCCCAAGGCGTGGCCGCCCACGAACCCTGGTGGGTGCCTCCAACATGATTTCCGCTGGCGCCGATCCCACCAACGTCGTCGGCCGACGGGCTGTGGCGTTCCTGCTCGACTCATTCCTGGCCTTCCTGGTCTCCGCGTTCATCCTGTATCTGATTGGGATCAGCTTCTACATTCCCGGGCCGATCATCCGAGGGTCCCAAACCCAACAGGTGAACCCGGCGGCGATCCTTCCCTACATCGCGGCTTACCTCTGCTACGCGCTGGCCACCAGCGTGGTCACCGTGGCCAAGTTCGGGTGGACCCCCGGCAAGCTGATGATGGGGGTGCGGATCGTGGGGTGGGATGGGCACCCACCGGGCCTGGGCCGGTCCTTCGCACGTGCCCTTCTCCGGGGATTGCTCGACACCTTGCAGTGCCTGTACTGGGTTGCGGGTTTCGCCATCATGAGCATCAGCAAGGGGCACAAGTCCATCCCCGACATGGCCGCGGGCACCTTCGTGATCGACGCCACCTACCTCGGGCGCCAGATCATCGAGGTAGGCGGCAAGATCGGCGCGGGGGGCCGGTCGGCGTCCCAGGAAGAAATTCAGGCGGTCCACGAGGAGTTGGCCGCGCTCACGGGCGTGCATGTGCCACCGGGGAAGAAAGCCACCGAACCCTTCTACGACAAAGAACGCGACACCTACGTGGTGTACAGCCAGAAACAAGAGGGTTGGATGCAACTCGACAAGATGTCGGGTCAGTGGACATCCCTCCAGTGACCAACCCTTCCTCGTTGGCCCCTGTACCCATTCGGCGTTCCATCACCGTCGCGCTCATCCTGGCGACGTCGGTGGTTGGCGCCCTCGCCGGCCTTGGCGCCGCTGGGCTTTCCTCTGGCGCAGGAGGTGGCCGCGACGCTACCGATCTGGCAGCCCTGGGCTCCCGGCCCCCCACCTCCCCAGCTCGGATCGACTCCACGACCACGGCGGTGCCAGCTCCAACCTCCGCCGTGCCCGATCTGATTCTTCCCCCGTCTGAGCCAGAGGGTTCCCTTCCCGCCCCCGCCACGAGCGGCCTCCCCGACGAGTCGACCTCGTCTCTCGCACCTGCCCCCGTGGTCTCCACCACGCTGGTGTCGCCCACGACACCCACCCTCCCCGCCCCCACCACGGGTGTTCCCACCACCACGATCCGGACGACCACGACTACGCAAACCCTTCCCGCACTCCTCTCCCTCAGCTACCTCCAGGACGCCAACGGCGCGCTCGTCGTGAAACCACGCGGCAGTGCCACTGTCACGATCGTGAACAACGGTGGCCAATCCGGGCAGTGGTTTCTGTCGTCCGGAGCGCCGTCGATCCTCGCCATGAGCGCCACCTCGGGCACGTTGGCGCCCGGCGGATCCTTCACGATCACGGTCACCGACATCGGCGGGACGCCGTTCACGTCCGCCATCACCGGAGTGGTGGCGCCAAACGTCCGCATCAACATCAAGGTGACCGTCAAGTGACTCTCGTCCTGCATTGGTTTCTCCCCACGGGCGGCGACAGCCGCGAGCTCGCCCCCGGTCCATCCGACGCCCGCCGCGAGCCGGATCTGGGCTATCTCTGCGAGATTGCGTCGGCCGCCGAACGGTTCGGATTCGAAGCCCTCCTCACGCCCACCGGCACCTTTTGCGAGGACGCGTGGATCACCACCGCCTCGATCGCCGCCCGCACGGAGCGCATCAAGTTTCTGGTCGCTTTTCGGCCCGGGTTCCTGTCGCCCACGTTGGCGGCGCAGATGGCCGCTACGTACCAGCGGCTCACCGGTGGACGGCTGCTGCTGAATGTGGTCACGGGCGCCGAGCCGGCCGAACTCGCCCGTTTCGGTGACTGGCTCGACAAAGATGCCCGGTACGCGCGCGCCGGGGAGTTCATTGAGGTGGTGCGCGGTGCGTGGGGTGCCGATGCGTTCGACTTCACCGGCGAGCACTATCGAGTAGCGCAGGCCACCACGCGCCGATCGCCCGACCCCCTCCCGCAGATCTACTTTGGTGGTGCGTCACCGGCGGCCGAACGTGTCGCCGCCGCTGGCGTCGACTGCTACCTCACATGGGGCGAGCCCCCCGCGATGGTCACTGAGCGACTCAACCGCATGCGGGCCCTAGCCGCGACGCAAGGCCGTTCGCTTCGCTTCGGGATCCGTTTTCACGTGATCTGCCGACCCGACAGCTCCTCCGCCTGGGCCGAAGCTCATCGGCTCCTCGCCAACGTGGACCCGTCGGCCATAGAGGCTGCCCGACTCGATTTCGCCAGCACCCAAAGTGAGGGCCAGCGTCGAATGGCTGAGCTCAGCGGCGGCACCGCCGACGGGCTCGTGATCCATCCGAACGTGTGGGCCGGCGTGGGCCTGGTTCGAGGCGGCGCCGGCACGGCCCTCGTCGGAAGCTTCGATGAAGTAGCCGACCGGATCGCCGAGTACCACGGGCTCGGGTTCGATGAGTTCATCCTCTCGGGCTATCCCCACCTCGAGGAGGCCTACTGGTTCGGGGAAGGGGTGGTACCACGGCTCCGATCGAGGGGACTCCTGCCCGCCGACACCCACGACGCTGGTCCGATGATGACATTTCGGTGAGGTGGTGATTCGTTTCCGGCGCGCACGCTCCTATCGCATGTTGCCGGTGTGCCCGAGGGAGAACCGCCCGGGTTGGGGCCACACGGTGAGCCCGTGGGGGCCGTCGCCCACCTTGATCCGGGTGATGAACGCCCCCTTCTCGAGGTCGAACACGTACACCTCGCTGCTGTAGCGGCCGCCGAGCCAGAGTTCCTTGCCATCAGCGGTGATGTTGCCCATGTCGGGGCTCCCACCGCCAGGGACCTCCCAGGTGGCTTCCACCTTGTCGGTTGCGAAATCGAGGACGGCCACACTGCCTTTGCCCTTCGGTACATCGAACCGGTTCGTGCCACGATTGATGACGTAGAGCTTCTTGCCGGCCCGATCGGGATAGAGCCCGTGCGCACCGACGCCAGTGGGGATGTAGCCCACCTGCGTGAACGACGCGGCGTCGATCACGTGTATGCCGTCGGAGATCATGTCGGCCACATAGAACTTCGACCCGTTCGGCGACACCCGTACGTCCTGTGGCATCGGGTGAGGATTCACCCCGCCCTTCACCACATGGGTCTTGTCGACTTCGATCTTGCCCAACTGCTTGCGTTCCGCCACATCGAACTTGATCACCGTGCCCTCGAACTCGCAGGAGGCGACGAAGAATCTGCCGTCGATCGAGAAGTCGAGGTGGTTCACCCCCTCGCACTGCAGTTGTGTAGACGACTGCTTCTCCCAAGTGATGGGATCGTAGAAGTCGAGCCGCTGGCGACCTTCGGCTACCACCATGGCGGCCTTGCCATCGGGGAGGTAGTACAGGTTGTAGGGGTTGTCGATGTTCATCGATTTGTCGGTCTTGCCGGTCTTGGGATCGAAGGGCGTGATCGTGTTGCCGTTGTTGTTCAGCGCGTACAGCCGGGTGAGGTCGTAGCTCGGCACCACGTGTTGGGGAATGAAGCCGGTCTTGTAGTTGTCGATCACCTGCTTGGTGACGGGGTCGATCACCGTGACCGTGCCAGATCGCTCGTTTGGAACGTAGACCAGGAACTTGGCGTCCTTTACGGCGGGGCTCAGGTTGTTGGCCCGGATCTCGCTGTACAGGTTGTCGGGATCAATCACGGGCGGCATCCCGGGGAGTACGTCGATGATCCGTTTCGGCGCCGCGCTGGTCGGCGATGGCGATCCGTCGGCCTCCGTGGGGGGAGGGCCCGTGGGGCTGGTGCCGATCTCGGGATCAGATGGTCGGCCACAGGCGGCGGCGACAAGCGCCAGCGCGCATCCGATGGTGGCAGCGACCCGGCGGTAGTTCGAGGTTGATTGCACGTCGTTCACTGTCGGGGAGCCTACGCTTCCCGGCTATGTCCGATACATCATCTGATGGCTTCGATCCGACGGAACGTCTCAATGTTCCGGACACCGACGGAGGTCGGTGGAACGGCGAACCCCAACCCGCCACCAGCACCTGGGCGGGGGAGGGAGTTCCCGCGCCGCTCGCCGGGGGTTACGACGACGGCACGGGGTATGCATCGGGCCCGCCGCCGTATGCCCCCACACCGAACTCCCGGGGTGGCCTCATCGCAGGGCTCGTGGTGATCGTGGTGATTCTGGCGGTCGGACTCACCTACTTCGCTACCAAGAGCTCGGACTCCAACGCCCCGGGCACTACCACGTCCTCGTCCACCAGCACGTCGGCGCCCACCACCACCACGACGGCGCCCACCACGTCCACGTCGTCCACCTCGACCTCGAGCACCTCCACATCGACGACGTCAACCTCCACCACATCGACGTCAACCACGACCACGAGGCCGCCCACCACAACCACCACGAAACCGCCGACCACAACGACCACTGCCGGCGGCGGGTCCACCACAAGCACCGCGTCTTGACGCTGGCGAAGCACCGTCAGTGGTCAGCGGGACGGTGGACCGCGAGGTAGAGGTCGCCCCGTTCCATCGCCACTTCGCAACTGATCGTGGTCGCCCCGAGTGCCTGGGTGACGGCCAAAAGCGCTTGGGCCGGTACGTTGGCGTAATGCTCGCCGGGACGTACCGCTTGCCCGTCGACCGCCGAGTGCGGGGCTCGGGGAAACGTTGCGCAGGTGATGAGCAGGCGTCCACCCGGCGCGCATGCCGCCCACATCGTGGCGACGACCTCCGCCCATGCCGGCGCGTGCTCCAGCACCTCGGCGCAGAGGACCACGTCGTAGCTTCGAGGTGGTTGCCAGCGGGCGCCATCCGCGACCTCATCCACCCCGGGACCGGGTACGAGGTCGATGCCGTGGTAGGACTGAGCCGACGGGAAGAGGGGGCGCACCGATCCGTTGATATCAAGACTGCCGATCTCGAGGACAGCAAGGTTCGGGGAGAGCTCCGCCGCTTGGGCGCCGATCCAGTCGATCACCTGTTGGTGCATCAGCGAGACCGCTTTCCGGTGGCGAGCGCATCAAGCAGTTCCTGCCCCAACCACTCGCGGATCAGCCGCTCGGCCGCAGTTGCGGTGAAGTGCACCCCGTCGGGGCGATAGTCGGCGTCGGACTCACCCCCGGGAAAGGTCTTGGCGTGGGTGGCGAGATCGATCACCTGCATCCAGGGACGATCTTTGGCCACCTCGCGCACGATCTCGTTCATTCGATCGGTACGTTTGGGGTCGTTGGCCGGGTAGGGCTGTTTGACCTGAGGATCATTCTTTCCAACTTCGACATGGGGGTACGCCAGCCACCCCACCACTGCGCCGGTGGCGTGGAGAGCATCAGCGGCAGTGGCAAACTCTTTGCGGAGGTAGTCGTCGTAGGTCTTGTCGCCCACTGATCGCCACACGTTGTCGCCGGGGAGTTGCCGATCAGTGATGTCCCAGACCGCGTTGGCCATCACCACAAGATCGGGACGGGCCTTTGCGAGCCCGTTGGGATATTTGGTGGGGGCCCAGTCGTCGCAGACGGGTTCAGACTTTCCGCTCGGTCGTATCCGAATACCGCCTCGGCCCACACCGCAACCAATCTCGGCGATCGAATAGCTGTCGAACGTGCCGGTGTCGGTTGCGTAGCTCCCCATGCCCAGCGCCAGGCCCAGGCCGACCGAGTCGCCGACCCAGAGCACACGCGGCGCGGTACCGGCTTGCAGCGGCGTGGTGCCGCTCGGGCCGCGCTGCTGCGCCTCCCGCCAGCGTCTTTCGTGCGCTTCGACAATCGCTGGTCCGAGGAACTTTTCTGATGCTTCCTCCGCTTCCTCGGTGCCGAAGTGCACACCGTCGGGCCGGAGGCGTCGGTCGGAGCCGCTCTCCTCCAACCAACCACCCAGATCGACGATGGTGGACTTGTCGGGGCGCAAACGGTGGAGTTCCCGCAAGAGCTCGTTGAAACGATCCTTGCGCTGAGGTTCACCCCCGTTGCCGTGATCACGAACGGCGCTTTGCCCTTGTTCGGGATACCGCTTCGGGGTGGTGAGATCGGGGCCGATGGTGGGGAGCGTGAGCCACACTGCGGTGGTGCCGACGGCGGCGAACATGTCGGTGACGCCCACCATGTTGGTGAGGAGGATCTCGTCGACGTTGGGGTCGCCGAGGGACCGCCACTTGTCGTCGCTCGGGACCCGCTGATCGGCCACCTCCCATGGCCCCACCTGGATCACGGCGACGTTGGGCTGATACCGATCCAACTCGCGTTGCCAGGTGGTCTCCCATTGATCGCAGTCCTCCTGGTTGCCGCCGACGCCGTCGTTGGTTCGACGTTTGTTCCCCCGCATGATGCTGCAGCCGAGGGGTGTGAATCCCGGTACGAAGTCGGCGGTGTCCGATTTGATGTAGTAGCTGTTCAAGCCGAAGCCGGTCTTGAGGGCGGTGGAATCACCGAAGGTGGCGATGCGGGCGCGAGGAGGTTTGCCCAACACCGTGGTGGGCGGCGGCAACGATGCCGCCCGTGCCTCCAGTTCGATTCGGAGTTGTTGTTGCTGCGCTTCGAAATCGTTCTCCGCGAGGGGAGCGGTACTGGTCAACTGCACCGCGCCGGCCACGAGTGCGATGATCACCACCGGTGCAAGGGCGAACGACGGGATGCCCACCAGCCTCCGGCCGCTACGTATTGGCCGCTCGATGATGGCGGCCGACACGGCGGCGAGGGCGAACGTGAGGGTGACCTTGAGCGCGAAACGTTCGGCCTGGCCCCAGCTATCGAGCTTGGCGTCGATCCAGAGAAAGATCGGCCAGTGGTAGACGTACACGCCATAGCTCACTTGGCCTATCCAACGTGGAACCGGCAGCGCCAAGAGGCCCCGGATCGGACCGATCGGAAGCAGGGCGGCGAGGATGATGAGCGCCGAGAAGAGTGAGTAGGCGAACAGTCCCCCGCGGTACAACAGATTGGCTGGATCGGCGTCGTTGGCGGCTACCCGCCAGAGTTGCAGGCAAACAAGCAGCGCGACGGCTCCAGCGGTGGCGGCGGCCACCTGCATGGTGCGCGACGCCGCAAGCCGTTCGGTGATGGCCCGCTGGTTGAGGGCCACGGCGAGCAGCCCGCCCACGAGGAGCTCCGCCGCCCGTGTGTCGGTGCCGTAGTAGATGCGGTCTGGTGTGAACGCGAGGACGAAGGGGAACGCTACCGATGCTGCGGTGAGAGCTGCCAGCACCACGGCGAAACGGCGGTCGGAGAACCGCAGCTTCCGAAGAAGTACCCACGCCAGCAGTGGATACACGAAGTAGAACTGCTCCTCGATTGCCAAGCTCCAGAAGTGCTGAACCGGGGACCCGCCGGAAAAGATGGCGTTGTAGCCCTGGCCAGCGAGTACGAAGCGCCAGTTGGCCACATAGGCCAGGGCCGCAGTCACATCCCCTTGGAGGTTCGTGCGTTGGAGATCCGATGCCGCGAACACCCCGAAGGCCAGCACAAGTGCCAGGGCGACCAACGACGCGGGGAGCAACCGTCGGAACCGGCGAAGCCAAAAGGCTCGCAGCGCAATCGATCCAGTGGCGCTCCGTTCGGCGAGGAGCAGCGAGGTGATGAGGAAACCGCTCAGCGTGAAGAACGTGGATACGCCGAGGTAGCCACCGACCGCCCAACTGAAGCCGCCGTGGAACAGCAACACCGCCACGACAGCGACCGCCCGGATGCCATCGAGGGCGGGAAAGTAGGGGAGGTATCCGCCGGCAGGTCTGGCGGAGACGCGAGCGTCGGTGGCGGCAGCGCGATCCACGGGCGACGCAACGGCAGCGCTCGGTTGGTCGACGTTGGTGATGGCCACGCGGGCGAACGTTCCTTGAGCGGGGAGGGGAGGCCGAGAGTGTACCGACGGCCGCCGAAACCGTCAGGTCACCGAGACCCTCCCGATGTGGGCGCACGCCGCAGAGGCCCACTAAGGTCCGGCTTGTTGACTTTCGAGTCAAGTAGTCGGCGAAATGCCGATACGAGTGTTCGCTCACGATCCCGAGGGGGAATCATGTACGACTGGTCCGACGAGCAAAAGATGCTCCGAGATGCGGTCCGCCAGTTCATCGAGAAGGAGATCGTCCCCATCCATGACGACCTCGAACACGGCGACCTGCCCCCGTACGAGGTTCTTCGGAAGCTCTTCTCCACGTTCGGTATGGATGCCATGGCCCGAGACGGCTTCAAGAAGCGGATCGAGGCCGAACAAGCGGCGCTCGATGCCAAGGCACGCGGGGAGGAACCACCGGCGAAGAAGGGGCGCGACGGCGGGATGGATCCGTCGTTCACCATGATTCCGATCATCGAATTGTGCCGCTACTCGCCGGGGATGGTCACGGCGATGGGTGTCTCGATGGGCCTCACCGCCGCCTCGATCTCGAGCAAGGGCACGATCCGCCAGAAGGAACGGTGGGTACCCGACCTGCTCACGATGGACAAGATCGGCGCGTGGGCGATCACCGAGCCCAACTCCGGATCCGATGCGTTCGGCTCCATGAAATCCACCGCCCGACGCGACGGCGACGAGTACGTGCTCAACGGTTCGAAGACCTTCATCACCAACGGGCCCTTCGCCGACATCATCGTGTTCATCTGCAAGCTCGACGAGGGAAATCCTCCGGCCGAACGCAAGATCCTCTCGTTCGTCCTCGACGCCGGGATGCCGGGGTTGGTGCAAAGTAAGCCGCTGCGCAAGATGGGAATGCATAGTTCGCCCACTGGTGAGCTCTTCCTCGACGATGTGCGAGTGGGCATCGATCGACTCATCGGCGAGACCGAAGACCTTCCTTCCGGCGGCCGCGACGGCGCCAAGGACACGTTCTCGATGGAGCGCTCGGGCGTGGCGGCCATGGCGCTGGGCATCATCGAGCAATGCCTCGAACGCAGTGTCGACTACGCCAAGAACCGTGTGCAGTTCGGTCAGCCGATCGGCGAGTTCCAGCTCATCCAAGAGAAGCTGGCGCGAATGGAAGTCCACCGACTCAATGTCCAGAACCTGGTGTTCCGCTACATCGAGATGGGCGCCGCTGGTGTGGGCTTGTCCCTGGCGGAAGCGTCGGCCATGAAGCTGTATTCGGCCCGCGCTGCAACCGAGGTGGCCATGGAAGCGGTGCAGCTCTTCGGCGGCAACGGCTACATGGCCGAGTTCAAGGTGGAGCAACTCGCTCGCGACGCCAAGGTGTTGCAGATCTACGCCGGCACCGACGAGATTCAGATCACCCACATCGCGAAGGACCTTCTCCGGCGCTGACCCTGCGTGGCCGGTCGATCACTCGGTCAGACACCGAGTGATCGACCGATGATCTCTTTCATGATCTCGGTGGTACCGCCGTAGATCGTTTGGATGCGCGCGTCCACATAGGCCCGCGCGATCGGATATTCGATCATGTAGCCGTAGCCGCCATGGAGCTGCACGCCCCGGTCGACCACTCGCAGTTGGAGTTCGGTGCACCACCACTTCGCCATCGCCGCTTCCTCCGAGGTGAGGGTGCCGGCGTTGAGGGCCAGCACGCACTGGTCGATGAAGGTTTCGGCGATCGTGACCTCCGTGGCCATCTCAGCGAGCCAGAACCGGGAGTTCTGGAAGGTTCCGATGGGCTGCCCAAACGCCTCCCGGTCCTTGCAGTACGCCAGCGTCCACTCGAGGGCCTGGCGGGCGGCAGCGACAGCGGAGACGGCGATCGACAGCCGTTCCTGCGGAAGGTTGGCCACGAGGTTGAGGAACCCTTGCCCTTCGGTTTCCCCCAGCAGGTTCGATGCCGGCACCCGGACGTCGTTGAAGAACAGCTCGGCCGTGTCCTGGGCGTGCAGGCCCACCTTCTCGAGGTTCCGACCTCGTTCGAACCCCTCCATGCCCCGCTCGAGCACGAGGAGGCTCATGCCCTTGTGGCGCAGCGTGGGGTCGGTCTTCACGGCGGTGATGACCACGTCGGCATTGATGCCGTTGGTGATGAACGTCTTCGAGCCGTTGACGATGTAGGTGTCGCCATCGCGTACTGCGGTCGATTTCATGCCGGCAAGGTCGGAGCCAACGCCCGGCTCAGTCATTGCCACTGCGGTGATGATCTCACCGGAGCAGATGCCCGGCAGCCACCGCTCCTTCTGCTCGTCGTTGGTGAGGTGGAGAAAGTAGGGGAGACAGATGTCGTTCTGGAGCGTGAGCCCGAGTCCGCTACCCGCCACCCCGGCCCTTTGCAGCTCCTCAGAGATCACCAAGTTGTAGCGGAAGTCGTCGACACCACCTCCGCCGAGGTGTTCTGGCACCGCCATGCCGAGAAACCCGTTGGCACCGGCAGCCAGGAAGAGCCCTCGGGGAACGATCCCCTCCTGCTGCCAGTGTTCGTGGTGGGGAGCGATCTCCTTCTCGACGAATCGTCGCCAACTATCGCGGAAGAGATGGTGTTCTTCGGTGAACAGTGCACGCTGCATCGGGCGAGGATAGGGACGCTTGAGCCAGGACCGGTAATGCCCGACGTATCCGCGGGGATACGTGGGTGTACCCCTTGCAGCTGGTGGCCTTCCGCCTGACCCGAAACCCGGCCGCCCACGCTCCAAGGCCCGACCTCATGGAGTTCTGCCGTGCCCCACTCTGCATCGTTCACCGCGTCACCCTCTGGGGAACGAGCGCCCACCCTTGCGTTCTCGGCGGGGGCCCCCACCGGCACCCGCCGGATCCGGTGGGGCTGCGGCGACATCGGCTACGGGTTGATGGTCATGGTCGTGCTGTCGATCGCCTTTGCCGTCCCGGTGCTGTTGGTGATGCTGAGAGCCGGCGGTGCCCCGGCGGCGGACCCCAACGCCGCACCCTTGGTGCTGGCCGGGATGGCGGCCACCTGGCTGGGGCTCGGAGGCTGGTCGGTGCTCACCTCACGCTGGCGAGGTCTGGGAACGTTGCGGGACGATTTCGGATTCTGGTGGTCTTGGCGGCGGGACCTGCCGATCGGAGTGGCCGGTGGTGTGGTTGCCCTGTTCGTCGGGTTCGCCGTTGCCATCACCCAGGAACGTTTGGGGGTGACCGCCGTGTCGAACGGAACCTTCCTCACGACGGCATGGCAGGAGAACCGAGTGGCGTTCGCGGCGCTGACCTTCGGCGCGGTGGTGGGAGCACCGTTGGCGGAGGAGCTCTTCTTTCGAGGCCTCGCCTTCACGGCTATCGATCGCCGCCTCGGCTCGCGATGGGCCGTCGTGTTGTCGACCGCGCTCTTCGGTCTGCTGCACTTCCAGGTTGCCGAGGGGTGGTCGGCGGTGTTTCTGGTGCTGCACATCACCACGTTCGGGTTCGTACTCGGCCTTCTGCGCAGGTTCACGGGCCGATGTGGTGCGGGGGTGGTGGCACACATGACCATCAACGGCTTCGGTGTGCTCACGGTGATGCTCGGCCTGGGGTGATCCCCCGGTCGGCGCGCAAGCTCAGGTTGGTCGGCGCGTGAGGGCGGCCCGTCGGATGATGTCGGCGAGCTCGTCGGTACCCTTTGCGCCACCATCGACGAGATGGGCGAGCTTGCGTTTCGGGACGAAGTCGGCCGCACCGGCCCGTTTCACTGCCGAGGCCAGCGTGAGGTCGTCGTCGCCGGTCACCACGGCGATCGGGAGGCCGGTATGCCGCCACGCCTTGAGGGTGTCGAGGCCGTGTGAGTCTGGAAGCCCCAGGTCGAGCAGCACGAGGTCGATGGTACGGTGCGCAAACAGCGTCTTGCCTTCCTTGCTCGAGCTGGCGTGGTAGAGCGACATCTCGCTGGGGACCACTGGCGCCAGGATCGCCCGAATGAGCTCGGCGTCGAGTTCGCTATCCTCCACGAGCAAAACGTCGAGCTTCGGACCAGCGGGTACACGGAGTGGCGGTCGTGGTTCCTCGTGTCGGTCGAGCATTGCCTGGCGCGTCACCTCTGCTCGTTCGGGTTCAGAAAGCCACGACGCCGCGCTGCCAGGAAGGAGGAGGTCGTCCATGGCCGAGTCGGGGAGCGAAAGGGCGGAGGTGCCGGTGATGGATGGCATCCCGAGCAGCGCACCACCGGCCTGCATCGAATCGTGCACGGTGACCCCGCCGGTGATCTCGAGTTCCTCCTTCAGGGCTCGCAATGCTCGTCGGGTGATTACCCATTGGGCGCCGCAGGAAAAACACTCGTTGAATGCCGCGCCCCGGCCGGAGTCCATGCCATGCACAAATCCGAAATCACCGCAGGACGGACAACGGGTGGGCGATCCGAAGGTCGGCCGGCCACCCGGGGGGTAGTGCAGGAGCATCTGCCGGAGGACGCTGACCTCCGCTTCTATCGCTGCGCTCTGGTCGTCCGGCGGGTCTCCCCGGCGGCGAAAGAGTCCCATTCGGCCTCCGCCATGTACGTTCGTTGTCTTTCCTGTCGGCACACCCTTGGAGTTCGTTGAGGGGAGCGGCGCCGGAAAGGCCTGATGGCCCATCCGTTAGGGTACGGCGTGGCCAAGCATTCGAGACCATCCGCCTTCTCCTGCTCTCCGATGTGCTTCTGATCCCATGCGCTTCACCACGGCGATTGACGTTCCCACCACACCGGAACGACTGTTCCGGGAGGTTTCCGATCTCACGGGCTACCCGAGTTGGCTCACCATCGTGCCGAGGGCAATTCCACATCCCGACGACGATGACACCTGGGTGATCGACCTTCGCGGGCGGCTGGGCCCGCTGTCCCGGTCGAAACGCCTCCGCATGGTTCGAACCGTTTTCGAACCGCCCCATCACGTGACGTTCGAACGAGAAGAGACCGATGGCCGGGAACACTCCGCATGGGTGCTCGACGCTCGGGTGTCGCCTGGGTCCGAGCCCGACACCGCCCACCTCGAGATGCTGCTTCACTACGGCGGAACGCTGGGCGCGGGATTGCTCGAACGCATGCTCCGCGACCAAGTAGATCCAAGCCGCAAGCGTCTATTGGCGCGGTTGTCGGAGTCCGGAGCGCGCTGAGTACCTTCCCCCCGCGTGTTCCACCACCACTCGCCGGCCGAACACCGCGCTGAGGGCGGTCGACGTGAGCACTTCCGGGATCGGCCCGGACGCCATCACGCTTCCCCCGTGTAGCAGCAGACCGTGCGTGAACGATGCCGGCACCTCTTCGAGGTGGTGGGTCACCAGAACCATGGGAGGTGCTTCCAGCTTCTCCGCGAGTGTTTCGAGCGATTCGATCACATCCTCACGGCCGCCGAAGTCGAGGCCGGCGGCGGGTTCGTCGAGCACCAACAGGCGAGGGTTGTTCACCAAAGCCCGGGCCAGAAGTACCCGCTGCCGCTCTCCTGAGGACAACGAACCGACCAACCGATCGGCCAGATGGGCGCACCCAACCGACGCCAGCGAGTGCCTCGCCGCATCAATGTCGGTGCCGTCGTAGGTATGCCACCAGGGCTCGAGGGCACCACGGCGGGCGGTCATCACCGCGTCAGAGGCGGTGAGGGCGGGACGCAGCGCATTCGCGACGTTCGCCCCGGCGTAGCCGATCGACGGGCGGACGGAACGCACGTCGAACGTACCGAGTCGTTCCCCGAACACCTCCACGTCGCCGGCACTCGGATGAAGTCGGAGCGTCGCGATCTGCGCCAGCGAGGATTTGCCACAGCCGTTCGGTCCGAGCACCACCCATCGTTCGCCAGCCCTGACCTCCCAATCGAGATCGTTCAGCACCAGCGGATCGCCGAGGCGGTACCGCAGACTCACGCCACGCAGCGCCAGCACCGGTTGGTCAACGGACGAATCGTTCATCAGTGCCCGGACTTCACGAACCTGGAAGGACGTGAAGGGCTTTGGCGATCGTGACCATTGCCGATGCGGCCGACAGACTCAACACCGCGACGCGAACATGACGTCCGTCCACCCGTGCGGCCAACGCACCTGAGCAGACGTATCCGGCGACGATCCCCGGGAGTAGGAACACGGCGATGCCCACGTCGGCCCAGCCGAACAAGCCGGCTCCAGCCAAGACGGCGAGCGACACCACCGAGCTGACGCCAAAGAACCGGCCGAGTGCGCCACGGAGGTCGGAACCTTCACGGTGTTGGTACATGAGCGCCATCGGTGGCCCGCCGATCCCCACGGCCGTGCCCATGAAACCAGCAGCCATCCCCGCTACGGACAGCGCCCGCCGGGTGGGCGCGGGGTGAAGTCCGGACACCGAAAGGAGAACAGCGAGCAGGATCAGCGTGCCGAAGAACAGGGCCAACGTGTCGCGGTTGGTGTCGAGCACGCGCAGAAGCACACCGCCGGCGAACGCGCCCGGGACCATGCCCACCAGGGGCCAGCGAATGGCTTCCCACTGACCTTCGCTGGGCTCCCGACGAACGATGAGCACGTTCAACACGAGCGCGGCGAGGATCATCGGACCAGGCACCAGTCGGCCGTTGATGAGCACCAACACGGGAGCGGCGAACAGATTCACCCCGAAGCCCACTGCACCCTGAATCGCCGCCCCAAGTGCCACCACCAAACACGCCGCGAGGATCTCGGAAGGAGGCACGGCTCGACGATACGTGGCCCCGCTCGGCAGCCACGAACGCAAGCGCGCGAACACCCTCCCAGAACCGTCCGCTACCGTCACCGGTATGGCAATCTCGCGTGTCGACGCGCTTCGGGCGGCGGGGGGAGCGGCACTCATGGGGCTCGCGATGGCGTGCGCCCCTCCCACGTCGAATACCGCTGACCCTGTGACGGCTGAGCTCCCCAGCAGTTCGGATACCACCTCCGTGCTTCCACCTACAGGCGGAGGATCATCGATCCCCGCGGCATCGGCCACGAGTTCCAGCGGCGGGAAGGTCGCCAAACTCGAAGGTCGTGCCGTCGCCCCCAATCCCACCACGGTCACGTCGACGGCGGAGTCATCCACGCCCACCGTGGCATCTCCTGCCGGTTCCCAGGACTCGGTGGTGCTGTGGGCTACCGGCGCTACCGCAACGTCGAACTATGGGTCGAACGCCGGCGACGGATGGAACGCCACGGCAGCCATCGGCGAACCCGATGTAGATCCCGAGTGCCGTGATGACACGCACGCGTGGGCCAGTCTTTCCCGATCGGAAGTAGCCACGCTCACGGTCACTTTCGATGACGCCTTGTGGGTGAGCCGCGTCGACGTCTACCAAACCCTCAATCCCGGCCAGGTCACCCGCATCGAATTGCTCGGACCGGACGGTGCTCGAACGTCGGTGTTCGAAGGGGTACCCGAAACGTCGGAGAGCTGCCCCGTGCAGGGCTTTCGCGACGATCTGGCGCTCAATCATCCGGTGAACAGTGTGGCGATCACCGTCGACCAGAGCGTCACCGGTGCGGGGTGGGCCGAGATCGATGCCGTGAGCATTCTGGGCGTGTTTGCCACCTGACGCTCCAGCGGACTCCCCGGTGGCCCGGCGGTTCGGTGCGCCCGGTTACGCTTCGTTCACTGGTCCGCTGAGCAGGAGCCGTCACCATCACCACCGCGCTGGGGTTCCTCGCCATCGCTCTTCTCATCGCCGCAACCGCGGTGTTCGTCGCGGCAGAGTTCGCGCTGGTCGCCGTCGACCGCGGCCGACTCGATGCCCTCGCTGCGGGTGGTGACCGTCGGGCCGTGCAGGCCCGCGAGTTGCTTCACCACGCGTCGTTCCACCTTTCCGGAGCGCAGTTCGGCATCACGGTCGCCAGCCTGCTCCTGGGGTTCATTGCGGAACCGTCGATCGCCCATCTGATCGAGCCGTTGCTTCACCCTCTGGGTGAGAGCGCACAACGAGCGCTTGGTGTCGCGATCGCCCTTCTCATTGCCACAGTCCTCGAAATGGTCCTGGGCGAGTTGGTGCCGAAGTCGTTGGCAATCGCTGCTCCCGAACGGGCTGCGTTGATGCTGGCGCCGTTCCTTCGCATCTATGGCGTGGTGTTCGGCCCGCTGATTCGGATGCTCAACGGCGCCGCCAACTGGGTGGTCAGGAAGATGGGCATCGAACCCAAGGAAGAACTGGAGTCGGTTCGCACGCTGTCCGAGCTCTCGGTGTTGATCAAGACCTCGGCTCATGAAGGCACGATTGCCGATTCCGCGTCTCGTCTGCTCACCCGTTCGATCCGGTTCACAGAGAAGTGCGCCGCCGATGTGCTCATTCCGCGGATGCAGCTCGACGCCATCGCGGCCGAGGCCACGGTCGACGAACTCGTCGCGCTGGCGGCCTCAACCGGACACAGCCGGTTCCCCGTGTTCCGAGCCGACATCGACGACGTGATCGGCGTGGTGCACGTGAAGTCGGTGCACACCCTCGCTCCTTCGGTGCGTCGCGTCACCCCCGTGCGATCGATCATGGTCGACGCCGATATCGTGCCCGAGACCCGAGCGCTGCAACCGCTCCTGCACGACATGCAGGCCTCTCGCAACCACCTTGTGGTGGTGGTCGACGAACATGGGGGCACGGCAGGAATCGTCACGCTCGAAGATCTTCTGGAGGAGATCGTTGGTGAGATCGACGATGAGTACGACGCGCTCACCCCGGCGTTCGATGTGGATTCCTCGAAGCTCGACTCGGTGGTACCGGGTTCGTTGCACGCGGACGAAGTGGAGGAAGCCTCCGGATTCTCCATGCCCGAAGGCGACTACGAGACGCTCGCCGGGTTCCTGCTCGATCAACTTGGTCACGTGCCGAAGGTGGGCGAGCGGGTGCACTTCGACGGGTGGGTGCTCGACATCAAGGCCATGGACCGACGAAGGATCGTGGAGGTTGACATCCGCCGGAGCCAGCCTGACCCCACCGGCGAGGCCGCGGTGGGTCAGCCCAACCTCGACCCGCCAGAAGGCGGCACGTCATGAGCGTCGGGGCACTCGTCGCCACAACGTTGCTCCTGGTGGCCAACGGCTTCTTCGTGGCCGTGGAGTTTGCGCTCGTGGGGTCACGCCGATCGAAGCTCCAGGCGCTGGCCGACGGTGGCGACCGGCGGGCCAGTGGCGCGCTCGATGCCGCCGCCGATCTCACGTTGCAGCTCGCCGGTGCGCAGTTGGGCATTACCATGGCGTCTCTCGCCTTGGGTTTTGTGGCCAAGCCCGCCATCGTTTCGGGGATCGACGCAGTGCTCGGGCCTGTCGTGAGCTCCGAAGCGGTACGAGACACCCTGGCGTTCATCGTCGGCCTGGGAATCGTGGTCTTCCTCCACCTGGTGATCGGCGAGATGGTGCCGAAGGGCATCGCACTCGCTGATCCAGAGAACACCCTGCTCCGACTGAGCGGCGCGAATCGGGGCTACCTTCGGGTGTTCTCGCCGGTGGTGCGCTTCCTGAACGCACTGGCCGCGATCATCACGCGACGGGCCTTCGGTGTGGAGCCCCGAGACGAACTGGCGGAGGCACGCACGGCGGAGGAGTTCGCCGTGATGCTGGCCGAGTCTCACGATGAAGGCGTCATCGAGGATTTCGCGCATGAGCTGCTCACCGGCGTGTTGGACTTCGGAGGCCGAACTGCTGGCGCGGTGATGGTGCCTCGGGCGTCCGTCGCCTGGGTACCCGCCACCGCCACCGTGGCCACGATCGAACAACTCGTCGTGGACCGAGGGCATTCTCGGTTGCTGGTCACCGGCGCCGGCGGAATCGACAACTACCTCGGCTTCGTGCACAGCAAGGACCTGCTGTTCATCCCCGAGGAACGACGCGAGGCGTCGCTTCCTCCCCGCCTGGTCCGTCGGCTTCTCAAGGTCGACGTCGAGCTTCCCTTGGAAGACGTGCTCGTGCGGATGCGATCGGCACGAGTGCACGTGGCCGTGGTACTCGGGCCCGACGACGACGTGGTGGGGATTCTCACCCTGGAAGACCTTCTCGAGGAGCTCGTGGGCGAGATTCTCGACGAGACAGACGATGAGGAACCCGAACGTGACTGAGCCAGCGATCGATTCGATCGGATCGTTCCTTGCCGGCGCGGCGACCGAGATTGTGGCGTGCCACCCCCCGGTCGGGGTGCGGCGATTGTCCGGAGGGGCGTCGCGCGAGACCTTCCAGGTCGAACTCCATGAAGCCCTGCCCCTGATCATGCAACGGGTTCGAGCCGGTGCGCTCAGCGCCACGTTCAGCATGGAGGACGAAGCCGTCCTGCTTCGCGTGGCGCGTTCCCATGGCGTTCCGGTTGCGTCGGTGATCGCCGCCATCGACGACCCTTCCGTGGCGGGCAGTGCGGCGCTCTTCCTCGCGTTTGTGGCAGGGGAGACCCTCCCCAAACGCATCCTGGCAGACCCTGCCCTCGAGTCCGCCCGTGGCCTCCTCACCAAACAATGCGGGGAGGCACTGGCGTGGATTCATCAGATCCCCGTACGGGACGTGACGCACCTGCGCGCCCAGGATCCGCTCGAAGTGGTTCGGACGCTGCTCGATGTGCTCGACGAGCCACACCCGGTCTTCGAGCTCGCCCTGCGTTGGCTTGCTGCCCACCGGCCGAACACGCCACCTCCGGCGGTGGTGCACGGCGACTTCCGGCTCGGCAATCTGATGGTGGGGGAGGACGGGCTTCGAGCCGTGCTCGATTGGGAGCTTGCCCACCTCGGAGATCCCCGTGAGGATCTGGGCTGGTTGTGCGCACCTGCCTGGCGATTCGGCGGAGCCCATCCCGTCGGTGGCTTCGGCACGATCCCAGAGCTGCTTTCGGCCTATACCCAGGCGGGGGGCGCGGCCGTCGAAGAAGACGACCTTCGGTGGTGGGTGGTCCTGGCCACCGTGCGGTGGGGCGCCATCTGCATCTTGCAAGCCAACACCCACCTGTCGGGTGCTTCACGCTCGGTGGAGCTGGCGGTGATCGGGCGCCGGGTGTGCGAAACCGAACACGACCTGCTCGATCTCCTCGACGTACCGCCGTCCGGGCACGGTGATCCTGTGGCGGGCGCCACTTCTGGATCGGCCTCCCCCTCTGGTGGCGTACACGATCGCCCCGACGCCGGCGAACTGCTTGAAGCCGTGCGCGAATTCCTCGAGAACGATGTGCTTGATGCCGTCACCGGACGCGTGCGTTTCCACACCCGGGTGGCGATCAACGCGCTGGCAATGGTGGAACGAGAACTGCGGGCCGGCGACTCGCCCAGCCAGGCACACCGTGCGCGTTTGGCCAGGCTCAACGTGCGATCGAGTCGCGCCCTCGCCGCCGCGATCCGCGACGGCGAGTTCGACGAGCGGCTGGTTTCCCTCGGTCCCGAACTTCGCGGCATGGTGCAGGCCAAGCTGTCGGTCGCCAACCCCCGTTACGACAGGTAAGACGGGTGGCCATTCCGGGTTGGAGCACTTCGGGCGGGCCCTAGGCGCCCATGGCGTGGTAGCCGCCATCGACGTGCACGATCTCACCGGTTGTCATCGGGAACCAGTCGCTCAGCAACACGACAGCGGCTTTCGCCACCGCCCGTGAGTCCTTCACGTTCCATCCCAACGGTGCCCGGTCGTCCCACACATCTTCAAACTGATGGAACCCGGGTATCGAGCGCGCCGCGACCGTCTTGATGGGGCCGGCGGATACGAGGTTCACCCGGATGTCCTGCGGACCGAGGTATCGAGCGAGGTACCGGCTGGTGGACTCGAAGGCGGCCTTGGCGACGCCCATCCAGTCGTAGGCCGGCCAGCTCACAGAAGCATCGAAGTCGAGCCCGACGATCGACCCACCCTCGGTCATGAGGGGGGACACGATGTCGGCCAGGGCCTTCAGCGAATAGGCCGAGATGTTGACGGCCACACCCACATCCTCCCATTGCGCGTCCATGAACGTGCCGCCGAGGCAGATCGGCGGTGCGAAGCCGATGGCGTGGAGGGCGCCGTCCACGCGGCCCCATCGGGAAGCCAACTCGTCGCGCACCGGCCCGATCTGCGTCGGATCGCTGATGTCGAGTTCGAGGACATCGGGCTCGACGGGGAGCTTCTTGGCGGCGCGGACCGTATGTTTCATCATGGAACCAACGGTCGTGAGGATCACCTCCGCCCCTTCCTCCTGCGCCAACTTGGCAACCCCCCAGGCCAGCGAGACGTCGGTGAGCACACCGGTGACAAGGATTCGTTTTCCATCGAGCAGGGGCATGCGGGGTACGACTCCCCACGCCCCGGCAGGGTTACCCCGGCACCTCGCGAGATCAGGTGGACGTGAGGAGAACAGGGGCGCTACTCAACGACGACGTCCGGTCGAAGCAATGTCGCCGTCCCACCATTCACGCACTCGGGGTCGGAATGCGTCGCCTTGCCGCCGCTGACGGTGGTGAGCACGACACAGGCGCCGGCGCGCGGGTCGGCGAGCACGATCTCTGTGGGGCCATCGCCGGCGAGGAGTCGTTGTGTTCGCACGACGTCGCCATCGGCCTCGTACACATCGACCACGGTGGTGGCTCCAGGAGCGAGGCCTGACCAGACAACCGCGAACGTGCCGGGCACTGCGGCCGGTTCCACTCCATCGAGTCGGGGGCCGCCGGTTCGATCACGCCCGGCGACGGGCGTCGTGGATCCCGCGGCGCTCGTGGTGGACGACAGATTGGGGAGGCCGGTGTTTACCGGCGCGACGGCGGTGGAGTCGGTCCGACGAGCAAGGGAAAAGGACACGAGCACTCCGCCGACCACAAGGATGACGCCGGCGGCGAGCACCATGGGGACGGCGCTGCGCCGCGACGGCGGGACCGATGGGACCGACGGGACCGACGGGACCATGGCCGCGATCGATGCTGGTCCGGGCGTGTCGAGGGTGACGCGAGCGGCCACGAGCGGGGGCGAGGGCACGGAACGGGCAGGTTCGCG
>Ga0105047_10001500_pt1 | contig 41794 bp, 31 predicted proteins | sample MAT04_FD_78384 | JGI IMG/M metagenome (GOLD analysis project Ga0105047, IMG submission 78384) | Freshwater microbial communities from Lake Fryxell liftoff mats and glacier meltwater in Antarctica - MAT-04 (megahit assembly) | ecosystem: Environmental > Aquatic > Freshwater > Ice > Liftoff... | reverse complement strand
GGCCGACGCCGTCACCGCCGAGCTCACCAAGACCGCCGAGAACGCGTATCGCGACGTGAACATCGCCTTCGCCAACGAGCTCGCGCTGCTCTGCGAGGCGGCGGGCGGCGATTTCGCCAAAGTGCGCCCGCTGGTCAACAAGTCCCCCGGCCGCAACGTGCTCTTGCCGGGCACGGGCGTGGGCGGTCACTGCATCCCCAAAGACTCCTGGTTGTTGCTCGCCAGCGACGCCTGTCCCGACCCGACCTTTGGTGTCATCGCTGCCGCCCGCCGCACCAACGACGCGATGCCGCTCAAGATAGTCGAGCGCCTAGCCCGCGAGCTCGAGAGCCGGGGAGGGCAGCTACAAGGCGCCACCATCGCCGTCCTAGGCTGGGCCTACCTCGAGAACAGCGACGACGATCGCAACACCCCGAGCGCCCCGCTCTGCCAAGAGCTCGAGCAAAGGGGCGCGAAGGTGCGCCTCCACGACCCGCTGGTGCTCCCAGTAGGCGTCGCGAAAGAAGCGCTGAGCCAAGTCATCGAGGGCGCAGCCGCGGTGGTGATCGCAGTAGGCCACGACGAGTACAAAGCCTTCGACTGGTCCAAGCAGAGCGTCCTAGTGCTGGACGCGAGAGACGCGCTGAGAGGCAAGTCGGTAATGGGCCCATTACGAACGCTAGGCTGCTGATGCTGGGCCTTCGGCGCAAGACCAGATCCCCGAAGCTCCTCTACCTCACCATAGGCATCGATCCGCTGGCGACTGACGGAGAGCGCCCATGTGCGGCATCGTAGCTGTCGTCGCCCGCCCCGGGCGCTTTCAACACGCGGATGTCGCCCGGGCGGTGAGCTCCTTGAAACATCGAGGTCCCGATGCTCAGGCAACCCAGCGAGTGTTCGCGGGGGATCACTGGGAGTGCTGGCTGGGGCATGCGCGACTTGCCATCGTGGACCTCTCCGCAGGCGGGGCGCAGCCCATGGTGCGCGAGGGGGAGGGCGCCATCGTCTTCAACGGCGAGGTCTACGATCACGCGCGGCTACGTGCGGGGGCACCCGATTGGGACTTCCGCTCGCGTAGCGACACCGAGACACTGCTTGCTCGCTCCCTGCTCGACCCCCATGCGGCGCTCGTGGACGCGAACGCGATGCTGGCGATGGCCCTCTTCGATGCGCGCCGAAAGCGCCTGGTGGTGGCGCGGGATCGGCTAGGGAAGAAACCCCTCTTCGTCTACCGCGGGCCGGATGTCCTCGCGGTCGCATCGGAACTCAAAGCGTTCGATGCTCTCGGACTACCGCTCACCCTCGATGAGGTCGGCCAGTCCGAGTACCGATGGCTCTCCTACATTCCTGGCACGGGCTCCATCTGGCAAGAGTGCAAAAAATTCCCGGCGGCGAGCTGGGCGAGTGTGGATCTCTCGGCGCCGCAGCTCGGCACCGTCAACCCAACGTCCTTCTGGGACCCGCTCGGTGGATTCACTCGCACCTTCGAAGGGAGCTACGCGGATGCGCTCGAGACCCTGGACGGTTTGCTCGCAGATGCCACACGCATCCGCTTGGATGCAGACGTCCCGGTCGGCCTCTTCCTGAGTGGGGGGATCGACTCCAGCCTGGTGGCTGCCCACGTGGCGCGCACCGGGCGACGTGACATTCGGGCTTTCGTCGTCGCGACCGATGACGCTCGCTACGACGAGTCAGACCGAGCGACCGCGACCGCGCGCAAGCTCGGACTCGAGGTCGAAGTGATTCGGGTTCCGCGCGGCGCGCGCGTCGATACGCTCGAAGCGCTGACCTGGCACTACGACGAGCCTCACGCGGCGCTCTCACAGCTCGGGGTGATGGAGATGTCGCGCGCCGCCAAGCAACACGCGAGTGTCGTGCTCACGGGCGATGGAGGCGACGAGGTGTTTCTCGGATATCCATGGATCCGCTATCCGGACCTGCTGAGCGCGCCCAGACGGCTCCTGCGCCTGCCGGGAGGACGTCGGATGGTGGACCTCGCCGAGAAGCACATGATTGGTGTCCTTTCGCGGGTGTCTTCGCTGGCAGGCCTCAATCCGGGGTCCACCGCACGCAAGCTCCGCATCGTCCGCGCGGCGTTGGATCTCGAACGCGACGCGGACGTGTACGAGCTCTTCATGGCTACCCGCCTCCGGAGTGAACTCTCACCCGCCGATCGAGCGAGAGTCGGCGGACGGACGCTGCTCGATCGGCTGATGGCCGCGCATCCCAGCTACGCGTGGGACGCGGTGTTCGCGCGAGGGACCAGGGAGACCGCCTCGGCGCTCGATCTCTTGAGCTACCTTCGTGACGACGTCCTTCAGAAGCTCGATCGCGGGACGATGGCGCATGCCATCGAGGCGCGATCGCCGCTCCTCGACTACCGGATTGTGGAGTTCGGCCAGTCGCTGCCCACGAGCTACAAGCTCGAGGGGCAGAACCACAAGCGCATCCTTCGCGACTTGGCATCGCGGCTGGTCGATCCCGACTTGGCCGCGCGGCCCAAGCGCGGATTCAGCGTGGCGAGCCCCGTCCCCCTCGGCCCATCACCCCTCGTCGCGTGGTGCGATCATGTCGAGGCCGACTGGTCTAAACGCTGGCTCGCCCCACCGCCCCACCTGGCCCCCGCTTCATAGACGGCGCCTGTTTCGATGGATTCGCTCGTCCACGCGGGTCATCCCGCACTCGGACGCCTGGCAGTCAGCAACCGCCGCCCCAGGTCCATCATGGGCTTCTCGACCGCGTGATATCCAGCGACTGGAAGCACGACAGCACTCACGACGAACGCGGACCACTGTACGTACCAGGGCATGTCATCCAGCACCATGAATGCCAGCCAGATGCTGACGAGATGAAACAGGTAGATCCCATAGGAGTACTTGGCAATCTCGCTACACACCCGGGTGAAGACCGAAGCGTCGAGCTCACGACAGTGGGGCGCGAGCACCCCCAGCGCGAGGCAACCTGCCCACGCCACTGGGGTCGATTCCGTAAGTGTATAGGCCGCGATCGCGCAGCCGATCCCGAGTAGCCAAACCCAAGGTGCGAGGCGAGCAACGTTCCGTCGGTAGAGGGCGTAGGCAACGACGCCAGGTAGGAACATGGGCGCGACCGCCAACACGGTGCCGTAGTAGCCGCAAAGATGGAGTACGACCGCGACCCCGACGGCTACCAGCCAGGCTGCGACGGTGAGGGCCCGGCCGTCGCTCCATCGGCTTCCTTCCCGCTTCGCGAGCCGATGAAACAACGGCAAGAACAGGTACATCTGCATCTCGAGCGGCAAGCTCCAGAGGACCCCCGGGGACGATGGGCGATTCACGAGGTCCTGGACCAGCGCGAGGTTGGCAACCAGGCCGACTGCATCGAGGCCTGGGTTGGTCATCGAGTGCTCCGCAACATGCGTCTGCGGCATGTCCAGCAGGTACACGAGGGCGACGACGAGAGCGCTCAGCGGGTACACCCGAAAACATCTTCGGCCCATGAACGGCCAGAAGATCCCCCCCTTTGGGTTCTCGCTGATCTGCCGGTCGAGCGAGAACATGAGTACCAACGAGGTGTGCACGAAGAACATGAACACGCCGAAGCGCCCGTATCCCCGTGCCGTCACGCCCCAAAACAGCAAGAGGTGGAACGTGAACACCACCAGCACCGCGGTCGCGCGTAACACGTCCAAGTTGCGGGACGTCGCCAGGCTCGGGCTCGTAGATGGCACTGGGGCGCTGCTGTTGCGTTCCATGGCGGCGCGCAGCGTATCCAACTGCCAGCCCCCTGTCCGCGAGAAGCGCCGCGGCGCATGTCGACGGCAGCTAGACCGCTTCGAGTTCGGTCCGTCGTCGTCGTCGCCCGGCGAGCTTGGGAGCAGCCAACTGGCGTACGCGGGTCGCGGCTGAGGCCGTACGATGCTGCCACACGACGAGGAAGGCGGCGTAGAACGGCATCATTGGGGCACGGTAGCGGGTGAGGGTGCCCAGGTTCGACGTGGCGAGTCCGACGCCGACCCCGACGAGAAGGACGAATACCAACGAGAACGCCATCACGGGCGATTCGCGCGCGGTGGCGATCAGGCCCGCGAAGCCTCCCTTCCAAAAGTTCTGGACGACGATCACCGTGATCCAGGTCGTCTCGATCGCGTTCAGGAGCATCAAGGGGTTCCGCACTTCGAAGAGGAACGGCCGGAACAGCGAGTACATGAGGGCGAGGGGCACGAACGCGGCCTGAGCCAGTCCACTCCGGGCCTCGGTGCTGCCGAGCTGGTAGCTCGAGCCACCTTGGACGATCCCGCCCACAGCTTGCAGCTCGGCAGCACGCTCCGCGATGGCATCGACCGAGAAGTCGGGCAGCACGACGCCGACCAGAGCGACTGCGGCTACGGAGATCACCGCGCCGAAGGTGAGCTGAACTCTCGTGAGCATCCGGCCCCGCCGCCGCAAGACGCTCATGAACCACCACACCGCGGCCGCGGCGATGAAGGACACGAGGACGTACGACTTCACGAGCCAGAGGAGTCCCCCAGCCAGAAGCGCCACAGGCGCCAGAAGAAGGCGCTGGGTCAGCGTAGTCGTCGAGGTGAGGCGTCGAGCCACCCAAGTGAGCGGCCCAATCCCGATGAGGACCATCGTCTCCTTGGCGAGGGTGGCACCCCAGAAGGTCACGCTGGGAAGAAGGAGCACCGCTATCCGGACGGCGGGGTGCAGCTCCTGGGGCAGCTCCTCGAGGAACACCCGGAGCATCATGATCCTGGCGAGATACGCGAGGGTGCTGAGGAGCACACACACACCGAGAAGGGAACCCCCCAAGAGATGGAGCAGCAACGCAGCGACCGCCACGAGCGAGCCCGTGGAGCTGCCTGCGCCGATCACATCCATCGGGAGATGCGGCGGCTCGTGGATGAAGAGCGCGAAGATCTCCGGGGCGAATCTCGCGTAGTCGTACGAGAGTAAATCCGCGAGGACCCCGCCCGCGCGCGCGTAGTAGAGCATGTCGCCACCACCGTACCAATAGGTGGTGATGACGTACTGGGCTCCCGACGCAGCGACGTGCGCGACGTACCCCATCCACACGATGCGTGACTCGGCCCGTGGGCGTCCCTGTTGGATTTGGAACACGGCCCAGATCCCCACGACGACGACCAGTATCGTGACGAGGGTGGCGATCATGGCGTGTGGTGGTGCGGCGGCTCGGGCGCCAATCGAATCGCTCCCCGAGGACTCGAGCCTCGAGGAGCGATGACGCTCACCTCAGAAGGTGCTCTGGATGCAGTCCACGCGACCGCCCTGACTGGCGCCACCTTGGAAGCTGCCGACACAGAGGTCGGCCCGTCCGTCCGCATCGATGTCGGCAAAGGCGATACCGGGGACGTGGAGCCCAAGCGCGTCCGACCCGGCGGCGCCGTAGATCACCACGCGGCCGGCGGTGAGGCTGAGGTCGATCGTTCCGCTCAGGCTCGAGGCCCCGAAGAACACTACGACCTCGCCCGAGCTCGTGCGCGCGTTGGCGGGACCGTCGCCCAGACCCGAGGCCACGGGGATGTCGAGGAAGCCATCGCCGTTCATGTCGCCGAGCACCAGCGAGCTACCCGCGTTGTCGAAGGCGTCGGCGCCCAGGAAGACCACGGCTTGACCGCCCGCGCTAGCGAGGTCGAGGGTGCCAGGCGTGAGGGTCGCGCCATTCCACACATTGACGGCGCCCACCTGGGTGCCAGCCCGGCGCTGCTGGTAGGCGCCGATGAGAACGTCGGTCGCCGACGTGCCGAGGACGTTCCCGATCGCGAGGGCGCAGCCGAAGTTGTCATTCTGGGTGGCGCCCAACCACGAGAATGCGGGTGTGCCAGGCGTCGCGACCGAGTTCGCGCTGATCGGGCCTACGAATCCGAAGGCCGCGCCGCGCCGGGTGAGCCCAGCCGACGTGTAGTGCTGGTTGCCGAGGAGGAGGTCCGCGGTGGCGCTGCCCGTGAAGTTGGCCACTTCTGCCACCAACCCGAGCTTGGAGTTCGCGGTCTCACCAAGGATGGTGAACACCGTGATTCCGGGAGCCGAGAGATCGATGGTCCCGGTGAGGGCTGCACCGCCCGGGATCACGTAGACGGCGCCGCTGTCGGCACCATTGATATCCGCAAACGGCGCGCCGAGCACGAGGTCACCCGTGCCGTCGCCGGTCAGGTCACCCACCGCGAGCACATTGAGGCGGTCGCCCGCCGCAGCGCCGATGAACGTAGCGCGCAGCGCGGCCGGAGCCGTGGTCGCGCCGAGGTCGATGTCGCCGGTGAGGCCGCTTCCACCGGTCAGAACGTATACTTCTCCCGCGTCGATGCGGCCTTCGGCGGCCCCATCGCCGAAGGTGGCCGAGACGATGAGGTCCGCGATTCCGTCGCCGGTCACATCGCCGACCACCACGTCGCCCGCAGTGGCTGCGCCGAGTCGATCGTTCGTCGAGGCCCCAAACACGCGGAACGCGGCCGAGGCGGGCACAGTGGTGCTTCCGTTGGTGAAGAAGGACGCTCCGCCGGTGTAGCCGAACACCGTTCCTGCGGCGTTGCGCGGGGAGCCCATCCCCGGGGTCACGTGGGTCGCGTCCGCGACCACGACATCGACGATGCCGTCGTTCGTGACATCACCGATGGCGACCGTGGCGAGCTGATGGTTGACGTTCGCCTCGAGCAAGGTCCGGTCGGCCGCGCCCGCAGTGGCGAGGTCGATGGTGATTAGTTCGGGAGCGCAGCCCGCCGAGCAGCCATCGCCGGCAGTGAGGTTGTCGTCATCACAGGTCTCGCCCGCGTCGACGGTTCCATTGCCGCACAACGTGACGGTGATGGGGGTGAACGCCGCCTCGGCGCCGAAGAACCCGACACCGTTCTGGAACATCCGCCAGCGACTGGCGTAGGTGCCCGCGGCGGCGGGAGCCGTGACGCTCAGCACGAACGTCCGGGTGCCCATCGGTGCGACGGTCTCGCCACTCGCGAGGAACTGGCTCGTCACGGTCCAGAGTCCCGCGGGCGTGTTGGTCGAATAGATGCCAGTGCCCGACGGCCCCACCCAAGTCGAGCTGCCCGTGTTCTGCATGGTGATGGAGAAAGTGGACGGCTCGCCAGCCGTCATCACGGACGGGATGACTTGGGAATTGACCGACGCGCCGAGCGCCGGCGTCGCGCCCGCATCCACCGTCAGGGGAACGTTGAGCGTCGGGCCGAAGTACCCTGTGCCAGCAATGAACATGCGCCACGACTGGGTGTAGGAGCCAGCGCCCGAAGGAGCGCGGATGTTGAACGTGAAGGTGTGCTGAGCCCCTGTCGCGGTGGCGCTCGACATGGGGTCACTGAACGTGCCGTACAGGGTGACGGGCGAGTTCACGGAGTACAGATAGAAGGTGCCGTCGTTCGGCCAGTTGCTACCGCCGGTGTTCTGAACCGTGACCGTGACGCTGCGGAGCTCGTCCGGTGCCATCGTCGCGGGGAGGGTGTTGCCTACGAAGGAGTTGTCGAAGGGGGCCGCCCCGCCCACCGTGACCGGGATGTTGACGCAGTTGGCCGTGTCGAAGAAGCCGACGGTCCCCGACAGGAACATCTGCCGCCGGAAATTGTAGGAGCCCGCGGCGCTCGGCGCGGTGATGGGTACCAAGAACGTGGCGGTAGCGCCCGGCGCAATGGTGGCAGCCTGCAGACGGTTGGTATTGGCCCACAGACCGAGCGGGGTGTCCTGCGAGTAGAGGAAGAAGCTGCTCGGGGGGGACCACGTCGCGGTCCCGGTGTTCTGCACGGCCACGGTGATCACTCGGCTCTCGCCGGGACTGAGCGTTCCGGGCATCGAGCTGCTCACGAATCCGCAGCCCCAGCGCCGGGGGGTCGCGCTAGAGACGTTGATGCCCGCGATGGACACCACGGCCCCGAAACGGGTCAGATCTCCAACGATCCCCATCTGTCCCTGGAACGTGTACGCGCCCGGGGTCGTCGGGGCGGTGAGGATGAAATTGAACGTGGTGTTGTTCCCCGTGGTCGTGATCGACTCGAGGTTGTCATAGTTGAGGCCGAACGTGGTGGCGCCAGTTCGGAAGAACGCGAAGGTGGGCGACGTCGTGGTCCACGTGTTGGCCGCGCCGTTCGTCCCCGTGTTCGTCATCGTGACGGACACGTCGAGACGCTCGCCGGGGAACATCGCCGTCGGAATCGTGCTGGACACGAACGCTGCGTTGCTACCCGCCGGGATCAGTGCCTCAGTCGCGCCATCGACGCCGGCATTGCCACAGCCAATTAGACCGAGGACCAAGAAGAGCCCCATCCATCGCGACATCAACCGTTCCATCAGGTCCTCCAAGAAAATTTCGCAAGCTCGCCCGCCTGGTGCGAAGATTCGCGCTAAACTAGCACAGGTCGACCCATGGGCCAACCGTTGTCGTGGTTGGTGCCTGGCGGTCGTCGATCATTCATTCGTGCACCATCAGCAGCCGACTTCCTACGCTGGTAGGGGCCGCACGTTTCTGGGTGCGGCCATCAGTGTGCGGCGAATTCCCGGTACCACTCCACGAACCGACCCACGCCCACCTCGATCTCCGTCGCGGGCTTGAAGCCCACATCCGCGACCAGATCCTCCACGTTCGCGTACGTCGCCGGTACATCCCCCGGCTGCATCGGCATCATCTGCCTGATGGCCTTCTTGCCTAGCTTCTCCTCGAGGACCTCGATGAGGTGCATGAGCTCGACGGGGGTGTTGTTGCCGATGTTGTAGACCCGGAACGGCGCGGTGCTTCGGCCCGGGGTGGGCTTCTGGCCCGTCCAGGTGGGGTCGGGCTCCGCGGTGTGGTCGCTGGTGCGGACTACGCCTTCGACGATGTCGTCTACGTAGGTGAAGTCGCGCTGCATCTTGCCTTGGTTGAAGACCTGGATGGGCTCGCCCGCCAGGATGGCCTTGGTGAAGAGGAACATCGCCATGTCGGGGCGGCCCCAGGGGCCGTACACGGTGAAGAAGCGCAGGCCCGTCGTCGGCAGCCGGTAGAGGTGGCTGTACGTGTGGGCCATCAGCTCGTTGGCCTTCTTGGTGGCCGCATAGAGGCTGACGGGGTGGTCTACGTTGTCGCGCACCGAGAAGGGCATCTCGGTGTTCAGCCCGTAAACCGACGATGACGACGCGTAGGTCAAGTGCTCCACCCCATTGTGGCGGCAGCCCTCGAGCACATTCGTGAAGGCCACCAAGTTCGCGTCGATGTACGCGTGGGGGTTGGTCAGCGAGTAGCGAACGCCCGCTTGCGCCGCGAGATGAATGACCCGCTTGCAGCCCGACTTCGCGAAGAGCTCGGGCGCGAGCTTGCGGTCGGCCAGATCCATGCGCTCGAAGGTGAAGCCCTTGTGCCCCTCGAGCTGCGCCAGGCGCGCCTCTTTGAGGCGGACGTCGTAGTAGTCGTTGACGCAGTCGACCCCGACCACCTCGTCGCCGCGCGCGAGCAAGTACTTGGAGAGGTGGAACCCGATGAAGCCGGCGGCGCCGGTGACCATGTGGCGAGCCATGAGGCCGGAGGCGTATCGCGCGGGGTGAGGCGATGCCAGCGCGAGCGCGCCGCGCCGCGAATGAGTTGCCCGCCATCGCGAGCGCGCGCCGCCGCGCTCCGAGGAACCCGGCGCCATCCGTTCGATCTGGTCCCACCCGTCCGGCGATGGTGGCGCCATCGCCGAAGCGCGAGCGCTCGCCCTGCGCGAATCCCCCACCATCGCGCGACACATCGGCTCCCCTTTCGCGATTCCCCCACCATCGCCCACCTGCGACTCTCGGGCTCCCGCGATGGCGCCACCATCGTGAAACGCCCAGGCGCCCTGTCCGGCGATGGCACCACCATCGCCAAAGGCGCGACGACCCTGTCCGGCGATGGTGGGGCCATCCGAGAAGGCCAGGCGACCCCTTTCTGGATGGCCCCACCATCTAAAAAGGGGGCACTCGCCCCCACCTGAACGCACCCTCTCCGATGGTCGAGGGTTCGGGACCCCGAATTTTGTTCTTCACGTGTCGGTGGATTTCGATCTAGTGTCACTGCAGTGCGCGCTGGCAGGAACTGACCTCCGATGGGGGCGGTACTTGCGCATGGGAAGCGCGAGAAGCGATCCAACAACACCAAGTACAGGGAGAAGCGACACATGCCGATCCATATCGACAACATCATCGAGCCGGTGATCCCGGGCTTCCCGGAGGCGTACGAGGCCCTGAAGCCCGATCTCATGGCGATCCCCACCGAGCGCCTCGATGGCCACAACACCTTGGACGTCGGCCTCGCGGCGCAGACCGTCCTCGGCAACCTGCGCGATTTGGCGCGCATCAAGGACGACGTCGCCGCCGTCTTCGGGCCGCAGATGGCCGCGCTGTTCGACGCGCTACCAGCGACGGCGGCCGCCGCCATCCAAGCCAACGTCAACTACCTCTTCGCGACCCGCACCACGGACTTGACCGAGCTCTCCAAGCGCATGTCGAGCCAGCACAGCCTGCTCTTCACCGACGCGATGTCGCTCGCCAACCGCGGCATCTTCGATCGCCAGATGGTCGAGTCGTACAAGGCCCAGCCTGGATACAAGGGGCTGTACGAGAGCCTGCTTGGCCTGGCGGGCCTGTTCCGCGATCGCAGCGCGGAGATCGCGGGCAAGACGCCCGTCACCGCTGAGATGGTCGCGACCGCAGCGGCGCTCGCCGAGGAGATGGCGGCCCAGCTCGGCAAGCGCAGCGAGGAGGCCGTGCGCGACTCGGCATCCGAGATGCGCATGCGCGCGCTCACCCTGCTCATCGACCGGTACGAGCAGATCCGCCGGATGGTGAACTACGTGTGCTGGTTCACTCAGGATGCAGACGAGTACGCGCCGTCCTTGTGGACGTCCGCCCGTCGTCAGGCGAGCGGCCCCAAGAAGGACGACGTCGTGGTCGAGCCCGTATCCCCCGGCGGCCCGCCCGTCGCGGGTCCCGTGGTGTCGCCGACCGACCCCGACAAGGACATCCCCGAGCCCTTCCGCGGCGCCTGATCCCACGCGCACGCCGCCGCCTCCGTGGCCCGATGGGACACGGAGGGGCGCTTGCCTCGGCTCGACGCACGAAAGACGCTCCTCATGACCAGCACGTTTCGACTCGGCCGCCACTGCGGGCTCGACGGCAGAGAAGAGCTCGGCCAGCTCGAGCTCCCCTCGCATCACCTCCTCACCCACGGCGTCATCGTGGGCATGACCGGCTCCGGCAAGACCGGTCTCACCATGGTGATGGTCGAAGAGGCCCTGCGCGCCAGGGTGCCGGTGCTGATGATCGACGTGAAGGGTGATCTCCCCAACCTCGCGCTCGCGTTCCCCACGTTCGACGCCGCCGCGATGCGCCCGTGGGTCGAGCCCGCGCCTGATGATGACGACGGCATCGCTGATGATCCGGTGATCGCCGAGGCGCTGGAGAAGCGCAGAGCGGGTCTCGCTGAAGCACAGATAGGCGAGGCCGAGCTGCTCGCGTACACCCAGCGCACGTACGTGCGGGTGGTGACGCCCGGCTGTGATTCGGGCGAGTCGCTACATCTTCTCTCGGCGCTCGAGCGTCGCTCACCGCGCTGGGACAACGACATCGCCGGCGCGAGGTCCACGCTGGGCGCGGCCATCACGATGGTGCTGCGCTTGATCGGTCGCGATGGAGAGCCCGGTCGGAGCCGCGAGCACGCGCTGCTCTCGGTGCTCGCCGAAGCGCGCCTGATGCGCGGCGAGAGCGCGGAGCTCGGCGCGCTGATGCCCGAGATCCTCGACCCTCCGATGGCCGAGGTGGGCGCGCTCCCCATCGACGCGTTCATGAGTCCGCGGCAGCGCGCTGATCTGGCGGCGGATGTGAACACGCTGATCGCAGCGCCCACGTTCGCGGCGTGGCGTGTGGGCCAGGATCTCGATGTCGCGCGGTGGATGGAGCCCATCGACGGCAAGACCCCCGCGACGATCATCAGCGTGGCGCACCTGGACGACGACGAGCGCGCGATGGTGCTCGGAGTGATCCTCGAAGAGGTACTCGCGTGGGTGCGCTGCCAACAAGGCACGACGCGGCTGCGCGCGCTCATCGCGTTCGACGAGGTGTACGGCTTCATCCCGCCGCACCCGGCGAACCCGCCCACCAAGCGGCCGATGGTGGCGCTGATGAAGCAAGCGCGCGCCTACGGCGTGGGCGTATTGCTCGCGACCCAGAACCCGATGGATCTGGACTACCGCACCCTGAGCAACGCAGGCCTCTGGATGCTGGGGCGTTTGCAAACCGACGCCGACAGAGCGCGGGTGATGGAGGGCCTAGGCGAGGACAAGAAGAGGTCCGACCTCGCCAACATCGTGAAGAAGCTCGGCCCGCGCTGGTTCGTGGTGCGCGACAGCAAGACCAACAAGCTGTCGCTACTGAACCCGAGGTGGGCGATGAGCTACCTGAAGGGGCCGATGACGAAGAGCGAGATCAAGAGGGTGCGCGCAGCGTGACCGGCACGGGCGATCACGGAGACGGCGTCCGTCACGATGCGGCTGGTCATCGCTGCGTCCAGCGGAAGGGCCGTCGCGCGAGGTGTTCGGCGCGGGTGGGGGTGCCGGCTCGACGACCCAATCCATGTGGCCACACGTGTCGAAGAAAGTAGGTACCAGGCTCGATCCGCCACGAGCCGAGCGTCGGGGTGAAGTACGGGCACGCGTTCTCAGGCATCGCGCAACCGACCCCAAACCCGTGTAGGCCGGTGCTCCGATCACCGAGCCACGTGGCCAGGTGATCAGCTGCGAAGTCTCGGTGACGACGATCTCTCCGATCTCGTGGCCCGACCCGGAGGCACATCCGGTCGGGTGACAAGCCGTGGCAACGAGCATGTCCAGCCGGCGCGTGCACTCGAACGCGCTAGCGTTCGAGGCCTCCGTCCGGCAGTCCTCCATCTTCTGGGCCGGTGTCGATCGGGTCGCCGCCGTCCGCAGGGTCGCCGACATCCATGTTCGCGTCGATCGGGTCTTCGCCTGCATCAGTCTCCGAGAGCGGAGCGCCCGCGAACCCGTCGGAGAAATGGGTGGTGGAACTCGACACCAGCGTACGACACGGTGCCCCCGAGATCCTCCAGGTGCTCGCGAGCTGCGTCCAGAGGACTCGGACCCGCTCGGCGTCGCCGGCGAATCGGAAAGAGATCGTCGCAGGCACATCGAAGCGGTGGCCCTGCGGCTAGAATCGGAAGATTCGACTGTACCCTTCGTATCCCGCCGGCGGCGCATCGTCGGTGGCAGTGATGGAGAAGGTGGTGTCGGACGCCACCGCGCCCGGCGGCACCACAAGCGTCGCTTCGTCGAGCGCGATCGAAACGCCCGCGGGCCCGATGATGCGCGTCTCGGTGCGCGGCTCCATGGGAGTGCACGCCGCCAAGAACGCCACCGCCACCACCCACGTACGCGTCGAGGTCATGAAGCAACATGGGTTGCCGTGCGCAGGGGGGGCAGGCGGAACAGCGGCCAGTCCGAACAGCGAGCCCTTCGAAGCCTCAGCCAGGCTTACGAAAGAACACCGTGAGCTGAAGCCCCGTCTGGCCGTCGCGCATGACGGCGCGGAGCGCGCGATTCACGAGCGGCGGGAGGCCAGGGACGAACCCGGGGTCGTACCAGTGCTCCGCAATCTCGAGGTGTTCGCGCTGAGCGAGCGCCTCGAACGACTCGAGGCTGAACTCGTACAGGTGGTAGGGAGGATGCATCGGGCTGAGGTGCGAGACGTAGTTCGTCCCCGCGATGCGAAACCACGCGTTCAGCAGCTTGGCCACCATGTAGCGCGTGTTGGGGACCTCCAGGTGCACCAGGCCACCGGGGGCCACCCACTCGAGGGCCCGCTTCAGCGCCGACACGGGATGGTAGAGGTGCTCGAACACGGCGCCGAACGTCACAAAGTCGAACGAGCCCGTGGGGTACTCCACGCCCTCGACGGCGCCCAACTTCAACCGCGTTTCGTCGATGCCTCCGTGTCGCAGCGCGGCCTCGTGAAACGGCTCCGATGGCTCGAAGCCCCACGTGTCGAACCCCGCGAGCTTCAGGCTCCTCATCCCCATGCCGAGGCCCGCACCGCAGTCGAGCGCGCGCCGGCGGTTCGTGGGTAAAAGGCGCGCCGCTGTGGCCGTGGGGCGCTGGAAGTACTTCGGGGTCCAAGCCTCCGCGGTGGTGAAGAAGTACTCTTCGGGCGGCCTGCCGTAGTGATCCTGCAGGTCAGCGGGGATGGGCAACGGCGATGCGAACACGAGGCCGCAGGCCTTGCAGCGCATCACCGACACGCTGATGCCGTTCACTCCGCGCGGGCGAAAGCCTTGCGATCGATTCAGGCGCTGGCCGAGCACCTGATGCTCCCCGGCGGTGCTGCCGCACATCTCGCAAGTGCTGACGGTCTCGAACGTGTACTTCATTTCGCGCGGCGGCACGCTAGCACGTTCGCATGGCTTCGTTGCGCGCTTGACTGGCTCGCTTCGTCGAGAAAGATGCGCGCCCGTGTCGGCCGCCCGCTCTGACTCTGCGCATCCGGACACCGTGCCGTCCGACTCCGCATTCGCGAGCGTATCGGGAGCGAGAGGGCGCGGTCGTGTCCTCTTCCTCACGTACGACGGGCTCGAGGACCACATCGCTCAGTCCCAGATTTTGCCGTACGTCGAGGGACTTGCTGGGCGCGGCTGGCAGTTCACGGTGATCTCGCACGAGAAGGGCGCCACACCTTCGAGTCCGCTCGTCGCGCGCCTCGCCGCGGCGGATATTCGCTGGGTGCGGCGGCGCTACCATCGCGGTAACCCGGCCAAGACCGTCCCGCTGCACGTTGCCGCCGATCTCCAAGCGGCCGCGCATCAGGTCTTGCGCAGCGGGCGCTTCGACATCGTCCACGCTCGCTCGTACTTGCCTGGGCTCTCGGCCATCCCGTTCGCGCGCACGAGCGGCGCGAAGTTCTTGTTCGATATGCGCGGGTTCTGGATCGACGAGAAGATCGACTCCGGGCTCTGGCGACGCGGGCGCATGTACGACGCGGGCAAGCGCATCGAGCGAGCACTGTTCCGGAACGCTGACGGGGTGGTGTCTCTGACGCACGTGGGGCGCACGGAGCTCCTCGCCTGGCCAGAGATCGCCCGCCGCCGTACCCCCATCACGGTCATCCCCACCTGTGTCGATGTGGACAGCTTCACCCCTCCGAGCGGACGTCGCGGCAGTGATGCGCCGCTCATCGGGTGGGTGGGGAGTCTCGGGGAGCGCTATCCCATCGACGCCGCGGCGCGGGTCGTCGCGCGGCTGCGCCAGCGCGCGCCCGGCACGCGCTGGCTGGTGCTGACCAACAGCGATTCGAGCCTCGTCGGCGCGGCTGCGACGCGAGCGGGTATCCCCGAGGGCGCGCTCGAGGTGCGGAGCGTTCCCTACGCCGAGATTCCTGCGCAGCTCGCGCGCGTGGATGCCACCATCAGCTTCGTGAAGCGTTCGTTCGCCACCCTCGCCACCTGCCCGACCAAGTTCGGCGAGTCGCTCGCGATGGGCGCGCCGGTGGTGGTGAACCACGGGATCGGAGACTGCGCCGACATCGTGTCGTCCGAGCGCGTCGGTACCGTGACGGACCTCAGTGCTGCGTCGCTCGATCGGGCTGCGGACGAGCTCGTTCAATTGCTGGCCGGCGGGGGCGTCCAGGAGCGGTGTGTGGCCGTCGCGCGGGAGCGCTTCTCCCTCCGAGGCGCGCTCGATCGCTACGAGCAGACGTACTTCGACCTGCTTCGGAACCGTCGTTCGAATGCGGGCGCCCCCCTCGGCAACATCGAGGCCTCGTGACCCGAGGTCGGATCCTCATTCTCTGCAACTACCCTCCCGGGATCATCGCGGGCCAGCGCTTTCGCTTCGAGCAGTACATCCCTGCCCTGCGGGAGGCGGGGTTCGAGGTCGATCAGCGGTCGTTCTGGGACAGCGAGACCATGGCGATCCTGTACAAGCAGGGACACACCGCCGCGAAGATTCGCGGGGTGATCCGGGGCTTCGCCCGCCGTGCGCGCTTGCTGCCCAACCTCGCGCAGTACGACCACGTATTCATGCACCTCGAAGCGGCGCCGATAGGTCCACCGGTCATCGAGGGCGTGCTCTTCGCGCTGAAGAAGCGGGTGGTGTACGACGTGGACGACGCGGTGTTCATCCCCACGACCTCCTCGGCGAACTGGCTGGCTGCGCCGTTCCGATTTCGGTCGAAGGTCGCGTGGACGGCGAAGCACAGCGCACGGGTCACGGCTGTGAACGAGTACATCCGCGTGTGGGCCGCGCAGCACAGCGACCGGGTGAAGGTCCTGCCGACGACGATCGATACGCGCTACCACCGCCGCAGCGCTCCGCGCACGGCGGTGGGGCGCCCGTTGCGAATCGGTTGGACCGGCACCCACTCGACCGCACGCTACCTCGAGCTGGTGCGCCCGGTGCTCGACGAGCTGCGGCGCACCCACGACTTCCGGTTTCGAGTGATCTGCGACGTCGACCCCGACTTCTCCGAGCTCCCGGGCTACGAGTTCGTGAAGTGGACGAAGGCCACCGAGATTGCCGATCTCGAGTGCATCGACATCGGCCTCATGCCGGTGGTCGACGAGACCTCGTCGCTCGGCAAGGTCGGCTTCAAGGCCATCCAGTACGGCGCGCTGGAGATCCCCACCGTGGCCTCCGACATCGGCTCGGGGCGCGACGTGGTGCAGGATGGGGTGACGGGCTACCTGGTCGAGAACGACGCTTCCGCCTGGCTCGATCGACTGCGCCGCATGCTCGACGACGCCGCGGGAACGCTCGAGATGGGGCGTGCCGCCTACCGACACATCACCGCGACGTATACGGTGGATGTACAGACTCCCAACTACGTGGCCCTTTTCGACTGAGTCCTCGCGACCTTCCGGAGAACTGATGCGTTTCGATCCCAAGACCACCCGTGTCTACATCGCCGGGTGCGGCGGCATGCTCGGCAAGGCCGTTCATGAGCGCTTCTCGGCCGTCGCGAAGGTGCTGGCGACGGACATCGACCAGAACGAGCCCTGGCTCGAGTACGGCGACGTGCGCAAGTACGCGGAGATGCGGGAGCAGATCCTCGCGTTTCGTCCCGATGCGATCATCAACCTCGCAGCGCTCACCGATCTCGAGCTCTGTGAGCGGGAGATCGAGAACGCGTGGCTGACGAACGCCCTGGGCGCGGAGAACCTCGGCCTGGTCGCGAACGATCTCGGGGTTCCGTACGTGTACATCTCGACGGCCGGTATCTTTGGCGGAGAAAAGGAGTTCTACACGGACTTCGATTCGCCGAACCCGCTCGGCTACTACGCCAAGTCCAAAGCCCATGGCGAGCGCTGGGTGACGGCCACCGTCCCCAAGCATTTCGTGTTTCGGGCGGGCTGGATGATGGGTTCTGGTCCCACGAAGGACAAGAAGTTCATCAACAAGATCTATAAGCAGCTGGTGGCCGGAAAGGACACGCTGCACGTCGTGTCGGACAAGCTCGGGACGCCGACGTTCACCGTGGATTTCGCGAACGGTATTCACCGGGTGATGGAGAGTGACTGCTACGGTCTCTACAACCAGGTGTGCGGCGGCTCCTGCAGCAGGCTCGACGTAGCACGTGAGTTCGTGCGTCTGCTGGACCTCGAGAAGCGGGTTGAAGTCGTCGAGGTGGGTTCCGATTTCTTCAAGGAAGAATACTTTGCCCCCCGTCCGGCGAGCGAGAAGCTGGTGAACACCAAGCTCGACGCGCGGGGCCTAAACGTGATGCGCGACTGGCGCGTCTGCCTCGAAGAGTACGCACGCGAGTACCCGCGCCTCTGATCGCGCTGTCCGGGCGCTGGTCTCAGCCCTTGCGATATCCGACGGCGCACCAGAAGGGCACGGTGTCGTGGAAGCGGATCCGTTCGAGGCCCGCGTCGGCCATCATCGTGCTGATTTGGGCGCGGGTGAAGCGCTGCTCGAGCTGGGTACCGAATCGGTCCAGGGCATCGGTTCGCATCGTGTAGAACGAGTGATCCCGGTAGGCGGAGAGGGGCAGATTCGACACGTCGATCCCCACTCGGTCCAACGCTCGGGCGGAGCGGGCGAGGGGCCAGTACACGCTGGCTGCGATGACCTGACTGACTGCGTAGCGCGCCGGGTGCGGCAACCGGCTGATGACGGCTCGCCCCGCGTCGCTCAACTGCCATACGGACCGGAACCACCGAGGGCGGTTGTCGAACGCGTAGTAGAGGTAGAGGAGGAACGGCGCGCCGGGCTTGAGCTTCCGAACGCAGGCGCGGATCGCCGACGCCGTGTCGGGCACATGATGCAGGACGCCGAGGCTGTAGCCGAAGTCGAGACTCCCGTCGGGAATCGGGATCGCATCGACACTCGCATGATGAAACTGACAATTGGGTAGGGCGGCGAGGTTCTTCAGGGTGACCTCGAGCGCAGCGGCAGAGGCGTCCACGCAGTGAAGGACGCCGACCTTCGGCGCGACCAGTGCGGCCCACCGCCCGCTACCGCAGCCGACGTCCATCCCCGTCGCAGCCTCGGGGAGCGCGTCCCACGGAAAGACCGCGAAGTACGAGTCGAATAGCTGCTGGCGCTCGGATGCGTCTAGCGCGGACTGGTCGAACCTGCTCCACTCGTCACCGAAGCCGGCGACTGTCTCGTCGTGCGCGTTCGCCATCGACTCAGAGGCACCAGTAGGTGATGCCACTCGGGACTTGGCTGGCATCCACGCGCGACTTCACGTCCAGGAGCGCGCCCGTCGGCTTGAGGAACTTGACGATGCCCGCCACGCCGAGCTCGTCGTACTCCTTGTGAGAGACGGCGAAGATCACCGCGTCGAGATTGCTCCATTGCTCCATCGAGGAGAGCTCGAACCCGTACTCGTGCCTCACCTCGGCGGCGTGGGCGTGAGGGTCGTGGATGAGGGGGTCGATGCCGAACTCGCGGAGCTCTTTTGCGATGTCGGGCACCTTGCTGTTGCGGATGTCGGGCACGTTCTCCTTGAACGTGAGGCCGAGGATGCCGACTTTCGCGCGCCTCAAGGGCACGTCGCTGGCGCCGAGCATCTTGATGAGCTTCTGGGCGACGAACGCGCCCATCCCATCATTGATGCGACGCCCGGCGAGGATCACCTGGGGGTGGTAGCCGAGCGACTCGGCTTTGGCGGTGAGGTAGTACGGATCGACGCCGATGCAGTGCCCGCCCACCAGGCCTGGCGTGAACTTGAGGAAGTTCCACTTGGTGCCTGCCGCCGCGAGCACGTCGCGGGTCCTGATCCCCATGCGGTCGAAGATGAGCGAGAGCTCGTTCATCAGGGCGATGTTCAAGTCGCGCTGGGTGTTCTCGATCACCTTCGCGGCTTCGGCGACCTTGATGCTCTCAGCGCGGTGCACGCCCGCGGTGATGAAGGCGCCATAGGCTGCCGCTACGCGATCGAGGGTGGGGGCGTCCTCGCCGGAGACCACCTTCACCGTGCGCTCGAGCGTGTGCTCGCGGTCGCCCGGGTTGATGCGCTCGGGCGAGTACCCGAGCTTGAAGTCCTTGCCCTGGGTGAGCCCGGAGACCTTCGCGAGGATGGGCCCGCAGAACTCCTCGGTCACGCCGGGATAGACCGTCGACTCATAGACCACCACGGTGCCCACCGTGAGGTGCTTGCCGATCGTCTCCGACGCAGACCGCAGAGGTCGCAGATCTGGCTGGAGGTTCCCGTCGATCGGCGTAGGCACGGTGACCACGATGAAGGTCGCGTCGGCCAAGCACGTGGGGTCGGCCGTGAACTTCAGGCTCGTGGCCACGAGCACGTCGGCATCGACCTCATGGGTGCGGTCGTAGGCCCGGCAGAGCTCGGCCACGCGGCCAGCGTCGATGTCGAATCCGATGGCGCCGGGGTGATGCCGGGCGAAGGCCAATGCGACGGGCAGGCCCACATAGCCCAGACCCAATACGACGACCTTCTCGTTGTTCAGCGCTTCCTGACCGGTCATCGCAGCGTTTCTCCTTAAGCAGCAGTCGCGGCCGAGGCAGTAGACCAGCGCGCGTCCCGGTGCAAGCGTGGCTTCGTTGCGCTGGGAGAGAAGACGTTCAGATCCATGCCCGACCGCACGCGCGTGGTAGAGCGCGCCGCGTGTGCGGCATCGTCGGCTTCTGGCTGAAGGAACCTCGACCCAGGGACGGGCTACACGAGCGCGTGCTCCGTGCAGCAGATGCCCTTCGGCACCGCGGACCGGATGCGCATCGCGTGGAGGTGCTCGGGAAGGGCGGCCTTGCTCGCTTGGGGTTCGGTCACCGTCGCCTGGCCATCGTGGATCTCTCGCCCGAGGGCGTGCAGCCCATGGCCTCGGCAAGTGGTCGCTACCTCATCTGCTTCAACGGCGAGATCTACAACCACGCCGAGCTGCGCCAGCATCTGGAACGGGAAGGGCGCGCGCCGCGCTGGCGGGGCCACTCCGACACCGAGGTCTGGCTGGCATGTGTGGAGGCCTGGGGCATCGAGGTGGCCATCGAGCGCGCGATCGGCATGTTCGCGATTGGGCTGTACGACACCAAGGACGAGTGTCTCCATCTCATTCGCGACCGGTTGGGGATCAAGCCGCTCTTCGTCGCCACGCTACCCGACGGGATGGCCTTCGCCTCGGAGGTGCGGGCCTTCGAGAGCGAGCCGAGCTTCGATCGCAGCCTCGATCCGCTCGCGATCGAGGACGTCCTGCGGGTCGGGTACGTGGGTGCAGGCCGCTCGATCTACGCGGCCGTTCACCAGATCGCGCCCGGCACCCACGTCGTGTTCAATCGGCCTGAGCCGGGCGCAGGCCGGGCACGGACATTCTGGGACGTGGCGTCGGTGCTGCGTGCGGGGCACGCGAATCCCTTCCGCGGCGACGAGCACGAGGCGGTCGAGGAGCTCGATCGGGTGCTCCGGGACGCCGTGCGCCTGCGTATGCTGGCAGACGTCTCGGTCGGTGCGTTCCTGTCTGGCGGCATCGACTCGTCGATCGTGACGGCGCTCATGCAGGCGCAGGCGTCCAGCCCGGTGCGCACGTACTCGATCGGCAATGCGACGACCGCCTACGACGAGAGCTCTCATGCGGAGGCCGTCGCCAAACACCTAGGCACGACCCACACGACGTTCCGTGTCTCTCACGAAGAAGCCGTCGCTGTCGCTCCGACCCTGGCGACCATGTACGATGAGCCGTTCTCCGACGTGTCCCAGATCCCCACCTATCTCGTGAGCAAGCTGGCACGACGCGAAGTGACGGTCGCACTCTCAGGCGACGGGGGCGACGAGGTCTTCGGTGGCTACAACCGGCACGTCTTCGCGCCGCCTCTCTGGCGCCTGGGGACGCTCGTGCCGCACCGTCTTCGCGCTGCGGCCTGCGGTCTCCTCCTGCGTCCCACCGAGGCACAGTGGGACCGTGCAGCGTCGCCCCTCGGAGGGCGCGTGGTTCGGATGCCGGGACAGAAGATCCACAAGCTCGCGCGTTCTCTCCGAGCCCGGACCGACGACGCCTTCTATGATCAGTTGCGCGCGCAGTGGCCCCCCGGGGAGCTTCCCATTCGAAGTGTGGCGGTGCGGCCAGACACCACGTTCGTTCCCGCGCCGACATTCGCGGAGCGAATGATGGCGCGCGATCTCGTGGACTACTTGCCTGGCGACATCCTCACCAAGGTAGATCGCGCCAGTATGGCGGTGGCGCTCGAAGCCCGGGTGCCGCTCCTAGATCACCGGGTGGTGGAGCTTGCCTGGACACTGCCACTCTCGATGAAGGTCAGGGGCCGTACCGGCAAGCATGTGCTCCGAACGTTGCTCGCACGCTACGTCCCGCGGGAGCTCTTCGAGCGTCCCAAGATGGGGTTCGGGGTGCCACTCGGGGACTGGCTGCGCGGGCCGCTTCGTCCCTGGGCCGAGAGCACGCTGAGCGCCATCCCGAAGGCGCTCGGTCTCGACGAGAACCTGGTGCGCGCGACGTTCGCTACCCACCAGGAGCGCGGTGGGCTCGAGCATCGCCTGTGGCCTGTCCTTTCCCTCTCCGCGTGGGCTGCGGCGAGAGGCATCACGTGACCGAGGTCATCGGCCTACGCGGCAAAAAACTGATCCACGTCGTCACCGTGCCGCAGTCTCTTGTGTTCTTTCGGGGACAGCTCGACTTCATGAAAGAGCTCGGGCTTTCGGTGGAGATTATCGCCGGGCCGGGCGAGGGGATCGAGGCGTTCGCTCGAGAGGAAGGGGTCAAGGTCCACGTCGTGCCGATGGCACGTCGCATCGACCCGGTCGCGGACCTCGAGGCGATCCGAATGATGCGTCGTATCTATCGGGGTGTCCGCCCCGACATCGTGCACGCACACACTCCCAAAGGAGGGCTGTTGGGGGTGCTCTCGGCACGTTCGGCGCGTGTCCCGTTGGTCGTCTACCAGCTGCGCGGCCTCCGGCTCGCGACCCTCGCCGGAGCGAGGCGTAGGCTCTTCGAGCTGGTCGAACGCACCAGCTTGAACACGGCGCACGGGGTCGTCGCGAACTCGCACTCGCTCCGTCGGGAGGTGATCGATCTCGGCCTCACGTCGCCCGATCACATCGAGGTGCTCGGTGCTGGCAGTGGTAACGGGGTCGATGCGCGGGGCCGCTTCGATCCGATGCAGGTAACCGCTGCTCGCCGCGCAGAGCTGCGGGCCTCGATCGGCGTCGCGAGGGACGACGTCCTGGTTCTCTACATGGGACGGCTGGTCAGCGACAAAGGCGTCCGCGAGCTCGCCGGAGCTTGGCGGGCCGTCGCTCGCTCGCACCCCCGAGCCAAGATCGTGTTGATCGGTGGCGAGGATGCGACTGATCCGGTGCCTGCCGAGGACCTCGCGGCGTTCGTCCCCGAAAACCGCGCGATCCGCTTGCCATGGACCACCGACGCCTGCAGCTGGTATGGCGCAGCCGACGTGGTGGTTCTGCCCACGTACCGCGAGGGCATGCCCAACGTGCTGCTCGAGGCCGCCGCGATGGAGAAACCTGTGGTGGCCACTCGGGTCGCGGGGTGTGTCGACTGCGTGCTGGACGGAGAGACCGGTACTCTAGTGCCCCCCCGTGATGCGCACGCTCTCGCAGAAGCCATCGCGAAGTATCTCGACGACCCGGAGCTTCGCTCGCGTCACGGACGCCAGGCGCGGCGTCACGTGCTGTGCGAGTTCGACCCCATGCGCCTCTGGCGTTCCCAGGCCACCTACTACGCCCGCGGTTTGAGCACGTCCGGCCCTGAACACCGCGATGGGGCCACGCTACGAAGAGGGCTCGATTGATCACCGTCTCAACCACTGCCCACCACGATCCGTCACGGACCATGGTCCTCGATGACGGCGCGCGATTCCCCGGCGTCTCCTTCGGCGCCGCTGGCGAAGTCGCAGGCGAAGTCGTCTTCAACACCGGGATGACGGGGTACGTCGAGGCGCTGACTGACCCCTCGTACGCCGGCCAGATTCTCGTGTTCACGTATCCGCTGCAGGGTAACTACGGCGTCCCCGAGGGGCCATGGGAGTCGGACCGCGTCCACGCCGCAGGCGTGGTGGTCGGGCGGCTGGCGCGCCACCCCGCCCACCATCGCATGGTTCAGTCGCTCGGCGACTGGCTCGAGAGGGTCGGCGTCCCGGGAATCGAGGGTGTGGACACCCGAGCTCTCACCATGCATCTCCGGTCCCGGGGCACTACGCCCGGCGCGTTGCTGCGGAGCAAGCGTGCCACTGCGGATGCGGTGCCGGATGCGCTCGAGATGCGCACGGTCGCGGAGCGGGTAGCCAAGCCGGGGATCGAGACGATAGGCGCGGGTGACCGGCGCGTCCTGCTCATCGACTGCGGCGCGAAGCGCGGCATCGTGGAGGCGCTCCTACGTCGCGGCATCGCGGTCGAGCGAGCGGCTTTCTTCGAGCGGTGGGAGACGCGCTTGCCTCATGTCGACGGGGTGGTGGTGCCCAACGGGCCCGGTGACCCCGCGGACCTGACGAGCCTCGTCGAGCGTCTTGGTCCTTTGCTCGCCTCGAACCTCCCGGTGCTCGGCATTTGCCTCGGCCACCAGTTGCTCGCGATGGCCGCCGGCGCGAGCACTTACAAGTTGCCTTTCGGGCATCGCTCGCAGAACCAACCCGTCTTGGATCTCCTGTCGGGGCGCGCCTATCTCACCGCCCAGAACCATGGCTATGCCGTCCGGTCGGAATCGATCCCGCGAGGCTTCGTGCCATGGTTTCGCAACCTGAACGACGGCACGAACGAAGGAATCCGTCACGAGAACGGGCGAATTTTCTCGGTGCAGTTTCACCCTGAGGGCGCTGCTGGTCCTCACGACACCCAGTTCGTGTTCGATCGCTACGCCGACCTCGTGCATGCGATGCCCCAACGGAGGGCCGCGTGAGCACCGCAACGCGGTCGGACAGTAGGCCTCGCGCGGTCTTGGTACTCGGCGCCGGCGCGCTTCAGATCGGGCAAGCCGGGGAGTTCGACTATTCTGGCTCGCAGGCACTCAAGGCGCTTCGGGAGGAGGGCGTTCGCACGATTCTCCTCAATCCGAACATCGCCACCATCCAGACGTCGCATGAACTCGCTGACGAGGTCTACTTCCTCCCGGTCGAGCCCTCATTCGTCGCGCAGGTGATCGAGCGTGAGAAAGTCGATGCCATCCTCCTCGCGTTCGGCGGACAGACCGCGCTCAACTGCGGCCTCGCACTTCACCGCTCTGGGACGCTGTCGCGGGCGGGCGTACGGGTGCTCGGCACGCCGCCTGAGGCGATCGAAGCGACGGAGGACCGTTCACTCTTCAACGCCAAGCTCGCGGAGATCGACGTGAAGGTCGCTCGGAGCCGTCACGCCGCGACGACGGCCGAAGTGGCAGCGGCAGCGGCGGAGATAGGTCTGCCGGTGATCCTTCGGGTGGGGTTCTCGCTGGGCGGAAAGGGCGCCGCCGTCGCACACACAGCGGCCGATCTCGAGCGCCTGGCGCCTCGCGCGCTCGCGGGTGGGCACGGCGTCCTCGTCGAGGAGTACCTGGCCGGTTGGAAGGAGATCGAGATCGAGATCGTTCGCGACGGTGCGGACAATGCAATCACGGTCTGCGGCATGGAGAACGTGGACCCGATGGGGATCCATACGGGGGAGTCCATCGTCGTCGCCCCGACGCAGACGCTCGATGACCACGAGTACCAGATGCTGAGGGGCATCGCGCTGAAGACGGCGCGTCATCTCGGCATCGTCGGCGAGTGCAACATCCAGTATGCGCTCGACCCCGACACGGGCGACTACCGGGTCATCGAGGTCAACGCCCGGCTCTCTCGGTCGAGCGCCCTGGCTTCCAAGGCGACGGGCTATCCCCTGGCCTACGTCGCGGCCAAGATTGCCCTCGGCTACACCCTTCCGGAGATCCCCAACGGCGTCACGAAGGTCACGACCGCGTTCTTCGAGCCGGCGCTCGACTACGTCGTCTGCAAGCTGCCTCGCTGGGATTTCGCGAAGTTCCAAGGCTCCGTCGACCGCATCGGGCCAGAGATGAAGTCCGTCGGGGAGGTCATGGCGATCGGTCACAACTTCTCCGAGGCCCTTCAAAAAGGGCTCCGCATGCTGGAAATCGGAGCGCGAGGTCTCGACCCGTCGGCGTTCGCGTTCCCGGACCTGGAGCGCGAGCTGGAGGAGCCATCGAGCCGACGCATATTTGCCGTCGCGAAGGCCCTCGCCTCCGGAAGCAGCATCGACGACGTGCACGTTCGCACGGGCATCGACCCCTTCTTTCTCGGAGAGATAGCCGACACCTGCGCTATCGCGGCCCGTCTCGGAGAGAGCCCGCTCGACGCGGACTCGTTGCGCCTCGCGAAGAAAGCAGGTTTCTCGGACCTTCAGATCGGAGCGCTCGTCGGCACGGACGAGCTCGCAGTTCATGCTTGCCGTCAGGCGTGGGGCATCCACCCAGTGCTTCGTGCCATCGACACGCTCGCCGCCGAGTACCCCGCTCAGACGGGCTACCTCTACTTCACGTACGGCGGTGAGCATGTCGAGGTCGCGCCAGAGCGCGGTGAGGGCGCGGTGTTGATCCTCGGCTCGGGCTGCTATCGAATAGGCTCGAGCGTCGAGTTCGACTGGTCCTGTGTAGGAGCCCTGCGAACGTGCCGGGCCGCGGGCCAGCGCACCGTCCTCATCAACAACAATCCCGAGACCGTTTCGACAGACTACGACGTCTGCGATCTGTTGGTCTTCGACGAGCTGACCACGGAGACCGTCCTCGAGACCGTGCGGGCCCTTGCTCCGCGTGGGGTGATCGTGAGTGTGGGCGGGCAGACCGCGAACAACCTCGTTCGAGGCATCGCCGCCGCGGGGGTGCCCGTCTTGGGGACACCTCCGAATGCCATCGACACCGCAGAGGATCGCGGGAAGTTCTCGGCCCTCTGTGACCGGCTGGGCATCGACCAACCCAAGTGGGTTGCGCATGCGTCGCTGGATCGCCTCGACGACGCCGTGAACGGCGTGGGGGGCTATCCGGTCCTGGTGCGTCCGTCCTACGTCCTCTCCGGTGCTGCCATGCGGGTGGCCCATGGCCCGGTGGAGTTGACCGAGTACCTCGCGCAAGCGGCCGCCGTGTCGCCCGCACACCCTGTGGTGATCTCGAAGTTCGAGGAGGACGCTCGCGAGATCGAGGTCGAAGCGGTGGTCCGAAGAGGCCTCGTCGAGCACTGGGCCATCACCGAGCACATCGAGAACGCAGGGGTCCACTCGGGAGACGCCACCCTGGTGATGCCGCCTCAGCGGCTCTACACGGAGGTCGTTCGAAAGGCGCGCCGCATCACGGAGAAGCTGGTGGCGGCTCTCGAAGTGACCGGGCCCGTGAACGTGCAGATGTTGGCTCGCGGGACCGACGTCAAGGTGATCGAGTGCAACCTCCGCGCCTCGCGGAGCCTACCGCTGGTGTCGAAGGCGCTCGGAGTCGACTTCGTTCGCGAAGCGACCCGCGCCTTGCTCGAACTTCCCTGCGACACGCCTCGCCGCGACCCGCTCGATCTCGACTTCGTCGCGGTCAAGGTTCCCCAGTTCTCCTACCGACGGATCGATGGCGCTGATCCGACGCTCCGGGTCGAGATGACATCGACGGGTGAGGTCGGGTGCTTCGGTCGCACCGTCGACGAAGCACTGCTCAAGGCCCTCCTGTCGGTGGGATTCCGGTACCCGCAGAACGGGGTGCTCCTCTCTCTTGGCCCCGTCCGAGCAAAGTATCGCTTCGCCAAGGAGGCTCGACTCCTGCAGGCGCTTGGGCTGCCGCTCTTCGCTACGCCGGGCACTGCCGACGTGCTGGCTGGGGAGGGAATCGCGTGCGTCCGCGTCTCCAAGGACGACAGCGCAGCGGACTGCCCGAGCGGAGCAGCTTTGCTCCGGGAGCGACGGGTAGATCTGGTGATCAACGTGGCCCGTGAGTACGACGCACACGGCATCCCGGATGGCGCCATCCTGCGGCGGCTCGCTGTGGACCTGGAGATCCCCCTCATCACGGACCTGATGCTCGCGCGCGCGGTGGTCAAAGCCCTGGTCGCCCGCCCGAGGGGCGAGCTCTCGGCGCTACCGTGGCGCGCCTACCTCCCAACCGGGTAGGGCCCGCGTCCGGGCCGGTGAACGCCTCCTCGATGGCGGACAACGGTGGCGGCGTGGTATGCCAACACGCGTTTTCTGGGTCTCGGAAGGGTGCGCTTCATGAATGTTCTCGGTATCTGTCACGACGTCCTCATCTGCTCAGCAGCCCTCATCCGTGACGGGAAAGTCATCGCAGCGATCCCCGAGGAGCGTCTCGACCGCGTGAAGCAGAGCCGCGTGTTTCCCTCCCTCGCGGTGCACCGCGTCCTCGAGATGGGCGGGCTGACGTTGAGCGATGTCGACGAGATCGCCATCGGATGGAACCCGGGCATCGAGCTCGAGACGATTCCCTCCGGCTATCTCTCGGCACGCCGCTGGCGCACCGAGCACCTCACGCAGGTGCCGGGTCGCTTCATGCAACTCCTCGGGAGCACCGCGACCGACGAGATCACGATCACGGGCTCCTCGCGTGGCTGCCCACCCATCACCTTCGTCAACCACTACGACGCGCACGTCGGCAACGCGTTCTTCGCGAGCCCATTCGAGAACGCCGCCGTGATGGTCCTAGACGGGCGTGCGGAGAAACAGACGAGCCTCCTGGCCGTGGGTCGAGGCACCAAGGTCGAGAAGCTCTCGGAGGTGTCGTTCCCGCACTCGATCGGCCTTTTTTACGGAACCATCACTCAAATGCTTGGGTTCAAGCCCGATGGTGACGAGTGGAAGGTGATGGCGCTCGGCTCGTACGCCAGCGGTAACAACCGCTACTACCCCATCCTCAAGTCCCTGGTGCACGTCGACGAGGACGGCACCTTCGAGATGGCCCTCGACCACTTCGAGTACAACAACTTCTTCGATCGCCGGATGTACTCCGACAAGCTCGTCCGGAAGCTGGGCCCCGTGCGCAAGAAGAGCGAGCCCCTCACCCACGAGCACGAGCAGCTCGCGGCGGCGATGCAGCGGGTCTTCGAGGAGAGCGTATCTGCCATGCTCACGCGTCTGCATGCGCGCACAGGCCTCGATCAGCTCGTGGTCTCGGGCGGCTGCTTCATGAACAGCGTCTACAACGGGAAGATCGAGGCTCAGACGCCCTTCAAGGAGGTCTACATCGGTAGCTCCCCAGACGACTCGGGGACCGCCGTCGGTGCGGCCCTCTGGCTCGATGCCCAGCGGACCGGCAAGCGGGCAGCGGAGCCCATCGTTCACAATTTCTGGGGCCCCGAGTACACGGATGCCCAATGCCTCGAGGTCGCCAAGCGCTTCAAGCTCAAGGCGGAGGTGGTGGCCGACCCCTCCGTGAGCGCTGCACAGGACCTCGTCGATGGACGCATCCTGGGCTGGTTTCAGGGTCGGATGGAGTTCGGCCAGCGGGCGCTCGGATGCCGATCGATCCTCCTCGATCCGCGCCGCACGGACGGCAAGGACGTCGTGAACGCTGCGATCAAGTTCCGCGAGGCGTTCCGGCCCTTTGCCCCGGCCATCCTCGCTGAGAAGGTGGACCAGTGGTTCGAGTGCCCCCCGGGGACGAAGGTGCCGTTCATGGAGCGTGTCTTCCAGTTCCGCCCCGAGAAGCGCGAGTTGGTCCCCTCGGTCGTACATGTAGATGGATCAGGCCGTCTTCAGACCGTCGAGAAGCACATCTCGCCGCGCTACTACGCTCTCATCGAGGCGTTCGAGCAGCGCACGGGTGTCCCCATCGTCCTCAATACGAGCTTCAACCTGAACGGCGAGCCCATCGTGTGCTCTCCCGACGACGCCATTCGCACCTTCTACACGTGCGCGCTCGAGGTCCTCTACCTCGGCAACGTGCGCATCACCAAGACGTGATGGTGACCGTGGGCGACGCTAGGGCCGAGGAAGGCACGCTATCCGACACCGAGGTTGCGTGGCTGTATGAGGAGTACCCATACCCCGCTCATGGCATCGTGAGTTCGGTGGTTGCCCGCCTCGCGCGCTCCACGGTCGAACAATTGCGGAGCCGCCGATCATCGGATGGCATTCGCGGGGTCGACGCGGGCTGCGGGACGGGCGAGCAGACGCTGGGGCTCGTACGGGCGTTTCCCGATGTGTCGATGACAGGGTTGGACTTCAGTGAGGCGTCGCTCACTTTCGCGCGGGACCTCTCGAAGAGGCAGGGCCTGCCCGCGACGTTCGCGCGACGGGATCTGACTCAGCCGATCGAAGGGACGGGGAGCTTCGATCTCCTCGTGTCCGTCGGAACGCTCCATCATCTGCCCGATCCCGAGGCGGGCTTGCGCAACCTACGTGGCATTGCGCGGGAACGAAGCGTTCTCCTCGGAATGGTGTACGGAACCTACGGAAAGTGGAATCTTTTCCGCGCGAGAGACGCGCTTGGTCTCCTGTCGGGTCCTTCCGCCACGCGCGCCGAGAAGCTGAGCCTTCTCTCCACTTCCGGACTCGCGAACAACCGAGGCATCGCGGAGTACGTGCGAGTCCTTCGGTCGCGTCGTCGATTCGGACCGGATATCGACTGGCGTGAAGCCGTTGCGCGGGTGACCTCCGGGCGCAGCAGCTCGTATCAGGCAGACGCCTACACGCACCCGCAAGAGACGAGCTACACCTGGGCCGAGCTCGACGCGCTACTCGCGCGCAACGGCTGGCGGTGGCTCGGGTGGCCAGCGCGTTCGGGAATGCCGGATGATCCACGCCAGCTCTTTCGCGGAGATGCGCGTCGCCGGGTCGAGAGCGCCGACAAGCTCCAGCAGGCGAGCATCTACGAGCGGATTCTGTGCCCGCCCAGCCTCTACTTCCTCGCGGAGCCTGTTTGATGCAACGAGCGACGTTGAAACGCCGTATCCCCCCTGCTACACGGGCCGCAGTCACGCGCACTTCGTGAACAGAAGATCATGCCTCTCATCACGATCGTCGACTATGGAATGGGGAATCTTCACTCCGTCCGACGGAAGCTCGAGCGGATCGGCGCGCAAGTCGTGGTTACGTCCGACCCCGCCGCTGTTGCAGCCGCGGAAAAGCTGGTGCTGCCAGGTGTCGGACATTTCGGGCGGGCCATGGAGAACCTCCGCACCCTGGGGCTGCTCGACGCACTCGGGGAAGCGGTGCACGTCCGGAAGACCCCGCTCCTCGGTATATGTCTCGGAATGCAACTGCTGGCCGCGCGGAGCGAGGAGGGTGACGTCGAGGGTCTCGGGTGGATCGACGCGACGGTGGCGCGCTTCCGGGTCGCCGACACGGTACGCTTCAAGGTGCCCCACATCGGCTGGAACAGTGTCGCTGTGACGCGCGAGAATCCCCTCTTCCGCGGCATTCCGGCGAACGCTGAGTTCTACTTCGTGCACTCGTTTCACTTGGTATGCGCTGACGAGAGGCTCGCTAGCGGGCGAACCGAGTACGCGTACCCCTTCGCGTCGGTTGTCCAGAAGGAGCACGTGTTCGGCGTGCAGTTTCATCCCGAGAAGAGCCATGACGCGGGCGAGCTCCTTCTGACCAACTTCGTGGCGGTTTGAGTGTTCCGCCCGAGGGTCATCCCAGTCCTTCTGCTTCGCCAAAATGGGCTGGTGAAGACGGTCGCCTTCGACAAGCCGAAGTACATCGGAGATCCCGTCAACGCGGTTCGCATCTTCAACGATCTCCGCGCCGATGAGTTGGTGTTCCTGGACATCATGGCGACCAAGGAACGCCGCACCATCTCCCTCGACTTCGTCAAGGACGTCGGGGAGGAGGCGAATATGCCCTTCGCCGTCGGAGGTGGCATTCGCACGGTCAAAGACATTCGGGCCGTCCTCGCGGCCGGCGCCGAGAAGGTGATCATCGGCTCCTACGCTGCGGAGCGTCCAGAGTTCATCGCGGAAGCGTCCGCCGCGTTTGGGGCCTCCACCATTGCCGTATGCGTCGACGTCAAGACCTCTCTCTTCGGTCGGGCCAAGGTGATGACGGTCAGTGGAACGAAAGCCATCGCCGACACCCCCGAGGACTTCGCCAGACGTATGGAGCAGCGGGGCGCGGGCGAGATCATCGTGCAGTCCATCGATCGGGACGGGACCATGTCTGGATACGACATCGACCTCATTGGGCGCGTCTCCGCCGCAGTCACGGTTCCCGTCGTGGCCCTCGGCGGCGCAGGCAAACTCGACGATCTGCGCCGGGCGTTCGCCGAAGGTCACGCGACCGGTCTGGCGGCCGGGAGCCTCTTCGTCTTTCAGGGTAAGAAGCGTGGCGTTCTGATCAACTATCCCGAGAAGTCGGAGCTTACTTTTTGAATACTAATCTCAAGACGACCAAGACTCTCGCGTACAGATTGTGCGCCCGCTGCGTGATGGACACGTCGGACCCGGACATCACCTTCGACTCGGAGGGAAACTGCAACCTCTGCTCCGAGTTCGTGGAGCGAGAATCCAAGAAAATTCTTCGAGGCGATGCGGCCAAGCGAGAGCTCGAAGCGCGCGTCCGGCGCATCAAGGATTCGCGGACGGGAGAGTACGACTGCGTCCTCGGGATCAGTGGGGGTACGGACAGTTGCTACGCGGCGTACATCGTAAAATCGCTCGGCCTCCGGCCCCTCGCCGTGCACCTGGACAACGGCTGGAATTCCGACATCGCCGTGAAGAACATCAAGCGGGTCACCGACCAGCTGGGTATCGACTACCAGAGCTACGTGCTCGACTGGGAGGAGTTCAAGGATCTTCAGCTGGCGTTCCTTCGCGCCTCCGTTCCCGAGATCGAGACGCCGACCGACATCGCGATTCCCGCCGCACTCCACCGGGTCGCGGCGGAGAACGACATCAAGTTCATCATCAGCGGCGGGAACAGCGCGACGGAAGGCATCCTACCCAAGTCCTGGCACTACAACGCCAAAGACATGCGGTACCTAAAGGCGATTCATCGAAAGTTCGGCAGGAGAAAGCTCGAAACGTTCCCGTCGTTCGGTCTACTGAGCGAGGCCTATTTCAAGCTCGCGAAGGGGCTGCGGATTTTCTATCTCTTGGACTACGTCCCCTACGACAAGGCGGCCGCGAATGCCCTGCTCAAAGAGCAGTTCGGCTGGCAGGACTATGGCGGCAAGCACTACGAGTCGAAGATCACGGGGTTCGTGCAGTCCTACATCCTTCCGGTGAAGTTTGGGATCGACTACCGGCGTGCCACGCTCGCCACCCAGATCTGCACGGGCGCCGTCACTCGCGAGGCAGCGCTCGAGGAACTTCAGCGCCCGCCGTATGACCTCGCGAAGGTCAAGATCGAGAAGGAGTACATCGCTAAGAAGTTCAGCATTTCTGTGAGCGAATTGGACGCAATCGTGGCTGAGCCGCCGAAGTCCCACGCGGACTATCCGAACGACGAGCGGCTTCTGCAAGGTCTCTATTCCGTGTACCGCCGGCTCGCCGTGCGGCGCCTCGTCCGCGCATTCTGAGCCGTGCGATCCCGCGTCAGTGAAACACGTAGACACCGTCATCCCCGCGCTCCGGATCGGCGCCTTCACCTCTCGAGGCGAGCCTCCCGCACATTCTTGCTTGCGAACGGGGAGGTGGCTGATTGATTGCGCAGGTCCGCTCGTTTCTGAGCAAGCTCGTTGCCGGGGACCTTCCGCGAGCGACCGCTGCCACAGGGGCCCTCATCGTCGGCTCGCGGGTGCTCGGGCTCGCGCTATCCATCGTACTCGCACGAGCGCTCGGCCCCGCGGACTATGGGGTGTTCGCGGTCGTCCTCTCGTTGGCGAATTTTGCCACTCTTCCAATGCGTGCGGGGATGCCGACGCTCCTCGAGCGGGAGACATCGCGGGCGGGCACGCGCGGCACCTGGGCGAGCGCGAACGGACTGCTCCGCTGGGGCCTCCGGAATTCGCTCATCGCCGCCTGCGTCGTGCAGCTCCTTGCCCTGCCGGTCATCTTCTCGTCGGCGGTCGAACCCGCCATGATCAACGCCTACCTCTTGGTGGTGCCGGTGGCGCTCGGGACGGCACTGCTCGGCATTCTCGCCGCGCCCGTGCGCGGGTTTGGGCGCGTCGCGCTGTCCATCGTTCCAGACTTGGTTCTGCGACCTGCGCTGGCGCTCCTCGCCCTCCTTGCGGTTGCGGCAATCACCTGGGCACCACCTCTCGATGCGACAGGGGTGCTGTCGATCCATCTCGGCTCGCTGGCCGTCTCGTGCTTCGCGGCGTGGGCTATCTACCGGCACCTTCTGCCGGATGCGGCCCGGAGCGCCGTGCCCACGCGGGATACTCCGGTGTGGTGGCGCAGCATCCGATGGTTGGCTCTGATCGCGGGAGTGCAGATGGTGAATACCAATGCCGACCTCGTGCTACTCGGGTCGCTGAGTACAGAGGAGGAGGCCGGCATCTATCGTATCGCCAGCCAGTTCTCGGTCTTCGTCACTTTCGGGCTCGGCGTGGTCTCGAGCGTGGTCGCACCCCGGTACGCCAGCCTCCACGCCAGCGGGAAGATGGCTGAACTCGCCAGCCTCGCCCGTCGCTCCAGCCTTGCAAGCCTCGTCATGGCGGTACCCGTCGCCGGTCTGCTGGCCATCGTCGGGCCGACTGTGCTAGCCCGAACGACAGGTCCCGCGTTTGCGGCATCGTACGTTCCACTAATGATACTTTGCGTCGCGCAGCTAGTGAGTGCCGCCGCAGGTCCAGCAGAACAGCTCCTGAACATGACTGGGCACGAGCGAGATACCCTCCTGGGGGTGTTTCTGTCCGCCATCGCAAACCTCCTGTTGAACGCCCTCCTCATCCCGCGCTACGGAGCGACGGGCGCCGCCATCGGCACCGCGCTCTCGGTGGGAGTTTGGAACGGCTTCCTCGTCTACGCCGCGCGGAACCGTCTAGGCATCAGACCTCTCAGCCAGCACCCGCCTGTAGACCAGATCTAGCGTGGTGCTCAGCCTCCCAGCGGGCGCGCCCCGTACCTACAGGATTATGGTGTCTAGCTCACACTCGGTTTCCAGAATCGCAGGTCGCCCAGCGACCCAGCGACCGCTGCGCGTCCTTCACCTCATCGATAGCCTGGGGCATGGTGGGGCGGAGCATCAGTTGAGCCTCCTCGTTCGCTCTTTCGACCCGACCGCTGTGGACTCCTACGTCTGCCACATCTACCCCGACGCGGTGCTCGCAAGCGAGATCAAGGCGGCTGGCGTCCCCGTCGTGGCGCTGTCAACCAAACCCGGTCGCGCCGCGCTACCCCGCGCGACGGCGCGCCTCATCGCGATCGCGCGCGCGTTCGAGCCGGATGTGATCCACACGAGCCTGTTCGACTCAGACGTCCTCGGTGGGGCGGTGGGCAACCTCCTCGCCATCCCGGTCGTCACGACGCTTTGCTCCATTTGGGGGCAAGAGCAGGCGTCGAACGGGGTGAGTAGGAGTCTTCAGCTGACGGCGAGTTCGGCCATCTGGCGGGCGACGCTGCGTCGAGCCCACACAGTCATCGCGATCTCCAGCGCCGTTCGGGCCAATGCGCACGCTGTGTTCGGCCTCTCACCTGACCGCATCCCTGTCATCTATCGTGCCATCGCGGACACCCCTGGGTCCTCCCCACCGCCAGCCACCGTTCGGAGCCAGTTGGGCATCGCCGCGTCGCAACCGGTGTTCCTGAATGTCGGCCGCCTCGTGCCCAGCAAGGGGCAAATCCATCTGATCCGCGCCATGAAGTCTGTACTCACTGCCCTGCCGAATGCCATGCTGCTGCTGGCCGGCGAAGGATGGCATCGGAAAGCACTCGAAGACGAGATTCGAGCCCTCGGCATTGGACAGCACGTCACCCTCCTCGGCGAACGGCACGACATCATGTCCCTGGTGACCATGGCGGACGTATTCGTTTTTCCGTCCCTATCCGAAGGTCTCGGGGTGGCACTGCTGGAAGCCGCGGGCCAGGGGGCGGCATGCATCACCACAGACATCCCTCCGATGACCGAGATTATCGATAACGAAGTGTCCGGGCTGTGCGTGCCACCGGCTGACCCCGGCGCACTGGCGGCAGCGATGATCCGCCTCGGCGCCTCGCCCAGTCTGGCCGCCCAGTTCGGCCGCGAGGTAGCTCACCGGGCCTCGCTGCGATTCTCCCTTCCCGCCATCGTGACCGCTGTCGAAGGCGTGTATGAGTCCGCTGCGGCGTCGTCAGCCAGGCGGGCCCCGGCGAGCAGACGCGACGGAAAGCTCAATTGACCAACCCACCCTTCGTGCGGCGTGCCGTGAACATCTGGCGGCGCCAGGCGCACACGAACCCGACCGAGCGGGTCCTCACCGCGCTCAGCGTCGGCGCCCCTCGCCTCGCGAGTCTTCTGGCTTCCGCCTACCCACAGCCGCGCGACTACGCCCTTGTTGATGAGCGGCTCGTCGAACGACGTGGCGGCCGCTGGCTCCTTCGGCCGGCCCACTATTTCCAGTGGCACCTATTCTTCAACCACGCGGACCCCGTCCTCGATGTTCTGTGCCACCTGGCCCGCTCGTCGCGATTTGCAGTCGACGCCGGGGCGAATGTCGGCGTGTACTCGGTCCTCATGGCGCTGGCGATGGCCGAGGGCGCAGTCCACGCGTTCGAGCCTGGTCCAGAGACGTACGAGCGGCTCGTACTCCACACTCACCTGAACCGCGCGAAGAACGTAACCCCGATCCAGCGAGCCCTTGGAGATCAACCCGGGCGTCTCGCCCTGACTGATTCGAGCCAAGGGGACAGCGGGAAGGCCTCCCTCCGGGCGCAGCCGCAGGGTTCCATGGTGGCCGAGGTGGAGGTGACGACGCTCGACGCCCACATGGAGAGCCTTGGCCTGACTGCCCTGGACCTCCTCAAGATCGACGTGGAGGGGCATGAGCCGGCGTTGCTCCGGGGCGCCCAGCACGCGCTGAAGGCGCAGCCGTGGCTCGTACTGGAGTTCTCGCCCCAATGGTATGACGACGCCGACCTGGCTGTGTTTCGCGACCTCGAGGAGATGGGCTATGGATTCTTCGAGATCGACGGACCTCCAGTCGTCCTCAGGCCGGTGAGTCTGTCGGTCCTCTTCGCTCGGCGGCAGCAGTGCAACCTTCTGGGCGTGCCTCCCAGGTACCGAACCGTTCAACTACCGTGGCGTAGGTAGAGGCGAGGCTTGCGTTGCGGGCGCGCGACGCTTGTTGAACGGAATGGCTGGGGATGTAGGTCGTGGATCACAGCGTGCAGAAGCAAACCATGTGGTCGAATGCCCGTGGGCAACCGCCGGCGATGGCTCCGCCGATGCCGCCGCACATGCGGCCCCCATCCTCATAGACCCCGAGGCAGCCAGCGCCGCACAGGGAGCTACAGCTCGTAGTCCCGTCCGTGGGGTCCACGTAGAATCGGCACAGGCCGGCGGCAACCCCACCACAGTCATCGAAGCCGGGGATGGCGCCGTAGCGCGTCGTGCAGGTCGGCGGGCCAGCGTCCAACGGACCAACGTCGACGCCGGTGTCTGGCACCCCCGCATCGACACCGCTGTCTGGCATCCCGCTGTCGACCCCAGTGTCTACGCTGCCGTCGGTCGCCGCGTCCAATCCAGCGTCCCGGCCGCCATCGAGCGCCTCGCCCACGTCTACAGGTGCGTCCAATGCGGGGTCCCCCCCGTCGCGCTCGATGATTGGCGCGCGGACGAGGGAGCACGCAGGCAGGAAGAAGAGGACGGCGAGCAGCATCGGCCCGAGACGCATCACGCGACTGTACACGGGGGCAGCAAGCATGTCAGGCGCCGTGAAAGAAGCGCGAGGCCCACGGCCACGCGCATTGCGTTGCCGAACCGGCGTGAACGTCTTCGGGGGGGCAGGCGACTGAATTCCTGCCCTAGACCGGACATTCTCCTTCCGGCTGCTAGCCTTGCAGGCCGATCGGGGCCCTCGGAACTTCGATGTCGCGCATCTACCTCTCCGCACCACACATGGGTCAGTTCGAGGAAGGCTTCGTCGCTGAGGCCTTCCGGACCAATTGGCTTTCGTCGGTAGGCCCCAACCTCGACGCGTTCGAGGCGGATATCAAGGCGCTGTCGGGGGCTCATGCCGTCGCGCTCTCGTCCGGCACCGCGGCCATTCATTTGGCGCTTCGGCTGCTCGGGGTCGGCGCCGGGGACGAGGTCCTCTGTCCCAGCCTGACGTTCGCCGCGAGCGCGAACCCGATCGTCTACCAGGGCGCCAGCCCGGTCTTCTTGGACAGCGACGCGTCCTACAACATCGACCCCAATGTGCTGGAGACCGCGCTCACCAAGAAGGCGGCGCAGGGCAAGCGGCCCAAGGCCATCATGGTGGTCCATCTGTTCGGTCAGAGCGCGGACCTGGATCCCATCTTCGAGCTGGGCGCGCGCTTCGACGTGCCGGTCATCGAGGACGCCGCCGAAGCGCTGGGCACCCTCTACAAGGGCAAACAGGTCGGCGCGTTGGGTGGGCCGACAGCGCTCGGGGTCTACTCGTTCAACGGCAACAAGATCATCACCACCAGCGGCGGCGGCGCGCTCATCAGCCGCAACCAAGCGTGGGTAGACAAGGCCCGCTTCTGGTCGACCCAGTCGCGCGATCCAGGCCTCAGCTACGAGCACAGCGAGCTCGGCTACAACTACCGGATGAGCAACGTGCTCGCGGGCATCGGGCGTGGGCAGCTCGCGGTGCTCGAAGACCGAGTGCAGGCGCGGCGTGCCATCGCGTTCCGCTACCGGGACGCGTTCGCGGATCTCGAGGGAATGCAGCTGATGCCGGAGATGCCCTGGGGCCGGCACACCTATTGGCTCAGCGTGATCGAACTCGACGAGACCAAGCTCGGCATCGCGCGCGACGAACTGGTGCGGGCGCTCGCCAAGCTGGACATCGAGGCGCGCCCCGTGTGGAAGCCGATGCACCTGCAGAAGTTCTTCTCATCGGCCGAGTGCTATGGCGGCGACGTCGCCGAGCGGCTCTACTCGCGCGGCATCTGCTTGCCCAGCTCGAGCAGCTTGAGCGAGAGCGACCAAGGCCGAGTGATCGAAGCCCTGCGTGCGGCGGTGAGGAACTGATGCGCCGCGCAGCCGTCGTCGCCTCGCAGTTTTTGATCGACGTCCTCGTGCTGGCGGTGGCGTTCTTCTTCGCGTTCCTTCTTCGCTACGACGGCGTGCCGCCCCTCGACGTGCTCGGGCGCTTCGTGCTGACTGGGCCCTACGTCGTCCTCGGCGAGTACCTCGTGTTGCTCGCGTTCGGTGTGCCGAGGCTGTCGTGGCGCTACGTGAGCCTGCGCGACGTTCGTACCGTGCTGTTCGCGACCGCAGCGACCTTCTGCATTCTGCTCGGCGTTCGAGTGGGGCTCGGCGAGCTGCAGGGCACGTACACGGTGCTGCGCCACGGCGTGATCCCGATGGGCGTCCTGGCCACGAACTTCGGCCTGGTCTTCGTCGGCATCGCCGGCGTCCGCGTGCTTCGCCGCATGGTGGGTGAGCGCGTCGAGACCGGCCGCGTGTCCAAGACCCGTGAGCAGGTGCCGACCATGCTCATCGGCGCAGGGCAGGGCGGGGCGATGATGGCCAAGGAGCTGGCCGCGCGGCCCGATTTGGGGCTGCGGGCGGTGGGCTTCCTGGACGACGACACCACCAAGCACGGGACGATGGTCCACGGCGTCCCGGTGCTGGGATCGCTGAGCCGTCTTCAGGAGCTGGCCGAGAAGCGGGGCGCTCGGCAGGTGCTGGTCACCATCGCCAGCGCGCCCGGCAAGAAGATCCGTGAGATCGTCGAGCTCTGCGACAAGGCCGGGCTGCCGGTGAAGATCATCCCCGGCCTCTACGAGCTGGCGGACGCCGCGGTGAGCGTCTCGCGCATCCGCGACGTGGCCATCGAGGATCTCTTGGGTCGCGAAGCAGTGGAGCTGGATCTCGGATCGATCAAGGGCATAGCGAAGCAGCGCGTGGTGCTGGTGACGGGCGCTGGCGGGAGCATCGGCTCCGAGCTGTGTCGCCAGATTCTCAAGTTCGAGCCCAGCAAGCTGCTCTTGGTGGAGCAGGCGGAGAACGCGCTCTTTCAGATCCACCGCGAGCTCATCGCGTCGCACCCCAATGCCATGATCGTGCCGCTCATCGCGGACGTGACGGATGAGGCGCGGGTCGACGCCATCTTCGCCGAGTTCAGCCCCGCCCTCGTGCTTCATGCGGCCGCCCACAAGCATGTGCCGATGATGGAGTGGAACCCAGGCGAGGCGCTGAAGAACAACGTCATCGGCACCGCGACGGTGGCTGAGGTAGCGCATCGCCACGGCGCCGAGCGCTTCGTCCTCATCTCTACCGACAAGGCCGTGAACCCCACCTCGATCATGGGAGCGAGCAAGCGGGTCGCCGAGATGTACGTGCAGGCGCTCGCTGGCAAGAGCGGCACCCGGTACGCGACGGTGCGCTTCGGCAACGTGCTCGGATCGGCCGGCAGCGTGGTGCCCATCTTCCGCGAGCAGATCGCCAAGGGCGGACCGGTAATGGTCACCGACCCCGAGATGCGTCGCTACTTCATGACCATCCCCGAGGCCTGCCAGCTGGTGCTGCAAGCGAGCGCGCTGGGCGAGGGCGGCGAGATCTTCGTCCTCGACATGGGCGAGCCCGTGAAGATTGTCGACCTCGCGCGCGACTTGATCCGCCTGTCGGGACTTCGCGAAGGCGAGGACATCGAGATCCAGTTCAGCGGCATGCGCCCCGGCGAGAAGCTCTTCGAGGAGATCGCGACCGACGCCGAGCAGGCGGACAAGACCGCGCATCCCAAGATCTTCGTCGGCCGCGTGCGTCGTCCCGAGCTGGATGTAGTGACCGCGTGGCTCCCCGAGATCCGCGCGCTCACCCAGGACGTCAGCGCGAACGCCTTGGCGTTCCTGCGCCGCAACGTGCCGGAGATGATCCGGCCCGAGTCGGAGACGAGGGTCGGCGTTCCCGTCGAGCCAGTCGTCGAGCTCGCACCTGTAACGTCCAGCACCTCGGCCGTGAGGCCCGCGGCGCGAAAGCGCACCGACAGCGGCGCCCTCATCGCTGCGTCCGCGAAGTAGCCCCAAGCAGCGTGGGTAGTAGGGTGCGCTCTCGATGAAGCAGGCTGGTTGGCGATACGCGCTCAAGCGCACGTTGGATGTCGCGGTCGCGGGGACGGGCCTGCTCGCGCTGTCGCCGGTGATGGGCGGCGCGGCGGTCGCGATTCGCGCCACGATGGGCGCACCGGTACTGTTCAAGCAGACCCGGCCTGGCATGGGCGGCACGCCCTTCGACATCTACAAGTTTAGGACGATGCTCGACGCGAAGGACAGCGACGGTAACCCGCGTCCCGATAGCGAACGGCTGACGCGCTTGGGACGCTGGCTACGCGAGACCAGCATCGACGAGCTGCCGGAGCTCCTGAATGTGCTCGAGGGCACGATGAGCCTGGTCGGGCCGCGGCCGTTGCTGATGCAGTACCTGTCACGCTACTCGCCGGAGCAAGCGCGACGGCACGACGTGCTGCCCGGCATCACCGGCTGGGCGCAAGTGAACGGGCGAAACGCGACATCATTTCCGGAGCGCTTCGCGCTCGACGTCTGGTACGTCGACCACTGGACCCCGGCGCTGGATCTCGAGGTGCTGTGGAAGACCGTTGCGGTCGTCCTGAAGCGAGCCGACATCGCCCACGACGGTCACGCCACCATGTTCGAGTTCATGGGGAACGCCCAGCCCGACACCTGAGCCGAGCGCGTTCGCCTCAGTACGCGCCACACGTGAGGCGGGCGCACTCTGGGACACGATGAGGTCCAGAGCACACGGTGAGGTTCAGAGTGAGCCGCAGTACGTCATGCTCGGGCAGAGCCGGCCGCTGGGGCAGTCGCTGGCCGTGCTGCATCCATAGGTGCACTTGTTCGCCATCAGGTTGACGGTTTCGCACAGCCCGTCGTTCAGGCCCTCAGCGCCCCAGTCATCATCCGTGGTGCAGCCAACGTTGTCGGCGAGGTTGAGCACCGCCTCACACGTCGTGACGGACTCGAGGATCCCGTAGGGTTTGTTTGGTCGTTCGAGGGGAACGCGAGCAGCTCGAGAAAGAACGCGTCGCTCGCTGGCGGATGGAGACGGATCACGGAGAGAGTCGCGACATCGTCGGGCGAGGGCTGAGGAGCGACGCAGCGATGGAAGGTGGGGCTGCTTCGTCAGGGCGACGAGCTGCCAATCCGCACCAAGGTCGAGTTCTCGCGGCGCGGCACCATCGAAGGCGCGAAGTTCGAGCCGACCGACCGGGAGGTGCTCAGGCCGTACGGCCTGACGCCCGTGCTCGCGACGCACTACACGACCGCCACGGCCATTCGACAGGCGCGTGATGTGTTCGACCTCTCGCTGCTCTTGGCGCGGACCGACGCTGCCAAGCTCGCGTTGGATGGAGAGGCGCGAGC
>Ga0105047_10001499_pt1 | contig 41823 bp, 30 predicted proteins | sample MAT04_FD_78384 | JGI IMG/M metagenome (GOLD analysis project Ga0105047, IMG submission 78384) | Freshwater microbial communities from Lake Fryxell liftoff mats and glacier meltwater in Antarctica - MAT-04 (megahit assembly) | ecosystem: Environmental > Aquatic > Freshwater > Ice > Liftoff... | reverse complement strand
GCTGGCAAAAAGAACCATTATGTTTTTCTCCCTCCCTTCCCTGCAGGGGAAGGGAGGGCCGGGGAGGGATGGGTTTGTGTCGCTAATCACGAAATTGGCCTTATGTTACTGCCTATGGGGCCGGGGGGGGTGAGAGCGGCCTGTCCGCCTATAAGCCGCTGGCGGGGAGGAGTTGAATTCCGTAACACCCTCCTCGAGGGCGAGGACCCGCTTCGGGTACCCGAAGGGGTATTGCCCGAACCTCAGGCGATGACCACTTCCGCGCTCACCGGCTGCGGCGCGCCCAGCGCCAGGCCGCGCGCGCCCGGCGCGCAGCCGCCCACCGTCAGGCGGAAAGTGCCCGCTTCGATCTTTGAGTTGCCATCATCGTCCACCAGCATCCAGGCTTCCGGGCCCAGGCAAAATTCCAGGGTCTGGCTGGCGCCCGCGGCCAACGCCACCCGCTGGAAAGCCACCAGGTGCTGCAGCGGCACCACACACGAGGCTTCCAGGTCCGAAAGATACACCTGCACCACCTCTTCACCATCCGTGGCGCCCGTGTTGCTCAGGCTGACGCTGAATTTCAGTTCCGCGCCGGCGGGCAGCGTGTTTTGCGCCAGTTTCAGATCCCCATAGGCAAAAGTGGTATAGCCCAGGCCAAATCCAAAGGGATACAGCGGTTCCCAGGTGGCATAGCGATAGGTGCGCTCGGTCATGCGGTAATCCTCAAAGGGCGGCAGTTGGCTGGTGGCCTTGGGGAAGGTGATCGGCAGCTTGCCCGAAGGCGCGGCCTTGCCAAACAACACGTCGGCCACAGCCCGGCCGCCTTCCTGGCCGGGGTACCACACCTGCACGATGGCCTCCACCATATCTTCCGCCTCGCCCAGCGCCACCGGGCTGCCGCCAAACAGCACCAGCACCACCCGCGCCCCGGCGATGGAGAGCCGCCGCAGGTATTCCACCTGCGCTTTGGGCAGTTCGATCTCGCTGCGGTCGCCGCCGTCGGCCACCAGCAGCGCCTCGCCTTCTTCGCCTTCCATCAGCGGCGAAAGCCCCATCGCCGCGATGGTCAGGTCGGCCGCCGCGGCCATGCCGATTGACCAGTTGTTGGGGTTGTTGGTTTCCTCGGTCAGCAGGGTGCCGGGGTGATATTCCAGACCCATGCCTTCCGGCATCACGTCAGTCAGGCCTTCCAACAGGGTGGTCATCTGCCCGTTGAAGCCATAATAATTGCCCATCAGCACATTCACCGCGGCGGCGTTGGGCCCCACCACGCAGATGCCGCGCGTCTTGTCGGAAATGGGCAGGGTCTGCTTGCGGTTCTTGAGCAGCACCACCGATTTGACCGCCGCTTCATAGGCCAGCTTGCGGTGCGCCTCGCACCCCACCACGCTCATCGGGATCTCGGCAAACGGCACCGTCCCGGCGGGGTCGAACAGGCCCAGCTTGAAGCGCGTGCCCAACGTGCGCTCCAGCGCCCGGTCGAGATCCGCCTCGCTCACCAGCCCGCGTTCTACCGCTTCGGCCATGTTTTCATAATAGACGTGGTCGCACGACAGGTCGCAGCCGGCCTTGAGTGCTGCCGCCGCCGATTCGGCGGCATCGCGCGTGTATTTGTGGTTGAGATGAATATCGGTCACGGCGCCGCAATCTGAAACCACGTGCCCGCTAAAGCCCCACTGCCGGCGCAGGGTCTCTTCCAGCAGGAACGCGCTGGCGTTGGCCGGCACGCCAAACACCGCGTTGTAGGCGCCCATCACTGCCTCCACTTTGGCCTCCACCACCAGTTTCTTAAAGGCCGGCAGATAGGTGTCGTACAGGTCGCGTTTGGATGGCACCGCGTCAAACACGTGACGCAGCTTTTCGGGGCCGGAATGCACGGCATAATGCTTGGCGCAGGCCGCCGCCTTCATATAAGTGGGGTCGTCGCCCTGCAGTCCGCGCACAAATGCCGCGCCCATCGTCCCGGTCAGAAACGGATCTTCGCCCCAGGTTTCCTGCCCGCGGCCCCAGCGCGGGTCGCGGAAGATGTTGACGTTGGGCGACCAGAAGGTCAGGCCCTGGTAAATGGCTGTGGAACCCTTGCGGCGGAAAGCGGCATGGTGCTTGGCGCGGCCCTCGTCGCCGACGGCATCCGCGATGCGCCCGATCAGGTCCGGGTCCCAGGTGGCGGCCATGCCGATGGCCTGGGGGAAGACGGTGGCCCGCCCGTTGCGCGCCACGCCGTGCAGGGCCTCGCTCCAATAGTTATATTCCGGCACGCCCAGACGTTCCACCGCGCGCGCATTGTGCGGCATCAGGCTGATTTTTTCCGCCAGAGTCATGCGCGCGATCAGGTCGCGCACGCGGATTTCGCGCGGGTAGGTCGGGTCCAGGTAGATGGGGGTGGGGTTGGTCATTGAGAAAATGCTCCTGTTGAGAATGGGTGAAGGAATAAATCCACCCCTGATTATACGAGAAAACGCCGTTTTACAGATCTGTAAATATCGCCCAGGAGTTAAAAAAGAGAATTTTATAGTGCGCACCGGATGTGTTGGCACGATTTCAGTGCGAGCGCCTTTCAGCATACGTTTGGGAATCACGAAAGGCTTGAAATGGATGCCGGAGAGTGTGATACCATGAAATGCAGAACCCGTCATGAAATACCTGCGCAGATGGATTTGCTGAGTGGGTCAGCAGGATTGCAATCAACTTGCCGGTTGGCTTTTTACCATAGCTCGCAACCAGGCCCGCGAACACTCGGCAGGAACAAATCCGTCACCTCATAATAGCTGTCAGGAACTTAACCGAAGAGGAACAAGAATTGATGCACCTGCGGTATGTGGCAGCTCTGAGTTTCGCCGATATTGCCCTGGTTCTGAAGCGCAAAGAGGATGCCGTTAAGAAATCGCTCTACCGGCTTCAAAACAGGTTGGAAGGTCTATTGGTGGATGATCATGAATAAGCCGATGCCTTTCCAGACCTATGAAGAAAAAATGCGAGCAGCGCTGCGTATGCCTGCCCCCGATCCGAGCGATGGAGTCACGTTGACCACTGAGCAAGGGGTCGCCGATCCCCAGCGAACCGTTCTGATCTACCGCATCGACGATTTGACCTCTACAGCAGAGAGGAAATCTAAGGAATTTGGCAATGGCATGGGTGGGATGATGCCTGTAATGCGCCTCTCAGATGGAACTGAAATCCAGGTGGTGCGAAGTTCAGGCGCATGGCCCCATCCGGTAATATAATCAAACCCATGTCAACCTTTGCCCTGCTCCTGGGTTTGGGGGCCTCGCTGGGCCTGTGGCAGGTGGCGCGCTTGTCGCCGCCGCGCCAGGCCGGGCGCTGGGTGGATGTGGGGCTGGTGGTGCTGGCGGGCATGCTGGTGGGGGCGCGCGCTGCCTATGTGGCCACGCATTGGGCCTATTACATGGCGCACCCCGGCGAATGGCTGCGCCTGGGCCAGGGCGGTTACCTGGCCTGGGGCGCGCTGCCGGCCGGGCTGCTGTTGGCGGCGCTGGCCGCGCTGGTGCTAAATCAGCCCCTGACCCGGGTGCTGGACCAGCTCTCGCCGCTGGTGGCACCGCTGGCGGTGTTGGGGTGGCTGGGCTGCCTGGCGGCCGGCTGTGCCTATGGCCCGCTGCTGCCGGCGGGCAATCTATTAGGGCTGCTGGCGCCGGACGAGTGGGGCCGGCAGCTGCCGCGCTTTCCGCTGCAGTTAGTCGCGGCGCTGCTGCTGCTGGGGTACAATTGGGCGGTTGCCCGCGTGCTGCCCGTGCGCGCCCGCGCCGGGCGGCGCGCCGCGCTGACCGGCGCGGGCCTGGCGGCGGTGCAGTTTTCCGCCGCGTTGGTTTCCGCCGAGCCGCTGCCGCTGTGGAACGGCCTGCCTTTCGCGGCCTGGTCCGCCGCGGCGCTGGCGGCTTTCAGCCTGCTGCTGGCCGGTTACGCCTTCTGGCCGGAGAGAAAATAGATCCATGGCCCCTTTCTGAAGGATTTTCTTCTCCGTATTCTCCGTGACTCCGTGGTTAAGCCATAAGGGAAATCGATGAAGCTAAACCTTGCTCTTGCCCAAATTAACACCCGCCTGGGCCGCGTGGAAGATAACCTGGAAAAGCACATGGCCTATATTAAGGAAGCGCAGGCCGGCGGGGCGGATCTGCTGCTCTTCCCCGAACTGTCGCTGACCGGCTACGTGCTGCAGGACCTGGTGCCGGTGGTTTCACACCGACCCACGGCCGACGACCCCGTTTTTCGACCGCTGCTCGAGGCCAGCCGTACCATCGACCTGGTGGTGGGTTTCGTGGAGGAAGACCGGCGCAACCGCTTTTTTATCGCTTCGGCTTATCTCTCGCGTGGCGCGGTGGTGCACGTGCATCATAAGGTGTATTTGCCCACCTACGGCCTGTTCGATGAAGGGCGCTTCTTTGCCCTGGGCGACGAAGTGCGCGCCTTTGATACGCGCTTTGGCCGGGTGGGCATGCTGATCTGCGAGGATTTCTGGCATGCCTCGCCGCCCTACCTGCTCTGGCTGGATGGCGCCGACCTGCTGTTGTTCAGTTCGGCCTCGCCGGGGCGCGGCCTGAACGAAGCCCCGCAGCTCGAATCGGCGCGCTGGGTCGATCACATCAACCGCGCCTATGCCAGCCTGTACACCGCCTTTGTGGCGCACACCAACCGCGTGGGTTTTGAAGATGGGCTCAACTTCTGGGGCGGGGCGGCGGTTTACGACCCCAACGGCGAGGAACTGGCGCGCGGCCCGCACCACCAGGAGGCCCTGACCCAGGTTGAACTGGACCTGAACCAGCTCCACCGCACCCGTTCGCGGCTGCCCTTGCTGCGCGATGAACGGACCGACCTGGTGCTGAGAGAATTGAAGCGCATTCTGGGGTAAGCATGGAAATAAACCTCAATATCAATACCGAGCTCGCCCGGCAGATCCTGACCGGGTTCATCCGCTCCGAGATCACCCGCACGGGTTTTACCAAGGCGGTGATCAACCTGTCCGGCGGCATCGATTCGGCTCTGTCATGCTACCTGGCGGCCGAGGCGCTGGGCCCGCAGAATGTGCTGGCCATTCGCCTGCCTTACCGTACCAGCTCGCGCGATTCGCTCGAGCATGCCCAACTGGTGATCGATGCCCTGGGCGTGCAGTCGATCACCTACGAGATTTCGCCAATGGTCGAGCCGCTCTTCGCGCAGTTTCCGGCGATGAGCAATGTGCGCAAGGGCAATGCCATGGCGCGCGCCCGCATGATCGTGCTCTATGACCAGTCGATGGCCTTCAACGGCCTGGCGGTTGGCACCGGCAACAAAACCGAAATCTTGCTGGGCTACACCACCCTCTTCGGCGATTCCGCCTGCGCGCTCAATCCGATCGGCGACCTGTATAAAACCCAGGTGCGCCAACTCTCCCGCGCGCTGGGCGTGCCCGAACCGCTGCTCAGCAAAGCGCCCTCCGCCGACCTGTGGATTGGCCAGACGGATGAGGATGAGTTGGGTTACACCTACGCCGAGGTCGACCGCCTGCTGTATCTGCTGGTGGACCAGCGCTACCTGCCGGCGGAATGTGTGGCGGCCGGTTTTGCCGAGGCTTTTGTGCAGGCCGTGGTCAACCGCGTGCAGCGCAACCAGTTTAAACGCATTCTGCCGCCAATTGCCAAGCTGAGCAACCGCACCATTGGCTACGACTTTCTCTATCTGCGCGACTGGGGCACGTGAATCTTTTAGAATATTGCACCGCAAAGGCGCAAAGGGCGCTAAGAAGATGGATATCGAGGAAATCGGTAAACAAATTGTGGACGCGACGATCAAGGTTCACCGCACTTCAGGTCCCGGCTTGTTAGAATCCACATACCAGACATGCCTGGCGTTTGAACTTCGGAAAAGAGGCCTGGCTGTCGGGTGTGAGGTTCCGCAGCCTGTAACCGATGAAGGGATCCAAATTGATGCGGGGTATCGTTTGGATATGCTGGTGGAAAATGTAATTGTGATTGAAAATAAGGCCGTCGGTGAATTGTTACCCATCCACGAAGCGCAACTGCTGACCTACCTGAAACTAAGTGAACATCGATTGGGCTTTTTGATCAATTGGAATGTCCTTTTGGTCAAAAATGGTATTCGTCGCATGGTTAACAAATTATGAATCATTTCCCCTTTGATTTTTGTATCTGATTAGCCAGGTCTATATCGAAAGCATTAAGAATCTCTTACTGCAAAGGCGCAAAGCTATATAAAAAATATCTTCTTCGCGTACTTCGCGCCTTTGCGGTGAAAAAATCTTTCAAGCTGAGCAATCACGGACATAGACCGGTAAACTTTAAAGGCGCAAAGTTATATAAAAAATGTATCCTCTCAATAATTCGTGGTCAAGGTCAGAATATCTTTTGAGTCGGCCATCCATCGCAGAGGGCGAGACTGCAAAGTGTTGAGGGCTGGGCAGTTTGGATCTCGCCGCGCCCCTACCAGAACATCTACCCGTCTGCGAAGGGGCGGGGCGAGATCAGAATCGCCCGCGGTGGCGAAATGTTGCAGCCTCGCCCGGTTGGGGAGAAATGCAATCGTATCCGCTGCGGGTGCCTCCCCAGGAAGGAGGGGCAGGTGGGCCAGGGGTGAGGGTTAGCATCCGAGGTAAATGATGACAACTGCCCGGATTAATGGGTGAAGATACAAAAACTAAAAGCTACCTAACGGCAGGCATTACCGGCGCTTTGCCACGCGGACCAGCCGCCGAAACGGAACCAACTTGATGAGCGAAAAAGAGCGTCGAAACGGAACGTGGTGAAGCGTCCGGTGCATGCGATGTTAGCTTGCGTTCTTTGGCTAAATGCGTGCAGTAGGTTGGTGTAGAACCTTAACTTCGCGGTTGATGCGATCACTCAACTCAGTTTCAGCAACTTCAAGCTCATAGCGAACTTGCAGCCGTAACCAAACCGCCGCACTTGTACCAAAATAGCGAGCTAAACGCATAGCAGTATCAACTGTGATTGCTCGCTGACCATTGACGATTTGGCTGATACGTATAGGAGTAACCCCAATATCGTGTGCCAGACGATATTGCGTTAAACCGAGTGGTTTCATGAAGTCTTCGAGCAGAACTTCACCGGGATGAATTGGAGAAAGTAAGTTGTCCATAGGTTTCACCTTTATGAGTGATAATCAACAATTTCTACGTTTATAGCTTTATTCTCAACCCACTCAAAACAAATTCGCCATTGGTCATTAATACGGATGCTATATTGTCCAGCCCGATTGCCTTTAAGCTTTTCAAGCCTGTTTCCTGGCGGAGCAAGTAAATCTTGTAAGTCTTCAGCATCATCAATGTAAATCAATTTACGCCGAGCGGTGCGTTGAATATCCTTCGGCAACTTCGCGGAAGTTTTACCGATAAAGATTTTCTTTGTTTCATCAGAAGCAAAAGTTTCAATCACATCCTAATATTATCACGACGCGATATTGTTTTCAAGACTCTATTTTATGGAAGGAGCAAGCTAACGAATTAAGGATTGATGTGGCGGCCAGTACCTACGCCGAAGCCCGGTTCAACGCACCGCCACATCAATCCGAGTTGAACTAAGCCGTCTTTGCCGGTTATTTGGGATTTAAGGCACACTGCCGGGTCAAAATTGTTTTCTTGCAAGCGACTATGTAAAGATTGTACAGCCAAAAAGGCAATCAGCGCAAGCTGGAAAAGCGGCAAGAAGACCGTTTGGATGGAATTTTCCTGGATAGAGACGCGTTGAATCCAGGTAGAATTATTTTAGATTGGGAAAAACTCAGAAGATTTAGAAAATCATTCAGGAGGGGTTAATGAGCATTACGAGACGATTACTAAAAATCTTATTAATTGTATTTTTTTCTTCCAGCGCCTTACTACTGTGTATTTTTTTGATAAGGAGCTTTCCCGTCGAGTCATCGACAAAACCGGGAGGAATAATTGGTTATCCTGCCCCACCCACACGGCCAACCGCAGATAAAAATTTATTATCCACAGGATATCCTGTTGCATCAACAGTAATTTCAGCAAAAGAAACGACATATACTACTCCATCCCCGTTAAAATCCACTCTCTCTAACAACACCTTCGTCAAAAAGAAACGGCATGTGTGGAAAATGATAATGATCAAGGAAGAGTTCAAAAAGGAGTGATCGCTTGTTTTTTCAACGCAAACACCCCTACGGGTGGCCGAAGCGGCGACGCGAAGGACGCCAAGAAACCACCTTTTTAAATATCTTTGCGCTCTTTGCGCCTTTGCGGTTTAATATTCCGGCTTAATCCACATCTCAATCAGTCACGGCGACCTTGCCCCCTGAAAAGGCTGGCCCGTGAAAAAGTGCACCAGCGGCTTTCCACAGGTGCACCTGCGGCTTTCCACAGCTTGTCAATCCCCTCCCAATCCCGCATACTCAAAGCAAACCCTGTCGTGCGCTGGCCTCTCCCCGCCGGCTTCCAGTCCGGTCGCAATAATTGTTTCGAATTGAACCTTAAAAACAATTCCAGCCTTGTGATCCTGGTGAATAGCATGATTTCTGGTTTGCCCAATGGGTTAACAATGGGCGGGCAATGGGGTGTCATGGGGATTTGCCGTGGGAAATAATCACCGGTAGGGGTAGACCTGCGCCCCTACCCCAACATTCCCCGAGATCCATAATTGTTTCGAATTGAATCTAAGAAACAATTCCAGCCGGGTGGGCGGCATCGTCACCGTGGGCTTCATTCGCAAATTCTGGCCGCGGTTGGGCCGCTGCGAATTCTTTGCACCAGCCTTCTCCGTGCCTGCGTGGTTACTGCCCCGCCAAAAACTCCTCCACCTCGGCGGCGCTGGGCAGGCTGTTCATCGCCCCCAGGCGGGTGACAGAGAGCGCCCCCACCGCGCTGGCAAAGCGCACGGCTTCCGTCAAGGGCAGCTTGCGCGCCAGGGCCACCGCCAGGCCCCCGTTAAAGGCATCGCCGGCGGCAGTGGTATCCACCGCCTGCACGCGGAAAGCCGGGTACATTTCATCGCGCCCCTGCGAGATCACGCGGCAGCCCTGCGCCCCCAGGGTGACCACCAGGTTGGCCACGCGCCGGCTCAGCCAATCCAACCCTTCCGTGCCGAAATTCTTTAAGATGAACTCCAGCTCGGTCTCGTTGGGGGTCAGCACATCCACCGCGTCCAGCAGGTCGGCGGGGAAGGGCGCGGGCGGGGCCGGGTTGAGAATGACGGGAATGCCGCGGCGGTGGGCCATCTCCATCGCGGCGCGGTCGGCGTCGTGCGGCACCTCCAACTGCACCAGCAGGCAGTCGGCAGCGGCAATCGCGCCTTCGGCGCGCAGCACTTCCGCCGCGCTCAGGCGCATGTTGGCGCCCGGCGCCACCCCGATCAGGTTCTCACTGCTGTCGCTGACGAAGACAAAGGCCACCCCGGTGGGGGTCTCTTCATCCCAAACCGCGTATTCCAGGTTCATGTCCTCGGCCTGGTAGGCTGCGTAGCAGCCGCGCCCGTACTCGTCGCGCCCCAGCTTGCACACAAAGGTGACCTCGGCTCCCAGGCGGGCGGCAGCCACGGCCTGGTTGGCGCCTTTGCCGCCCAATGCCTGAAAAAAGCGCGAACTGGTCACGGTTTCGCCGGCCCGCGGCAAGCGCGGCACCTGCAGCACCAGGTCGGTGTTGGCGCTGCCAACCACCACAATCTTCGGACGGTTCGTCATATTCACTCTCTCTACTGAATTATTTGCCACAGCACCCCTGCTCCCCTACGGGAACGCGAAGCGCGCGGGTGGCCCACACCTCCCCTGGGCGCTGGTGCCAGGGAGCGGCAGCCACGGAGGACACAGAGAAGAAGAATCTTTTTTCTCCGTGGCTCCGTGGTTAAAATCAAAAACCTCATCGAACCGCTTCAGATACGGAAATCAGGGTTGGGCACCAGCCCGGCGCCCTGCAGCACCCGGCGGGGAAAACCGCCGCGGCGCGTGATTTCGGCATAGTCATAGGCGGTGCTGCTGGGCCAGATCGAAAAGAACACCAGCGGTTCGCTGCCGGTGTTGATCGTACGGTGCGCCCAGGCCAGCGGCGTATACAGCAGGCTGCCTGCTTTGAGCTCCATCTCGCGGCCTGCCCCTTCGCGAGATTGCAACTGCAGCAGCCCGCTGCCGCTGACCCCCAAGTACACTTCGTCGCTATCCTGCGCGCGGGCATGGAAGTGCCCGCGCGTCATATAAAACTCCCCGCCCAGCGTGCCGGGGTAGAGCGTGGTCAGTCCAAAACTCAAGGCGCTGCCCGGCAGTGTGTCGCGCAGGTCCACAAATTCATAAATCAGGGGGTTATCCGCCGCGCGGCGGCGCACCTCGGCCTGGTCGGCAAAAATATCGCGCACGTCGGCCAGATGCCGCAGCATCACCCGCGCGCCTGCCATCGACCGGAACGACTGTGCATCGAGCGCAAGCTGAAAAGGTTGGATCTCCATAGCAGGTTGTGGCTCCTTATGGCCGCGTGAAAATGAGAGACTGCTCGCCGCCGCGGCGCAATTGAGTATAGAGGACCTCGCGGCGCGCGTCAAGCGCCGTGGGCCCGCTGATCTGCTTGTGCTGTAAGGCAATTGTAAGGTGGAGCGCGTGACTCATCGTTATAAAACGGTTATACTGAAGTTGGATTTAGAAGTAAAAAAATAAATCCATCCTTTGAAAAAAGCAAACCCTGCAAAAGCCGGGGGCGCAAAGCTATGGGTCTAAAATCCGCGAGGATCATGACCGCCAGGCCGCCGAAGATGATGCGAAACGGATGTACCTTAACGTTCATCAAATGGCGACCTGATCCGGCCGCTAATTTTTTTATCCCGAGGAGGTTTGGGATGAACACAAAGAGTCGTTTGATCCAAAAAATGGGTACCTGGCTGGCGACACTGATCGTGATCGCAAGTCTGATCATGTTGCCAGGCGGCACGGTTGGAAAAACCGAGTCTGCCGTCACCGCATCCTATCTTGTGCAGGGTGAGACCTTCAATCTGGCTGCCGGCGCGGTGACACGCTGTGGCGGGCAGGTCACCTCGCAGTTATCCATCATCGAGACGGTGGGCGCCGTGCTCTCCGCCGGTCAGCTCGGTTGTGTCAAGAGCCAGGCCGGGGTGGTCAACGTCACCGCCAACGCGGGCGTGATCACCACTGGAGAGTTTGGCTCAGCCCTCAACGGCGACAAGACGCCTGTGCCTGCCACCGATTACCCCGATGTGACCGGGGCCGACTTGGTCTGGGGCAAGGGCAAGGAAACGGGTAAGCATGTTACCGTGGCGATTGTGGATACCGGGATTGTCCCGCTGGATGGTCTCGATGCGAAGCGCATTGTTGCCTGGAAAGATTTTGTGGACGGCAGTAAAAAGCCGGTGGACCCCAATGGGCATGGCACACACGTCGCGGGCGTCATCGCCAACAGCCAGGAGGGTGTCGATCACGAAGCCAACGGGATGGCCCCGGATGTGGATCTGGTGGTGGCGCGCGTGCTCAAGCAAGACGGCAGCGGCACCTACGAAAATGTGATTCAGGGCATCCAGTGGGTCATTCAGAACAAAGAGCACTACAACATCCGGGTGCTGAACCTCAGCCTGGTGGCTCCAGCGCAGTCGGCTTATTGGGCCGATCCGCTCAACCGTGCGGTAACTACCGCCTGGGCCAGCGGCATCACCGTGGTGGTTTCGGCTGGCAACAGCGGCCCCACCCCCATGACGATATCGGTACCGGGCAATAACCCCTATGCCATCACCGTCGGCGCTTTCACCGATGCGTATACCCCGCTCAAGTTTGGTGATGACTATATTGCGCCCTTCTCGGCAGCCGGCCCCACCCTGGACGGTTTTACCAAACCGGATGTGGTGGCCCCCGGCGGGCATATCGTCTCCACCATGCAAAAGACCAGCTATGTGGCTGTGAATGGCGGCGCCACCGCGGTGGCAGAAAACTATTATTCCATGGCCGGCACCTCGCAGTCTGCCGCGGTCGTCTCTGGCGTGGCAGCCCTGATGATCTCGCAAAATTCGCACCTGACCCCCAATCAGATCAAATATCGCATGCTGGCCACCGCGCTGCCCTGGTATAACTGGGATACCAAACAGGCGGTATATAGTATCTGGCAGCAAGGTCACGGCCGCATCAATGCCCCCGACGCCGTCTTTGCCAAGATTTCGGGCGAAGCCAACCTGGGCATGGATATCCGCGCAGACCTGGCGGGGAAGACGCATTACGCGGGCTATTCCTACTACGATGCGCAGACCGCTACCTTCCGCCTGAAAGGCGCCTATGCCAACCTGGATGGCGGCTATGCCACCTGGAATGGCCAGTACTCCCCGGCTACCGGCGCGATTGGCGCCTGGAGTGGAGCCATCGGAGCCTGGAGCGGCGCGATTGGTGCCTGGAGTGGAGCCATCGGAGCCTGGAGCGGCGCCATTGGTGCCTGGAGTGGAGCCATCGGAGCCTGGAGTGGCGCCATCGGAGCCTGGAGTGGAGCCATCGGAGCCTGGAGCGGAGCCATCGGAGCCTGGAGCGGCGCGATTGGTGCCTGGAGTGGAGCCATTGGTGCTTGGAGTGGCGGCTACACCACCTGGGCCGGTGGTGCGCAGGCCTGGACGGGCAGCGAGCCCTGGTCCAATCTGGGCCTGTCCACGGCCGGGTTTGTGAGAAGCTACGCCGCGGGCGCCCCGGTAGACACGGCCACTACGATTTCGACCTGCCAGACGGATAACCCTGAGTAAGGCAGAGCTTATTGGTACATGAAAAACTGCGGCCACCCTGTGGGTGGCCGCAGTTTTTCATGTACCGAATTATTTACCCCATCTGCTCCAGGTCCGGGCGCGCCCCCAGGCGGGTGAACACCTGGCGCGCACTGGCTGTCAGGCGCGCCGCGCCGCTGAAGTCACCGCGGGCCTCCAGCACTTCGGCCAGGATGCGCTGCGAGCGGGCCTCTTCGATCAGGTTGCCCACTTTGCCGAACAGTTCCACGCTCTGGCGCAGTGCGTCGGTCACCACGCTGGTATTGCCGTACTGCACCCGGTTCACCTGGGCCCACAGGCGCAGGGCATGCGCGCGTTCTTCAGAATCGCCCGTGCCGCCAGGTGGTTCGAGCAGGCGCAGGGCCTGCTCCGCTGCGCTGCGGGCCTGGGGCGGGTTATCCAACCCCAGCCAGGCCTGCCCCGTGTAAACTTCCACCGTCACCCGGTTTTCAGCCACGCCGATCTCATCAAAGGTCTTCTGACTCAGGCTGCAGTTTTCCAGCGCCTGCTGCCAGTTGCGTTGGAAGAGGAAGTAACGCGCCAGGTGCAGGTAGCTCAGACCGATGTGATATGAATGGCCGATCTGCCGGGCCGAGTTCAGCGCCTGTTCAAAACAGTGGTAGGCGTTCTCAAAGTCGCCGCGGTCCAGGTAAACCAGGCCCAGATTGCTGTTAATATCGATGGTGCCTTCCACATCGCCCAGGGTGCCGTGCAGCTCCACGCTGCGCTTGAAATTTTCCAGCGCGCTGTCCCAACTGCCGTGGCGCCAGTTGAGCAGCCCCAGGTTGTTATAGGAGCGCGCCACCGCATTCACATCTCCAATGCGCTGGCGCAGGTCCAGGCTGCGCTGCACGTAGCGGCTGGCCTGTTCGAGCTGGCCTTTCTGATACGCCACCCCGCCCAGGCGGTTATAGATCGAAGCGATAATGTCATATTCCGCGGTGTCCTGCACCAGTTTCAGACTGTCCAGTAGGGCTTCTTCGGCGGCCTCCAGGCTGCCGCGGCGCAGATGAATCCAGCCGGCGGCATTAAAAATCCAGGCCTGTTCAATCGGGTCAGGCGCGGGCAGTTGGTTGAGCGCAGCCTGGGCCTCAGCCAGCGCGGACATTGCCTGGTCATAACTGCCCTGGCGTTCGTGCGCCGTGCTCAGTTTGCGCTGCAGGCCGCTGCGCCGCAGCGCGATTTCCGACGCCTCGTCGTCCCCGAACCCGCTTCGGGTGGCTGCAGAGGCAGGGAGGGGCAGCGCAGCCAGGGCTGCCTGATACTGGGCCAGCGCGGCGGGATAATCGCCGGTGAAGACAAGTACATCGCCCAGCCCGCTGTGCGCTTCCAGCGCCTGTTTGGGGGTGTGGTCAATGCGCCCCATAATCTCAATCGCCTGTTCAAAGCTCTGACGCGACTGCTGGTTGGCATAATTACGCGCATCTTTCTGGCCCGATAGAATCAGGTAATGCAGGGCGCGGTCCGAGCGCGCGCTCCAGGCATAATGGCGCGCCAGTAGTTCCACCAGTTCACTGGTGCGGTCCGGGTAGAGCGTCTCCACGGCCTCGCCCACCATGCCGTGCAGTTCGCTGCGTTCGGCCTTGAGCAGCGTGCTGTAAATCGCATCTGAGACCAGCACGTGTTTAAACAGGTAATCAAAATCCGAAAGCCCCGCCTGCGGCAGAATAAAGCCGCGCCGGTCCAGCTCATCCAGCATGGCAGGCAAGTGGGGCAGGTCAAAGTTCTCCTCCAGCAGCACCTGGGCCAGCACAGCCGAACTGAAGTTGCGCCCGATCACCGCCGCCACCTGCAGTGCACGGCGGTGGGCCGGTTCCAGGCGGTCAAAGCGTGCCAGAATCAGGGCTTGCAGGGTATCGGGCACGCCCAGGTCGTCCATTTCTGTGCCGGGCACCAGCCGCCAGTGGTTATCAGAGAAGTAAATTTTGTGCGCGTCGATCAGCATGCGCAGGATTTCTTCCAGATAAAACGGGTTCCCGGCTGCGCGGCTGATGATTTGTTCGTGCAGCGCCGCCGGCAGTTCGGGAATAGCCAGCAGTTCGCCCAGGAGGGTCTGGCTTTCCTGCGGGGTGAGTTGGACGAGTGAGAGCAAGACACAGCGCTCGCCCAGGTAGCGCTGCGCCTTTTGCGCCAGCCGCCCCAGCCCCTCGCCCTGAAACTGGCGTGAAATGGCCAGGCAGATGTAGGGGGCTTCCAACACCGCGTCGATCAGGGTTTCCAGCAGGTCAATCGAGGCCTCGTCGGCCCAATGGATATCTTCAAAGATCAGCACCAGCGTGTTGGCGCGCGCCTCGGCTGCCAGTACCTGCCGCACCGCCAGAAAAATGAGCTGGCGCAGTTGGACGGCTTCGAGGTAGCGGGTGCGTTCGATCACTTCCGGGCGGTCAAGCCCGACGGAAAGCATGGTATAGATGTATGGCAGGGTGTTGGCAGCTTCAGCACCCATCCGGCGCTGGAGATGGTCCTTGATGGTGGTGATCGCCAGTGGTTCCGGGGTGTTCTGCTGCAGGCCAAACAGTCTGCACAACAGGTCCTGAAAGACCCAGTAGGCCACCGTGCGCCGGTAGGTATAGCTCTGCGCGATCAGCACCCGCACCGGCAGTGGTTTGAGATAAGCGCGCAGTTCGGCCATCAGGCGGCTCTTGCCGATACCGGCTTCGCCTTCGATCAGCACCACCTGCCCCTGGTGCTGATCCAATAGGCGGTTAGCGGCGCGGTGCAGCCGCTGCAGTTCGGCCTGGCGGCCCACCAACGGCGCCGCAAGCCCCTCGATGCCGCGCATCGAACCCGGAGAAACGCGTGGGCCGACCAGCAAAAAGGCCGGCGCCGGGGCGGCGTAACCTTTGAGCGTCAGCGGCGGCAGGGCTTTAAATTCGAACAGAGGGCGGGTAAATTGATAAACGGCCTGCGATACCAGGATGGCGCCAGGATCGGCGTTTTGTTGCAGGCGCGCCGCCAGGTTCACCACATCGCCGATGGCGGTGTAATTCATCATCATGCTGGAGCCCATGCTGCCCACAATCACCGTGCCGGTATGCAGGCCAATGTGCAGGCGCAGTTCTTCATTGTGAAAACGATCTTGCACTTCCAGACTGAAGCGGGCAATCTCTTTTTGCATCTCCAGCGCGGCGCGGACGGCCATTTCGGTGTTGTTCTCCTGCGCAATTGGCGCGCCAAAAATCGCCATCAGCCCGTCGCCGATAAACTTATCGACCATGCCTTCGAATTTATAGACGATACGCGCCAACAGGCTGGTGTACTGCTGGATCAGCACGAATAATTCTTCGGTATCGAGACGCTGCGACAGGCCGGTGAACCCGGAAAGGTCGGCAAACAGCAGAGTCACGTTGCGGCGCTGGCCTTTGGCCTCCAGCCCGGCCTGTTGAAAGCGTTCCAACAGGTCGGCGCCCATCATCACCCCCATCTGCTCAGGCAGGGCCGCCGGGTTGGGCTGAGCTGAAGACATGCCCTCGGCCAGCATACCCGTGGTACCCAGGCGGTTGCCACAGTTTCCGCAGAAGCGCATTCCGGGTGGATTATTGAAACCGCATTTTCGGCAGAGCAGAGCAGGCACGCGACGGATCTCCTATAAAATATTTGCGACTATTTTTATTATAGCGGAAGACCCGGCTGGAATCCATAGATAAGGAACCCGGTCTGCACCTGCTCGTCCTTAAAATCCTGTGCCGTGGAAATGTGGACTGTTTGAGTTATCCTCAACCCGCCCTGAGCTTTAATCGCTGGTCTTCAAGAAGCGGCCGTTGAGGGTGGTGCATTGCTTGGAATAGCCCGTTTCGCCGCTTATTTTTTTGATGTGGATCCATTCACCCTGTGCGGTATTCAAAACCTCCACCTTCTCGCCGGCCTGCATGTAGCTGATGACGTTGCTGTTGAAGTTCTCCGGCAGTTCCGGGCTGGAGCGCAGTTTGAGCGGCACCAGCGTCAGCGCCTGGGTGCCCTGCTTAAACGGCAGATAGGTGCACTCAAAAGGCCCGTTCGCGCCTTGCGCCCCCGCAGAGGAGCCGGCGGCCGGCGGGGCCGCGGTGGCAGCAGCCTGACCCGCAGCCCGGGTGGTTACTGGGGCTGCACTCTGCGTGGTCTGAGCCTGAACAACCGGGCTCTGCCAGATCACTTTGGGAGTTGCCAAAACCCTGGTGATATCGATGCTGCGAATCTCAATCAGAATATCGGCGCCTTCCACCAGTGAAACCAGAATGTCGCATTCGACCCGGCACACCACCTGCTGCAAATTGCTGATCTTGAGTCCCTTGAGGCTGTAGAAGTTATCCTGCCCGTTCCAGCGGATCACCACCAGGCTGGCATTTTCTTCGCGCGCGCCGGCATACACACTGCCCTGGAGCGCGCTGCCCAGGTAGGCAATATCAGTCCCCAGCAGGTTGGCCTTGCTGGTCTCCTGACCGTCCTTAAACAGAAATTCAATGGGCAGTTGCAGTTGAATATCGACCGGCATGGTAGCCCGAGCGCACCCCCCTATAAAAAGAGCACTCAGCAGCACAATACCCATCTGGATTAAGAGCCGTGACATGCCCCTACGGGCTGCCCCTGCGGGCACCCGAAGCGGGCCCAAAGCGGGTCGCGTTGCTTTCATCGTTCACTCCTCACACACAGGTTCAGGGTCTGTCGTCGCGGTACTGTTCTGGCGGAACCAGATTTTCGAGATAGGTGGGCGCAGGCGGCTGCCGGGTGGCCAGTAAGATCACCAGCAGCACAACGCAAATCAGCAGAAATGTCAGCACAATCCCGGCGATCACCAACGGATTGGGCCCGGCGGTTAAATCGTTGGCCATTACGTCCAATTGGGCGCTCAGGTCGCTTACCCCCACCAGGTCTTTTACACTCACCTTAATCGGCACATCCATCTTGATGGGCACCTGGCTTTGAATGGGGATGTTCTGCGACAGATTAATCTTGATCGTGGTATCGATCGGCAGCTTAATCGGCACCCTGGCATTGATCTGAACATCCTGCTTAAACGGCACATCCAGGGTCACATCCACCGGCAGCATGCCCTGAATTGCCACCGGCAGGGCGATATCCTGCCCCAATACATTCACCGACACGTTGAATTTCTGGTTGACCGGGATATTGGTGGTGATGGGCAGGTTAATTTTGGTGTTAAGTGGGATCACCGCCTGTAACGGGAAGGTGTCGTTGAGTTCAAACTTAACCGGGATCGCCAGGTCCTGATTGATCGGGACGGAGGCTGAGAAGGGAATGGTCTGGTCGATTTTGACCGTATATTCCATATCATTTTGGGATAAGCCGTTAATCTTGCTGCTCACGGTCTTAAGCAGCTCGGCGGTGGTGGTGCGGTACTGCTGCAATTCAAACAACAAATAAACCACCAACCCCATTGCTGCCAATGCCACCAACAATGCCAGCAGGGTCCAGGCAGATACAGGTGTGTTTCCACGCGTTTGGTTCATCAAAATAATCTCCTCCTTGTGAGTCAATGGGGCAGCGCCTCGTCGCCCCCGAAGGGGGGCAGCGCCTCGTCGCCCGCGCTTCGCGCTCCCGTAGGGGAGCCGAAGGGGGGCAGCGCTTTGTGTTCATACAAATAGCGCATCGATTCCTTAAAGCCACCTTTACGGAACGCAGCGCGTACCTTGCGGAAGCCATCGCCGTAAACAGGGCTGGGGTCGTTCTCAAGCATTTTAATCCAAAACGGGCCTTCGGGCACCGAGTTGTTCTTATAGTATAGATAGGTAAGCAGGTTGCAGAAACCTTCCTCCATCCAATCGGGCAGGCCATCCACCCGGGCCAGGTACAGCCAGGCGTGCCCCAGTTCGTGCGCGGCGATGCCCATAAAAAGGCTGCGCGGCAATCCGTGCAAAATAGAAATTCCGTCCACAACACGGCGACTTTGAATGCCCTGAACCAGCATCGTTTTATTGATAATGCCCATAATCTGGCCCCGTCCGGGGCCGGTCAGGCTGGTCAAATCGCCAAAACGAAGCTTCTTATATTCCAAACTATCTCCAAGATTGATCCGTAAATTCAGACCCTTAAAAATCAACCCCAGATTCGAGAAAAATCTGGCCACCCCTTCAAAGGCCGGTTTGGCCTGTTCGCGCGTATCGATGGCGGTCTGGCGGCAGAGGTTGCACGAAATGCGAAAATCGGAATATTTTTCGCCATCGCCGCCGGTGAGCGGGCCGCACACCAGCCGGTTGCAGGCCGAACAGGAGGGATATTCATGCTCATGCTGGGCGCAGTAATAATTATCCCAGCCGTCCAGCGCCACCCTGCCCACCAGCAAAGCCCCACACACCCCGCAATGCGTTTTGATCGCCATACCGTTCAGTCCACAATCCTATTCAGCTCAAAATTCTTTGAGTCACCTGGTTTTTCTCAATCTCCAGAACAAAGCCGGTCTGCCCCGCGGGCAGGGTAAATTCCATCAGGGCCGGGACCCCGGTATCGCGATAATCTTTAACCACATTCCCGCTCGGATCCAGAATGCGGCCCTGGGCGGCGATAATTACACTTCCATCCACCATTTCGGTGAAGATTTCGGCCAGTTGGTGCATATTCTCGGCAATTTTGTGATCCCACAGGTCAATCCCCACCCCGGTATCCAGATTGTCGAGCTCTTCGAGCTGTTTCTGGTCGATATCGCCGCCCATGCCGATGATGATCAGTTTGAGCGGCGCGCGATCGCCGACAGCGATGGATTTAGCCAACAGAATCGAATAGGCCTTGACCGCCTCCAGGTCGTCCAGGCGGCCGTCGGTAATCAGCACATAGAAGCCCCATTTCTTCTTGTCAGCATGGTCGATGAAGTAGCGCAGCGCCGGCAGCAGATGGGTGTAACCGCCGTAAACTTGCGGGCCTTTAAATAGATAGTTCTCGGCTTCATCCGCGCTCAATGTACCAATCTCTTCGATGGTTTTGCCATCTTCCCCGGTAGCCCAATAGATAGCCGTGGTCGAACCCCGCCCATCCAGTTTCTGAGCCAGATAGGCGCACATCTTTTGGGCAAAAGGCGAAACGCGGTTCGGTTCGCCCTTGCGCCGCCCGCCAAACCAGGAAATCATGGTTCCCGACCCATCCAGGGCAATGCCCGTTTGGGCGCCTTCAATGGCGCGTTCCATCAGGATATAGGCGCGCACCCAGAGCGAACCATCCGGCTCTTGCCGGTAGTTGATTTTTCCAAAGGGTTCAACTGTTTTTTCAAAAGGCAGTGTGAGCATAGGATTTCTACCCAGGCAGCAATAGGAGCGAATGGGTGCTCTGTCCACCCTACCCTCTACAGGGTGCGAAGCGCTAAGAAAGGTGGCTTCCGCGCCGGGTGTGGGGTACGGCTGAAACCTTCAACCGTATCGCCAGACCCTTCCAAACAGGTTAGTTGGGCGGCAGAGTTTGCACGATCTGATTATCGCCCAGTTCCAGGCGGAACTCGGTGGCATGTGGCGGCAGATCAAACATGATCAGCGCCGGCAGGCCGGTATCGCGGTAATCTTTGATGATATTGCCGGCAGCGTCCCGCACGATACCCAGTTGAGGCGCCACAATGAACGACTCGCTGACCACTTCGGTGAAAATTTCGGCCAGTTGGGTCATCTCTTTGGCGATTTTGTGATCCCAAAGGTCAATATCCGTGCCGGTGTCCAGGTCGTCCAATTCTTCCATCTGCTTTGCGTCAATTTCATCGCCGACGCCGATCAGCACAAACTTTAAGTGATTGCGCTTGCCCGCCGCGATTTCCTTGGCAAGTTGGGTGCAGTACTTTTTCACTTCGTCCAGGTCGTGCAGTTGGCCGTCGGTGATAAAGATATACATGCCCCACTTGGCATCCGCGAAGCGGTTGACAAAGTACTGGATGGCGGGTGTCAGGTAGGTGGCACCGCCAAAGCGGGCCGGCCCACCAAATTTTGCCGCCGGGCACTGCTCGTGGGTCAGGTCGCCGATCACCTCAACCTGCTTGCCGTCGCCGGTGGCCCAATAGACCACGGTGGTCCCGCCGTCGGCATCAAAGCGCGAAAGGTAAGCCGTCATCTGGCGGGCCTGATCTTCCACAATGTTGGCGCCGGCGGGCATTTCTTTGTAAACGCCCAACTGCACCAGCAGTGCCACGCGCTTGCTGTCATTGGGGTTGACGGCGCTTAAACCGGCGCGCTGCAGAGCCTGCTCATCTTGTTGGGTGATCTGCCGGGCCTGACGCAGCGATTTCTTGCCAAAGTTGGGCGCCATCGACCCGCTGCCATCAATTGCCACGCCGGTTTGCGCGCCCTCCACGCGCTGTTCCATCAGGATATAGGCGCGTACGCGTTTACCGCCGTTGGGTAAATTCCAATAGTTGATTTTGCCAAACGGCTCCGTTACCATTTCTTTGCGGAGGGTGTGCATATCCTTTTCTTCGTGCACTGCCACTGGCGGTGGTTGCGGCGGCCGGGCGGGCTGCTGAGGAGTGGAACCAAACATCTTCTTGAGAAATCCCATGGTAACCTCCCGATTTCATAAAATGAACGTGAACCCTGTTGCTGGTTTGAACCGGCCTGTGCCGGTCAAATGGAAGGTAACGGATATCGTTAAGGCACTGCGGCCGCCTGAATTTGCACACTGGCCTGCAGGCAGAAGGTTTGCGCTCCGGTTTCAACACACACCGCTTCGGTTGCGCGATAGGGTCTTCCGCGGGAGCGCAGCTTGCGCACCTCTTCGGAAAAACCGATGTGAACCAGCACTTTACCACCGGGGGCACATTCGAAGCGGACCGGGTCGACGGTGAGCCAGGGCACATCATTAATTCGGACCGTCCCGGCGATCATCTGACTGGAAGTATTGACCAGTGCCAGCGTTCGAATAGGCAGCGGGTCTGGCGAAATGATATACGCGCCAAAGTCCAATAGGTTTTCCATCTGCGCCAACTGCCCCGCGCCTTTGGCCAGATTCAGCTCCGGGTAGGCGGGTTCAGGCGTTTCGTCGCCCGTGCTGCGCGTCTCCAGGTGGGAGTTTAAGAGGGGCGAAGCGGAATCCACACTAAGAAATGTGGCCTCCACCTTTGGCACCGTAACTGGAATGCTGATCGATCCAGAGATCGATGCCAGCGCTTTGCGCACGTTGCCTTTCACCCGGATCGGGATCTGAGCGTCGGAAAGTTCGATGATGATGGCGCGTGGTTCATCATAGCTTTTAGCCCTGGCGCTCTTATTCAACTGCACCTTCAGATTTACACGCCCATTGGGCTCAATGCGAAACTTGTCCGGGGTCACCGTGATCCAGATGACATTGGTAGATAGCACCCTGCCCTCGATGGGTTGGCTCGAGGTGTTGGTCAGTTGAAAGCTGCGCGATGGAAAGCCGGCAGACAGATCGGTCACCTCGGCAAAATCGATCACATACTCATTTGCTTTACGATCCTCGGTCGGGAGGGGCGCCGCTTTCTCAACATACAGCGACACCGCGTGACGCTGGGTCTTCTGCGCGATCTCCACCACCACCGCCTCGGCCTGCGTCAGCGGGCCTTCGGGCAGGTCTGCAGCGTTTGGGTTCAGCGTAATGCGCAGGGTGCAGGTCTGCTTGGATGAACATTGGATTCTTTCCGGGGTCACCGTCAGCCAGGGCACGCTGGAATGGGCCACCACCTCGGCCGGGAAGAAGAGCGAATTGAAAATAGAAATTTCCCTGAACGGGTACTGCGCCACCGGAATGGAAATGCGCCCGAAATCGATGCGCTCGGCCGTTTGTGGCAAAACAACCGGCTTTTCAACCGTTAATGCCACCCACACATTATGGGCCTGGTTGTTCCAATCCACCTGAATGCCATCCTCGCGGATATAGCGGTTGGGTTCCAGTTTGCGGGCCGCTTCATTCAGCAGCGCCTTAAGTCGGACCTGCTCCTGCGGCAGGATCGTAAAGCGCAGCGGCTCCACTGTCAGCCAGTTGACCAGGGTGCGCACCGCGCATTCCACCGGGCGGGGGCCGGGGTTACTCAGCAAAATTTCGCGGGCCGGCAGCGAATCATCCTTTAGCGGCAGTTTACCAAAATCCACCTCATGGGTCTCTAACACCACCCTACCCTCTGCCGGGTGCGAAGCGCTATGGAAGGTGGCTTCCAGTTCCACCGGCTGCCCCGGTATTCTACCAGTGGGAACCGCGCTGGCCGGCATGACGACCGTTTTATGATCGAAATTCGGGTCGGGCAGCGGGCCCGGACGCGGCATGCTGAGATTATTCCAGATAGATGCCCCCACCTGCGTCGCGGTGACCCCGCCGGATTGCAGTAAAATCGCATCGGCAACCGGCTTGACCTTATTGTTGCGCAGCCGCTCATTGCTTTGTACCTGAGACATGACCACCGATACCGTAATGGATGCCACCTTGTTCGGCGCAATTTTAATCTGCGCCGGGTTCACCACCAACCAGCTTAAAGTGGAGAGCACTTCGCCCACCCAAACCTGAGCACTGCGGTTCCAGATGCGCAGAACCTTTTCGCGGCTGGTGGGGTCGTCGGTGATCTTGAAATCAATCACGCCGGGGTCCGGCTCAATCTTGATCTCTTCAATCACGATCTTGAGTGGTAGGTTAACCTCAGATTTGTTCTCGCGCACCCATTGGATGGCCGCTGGTTCGCTGTAGGTTCCCGCCGCGGGCGACTGCTTCAGCCGCACCGTCAGGTCGGCCTTGCCCTGTGCCGGCAGACGCAGCGTGCCCTGCACCACCTGCCCGTGCGAATCGACGATCTCCAGCCAATCCACAATGCTCTTCACCTCACCCTGCCAGTCGGCGGTACCGCTGTTTTTAACCGCCAGCCGGATTTCGGCGGCACGCCATTCTTTGACAAGGCCAAAATCCAACTCGGCCGGCGAAACTTGCAGGCTGGGTCGCGGGCGCTCCAATTCGATGCGCGCCGCCACACACTCGCGCACCTGCTGGCCCTCAAACATCAGTGCTTCCGATTCGCTGTTGGGACCTTCCAGCAGGTTATCCATATTCGCATTGAGCGTCACCGCCACCTCGGCTACCTTGCCGGGCGCAATGCTCAGGTGGGTGGGCGCCACCGTCAGCCACTTTGCGGCCCGCACCGTGCCAGACCAGGCCATGCTGCCGGTATTGCGCATGGAGACCTTCAACCCGGCGTGGTTTTCGGGCCGGGTTACCTTCTTAAAGTCCAGCGTGCGCGGCTGAATTTCGAGGCTGATCTTTGTCACGTCGATATCGACATCCAGCAGCGCCTTGACCACCCAGGCTTCTTTATCATTCTCAAGCACCAGCGCCCCATACACCGGCTGCGGCCCGGCGGGCAGTTTGCCCAACTGGGTCACATCCAGCGCCAAAGGCACACTCACCTGCTGGCCGCGATGGCAAATGAAACGCTCGCCGGGGACCACAATCCAGGGCACAGTGGCGCGCAGCTTGCCTTCCCAGTTGGCGGTTTTAGACTTGTTTTCGACCATCAGCCTGGCTTCCACGGCGCCGGGGGTGCTGAGCTTACCAAAATTTATCACCCCGCTCACGGCCTGCGACGATTTCTTGCCTTTGGGCAGCACGGCAAATTTCATATCGCCAATTTCCAGCTCATCGCCTTCTTTCAGCACCTCGCGATGGCCCACCAGCACCGGCTGGCGGTTCAGGCGCAGCGCAATGGCCTGTGGGCGGGTTTGAACCAGGCTCCACACATCGCCGGTTTCATGGATGATGAACGCCAGCCCATCAGACCAGCGTTCCGTGCCGCGCTCGCTCTGGAACTGCGCCCGGCCCAGCATAAAGGTATCGGTGCTGGTATAAATGCGCCCGCTGGGGCCGCCCAGCACAAATTCAGGGTAGCCCCTGGATTTAAAATCTTTCTCGGGCAGCACATTCCCAATAATCCAGACAGTTTTGGACTCGCCAGAATAATCAAAAACAAGCTGCCCCGCCAGCAGTGAATCTTTGAGCAGCGCACCTTCGCTAAAATAGACATTCAGACGGTATTCACCGGCCCCGGGCAGGTGGTCGGGCACCACTTTCATACCAGAAAGCAGCGATCGAATCACAGTTGGGCCTGGTACTTTAATATCCAGCGGCAGCGCAACCCAGGCCTTCTCACGCAAATCGCCAAAGGCAATCATGGTCGGTAGTTCCCAGCCGCTCGTTTGATTTGCATTGCTCATATCTTCCAACCGTCCTTTTCCAAACTGTACATCCTTCAGGATGGGTCGACAATAAGGTGAATGCACCAGCACCGGATCCACCTTCCGGTAATCGCCATCCCCGATTACAAACTCCAGGTTCTCCAGAACCACATTAGGGCTTTCAACAATCGCCACCGGGCCGCGCAGCGTAATTAAAGTGGGCAGTGTGCTGCCCAATGTTTTTCCCACCAGAGAGATGGCGCGGCTGAACACAAACGGCCCGTTGTGTTCGCCGGGTTCCACATAGACCGTTGCACCCGGCGCAGCCAGATAAATCTGGCGCCGCAGGCGATCTTCCTGTTGGTTTGGAATTTCAGGTGTCATACCTTTTTCTCAGCCGTGCTAATTCCGACCCGAACTATTTCTTGAAACCAAATTGGCTAAGCAACCTTCAAGATCTGCACATAGGCCATGCGGTACTGCGGCGGCGGGCCAAACAAAATACGCATTTCAGATTTGAGCTCCACCTTTTGCCCGGGCGGCAGCGCCACTGGCCCTTGCACGCTGTCCAACACCACAATATCGGGCAGCGACAGGTTGACCAAAGCCCATCTTTTGGTCACCGGGTCATGTTCCAGCCGCGCCCTGGCGTTTTGATCCGCCTCCAGTTCCGGTGTGGCGGTATCGGTATCCGTATGCCATTTGTGCAGGCTGCGTCCCGGCCAGCCCACCATGATGTAACCCTGGTCGGAGCTGAACTGCCCAAACTTCTTTTGGGTATAAAAATTCAGCACCGGCAGGGTGGCCACGGCGCGTACCGGCTGCCCGCAAATGCACTGCACTGGCCCGGCCCCCGGATGCACCACAAAAGACCCGGCCGGGCATTTGGGGTTGTCGCAGGGGATGATCGCATCCAGCATGCGGCGCAGCGCCTGAGACCAGTCGGGAGCGGCGGGCCGCGCTTCGGGATGATGCAGCCCATCGATAAAGGCCTGTTTGACCAGGTTGGCCACCGCCGGGGTGAGGAACGAGGTGTAGGCGAAGGCCGGAGGCATTTTTGGGAAATTATTGGAGCGGTCCTTAGGGTCTTCAATGAAGAGTGCTCTGGGGCCCAGGGCCAGCGATTCCGAAATGTCGGCATCGGTATCATACTGCTTGGGGCCAATCAGCGGATGGCGTTGCAGCATCAACCAGTAGATCAGGGTGGCCAGGGCGTGGCGATCGGTCTCACGCGTGGGTGTGGCCTGCGCGCCGCCCAGATAGTAGGTCATCAGTTCCGGCGCCATGCACATTTTGGTTCCCAACACGTTGGGCGGGGCCATCAGCGGCACCACCAGGCTGTCACAGTCCAGCAGTACCACCGAGTCGTTTATCGGATCGCACATGAAATTTTTAAACGAAAGATCCGAATGGCACAGGCCGCGCTGGTGCATCTTGGCCACCAACTGCGACATCTTGATCGAGATCCGCACATAATTAATCCACTTGCCCAGCTTTTCGGGGCCGTTCTTGTTGGCATAAGCCTTGCGCGCGGCTGGCTGCAAGAACCAGAGCATATCGGTGCCCTTGCGCCGCGGCATGGTGATGCCCAAACTGGGCTGTTTGATGATCGCATCTGGCCAGGCAAAATATTTGTCCCAAAAAGGCTCGGGCAGCACCACGTTATAGCGGGGGCCCACAATTTCGCGAATGATCGCCTCGCGCGAGGCTTCAACCCCTTTATACAGCTTAACCACGTGCGTACCGGCGCGATCCCAGTAAATTTTGCCTTCACCGCCTTCGGCAAAAGGCTCGTCTTCGCATTCGATCTTGGTACCGTTATCCAGGGTTACGATCATTCAGCGCTTTCCCTTCGTCATACCCGGCTAATCCGGTTGGTTTTCCGCGGTGGCCGGCAGATCGGCTGGTGAACTGGGGCTACCCTCACTAAATTCGGCGGGACGGCGAATTATGGCAGATTGCTCTTCACCCATGCCCCCCTGCGGCTCCCCTCCGGGAGCGCGAAGCGCGGGCGACGAGGCGCGGGGCGAGCTGGGCGCGTCGCGAACCAGCAGGGCAATGGTGCGGTCGTCAAAAGAACCGCGCTTTTCGTATTTAAGGAACTCGAGCAGCGATTCTTCGGCGGGATCCCGCAGCGCGATATCCTGCATAAATTCAAAAAAGCGCGCCAGGTTGCGCGGGTAAGGGATCAGGTCGTCACTCACACCGTCGCACATGCTGGCGAACATCAGCGGCTCGGCTTCCAGTTCAAGTAGTTGAATGCGGTCCAACCAATCTTTCCAGGGCCGGCTGGTAATGAAAAGCGTCTGACTGGCCGATTCGCCGACGTCGGCATTGGCCAGCACCTGCACCGTTTTATTGGCCAGGTGGGCGGCAATCAGGCCATCGCCCACCTGCAGCACCCCTACAATGTGGCGCTTCTGCCCCCCCAGCCACCTGTGCGCCAGCGCCAGGTAGGTGGTGCCGAAGTCATCCAGCTTGAGGCCGCGCTTGCCGGCCTCATTCTGCAGTGCCTCGTAGGCTTTGCGCATCCCGGATTCCAAAGCATAGCGGCAGGTTTCTTCCATGGTCAATTCGCTGTTTTCCACCTTGCGCACAAATTCACTCATGGCGTTTACCGCCACTTCGGCTGCCAGGTTGGCGCCTACGCGCGCCAGCGGGCGCGAGCCGCCGCCATCTGCCACCACCGCAAAATGCCAGCCGGCGGCTTCACCCATGCCAAAGGCATCCTCGCGGAAAAGGGCCTTGTGGGCGTGCATTTTGCCACGCCGGCTGGCCGCCAGCATGCTCCAGCCATCGGCAGTCTTGAACTTTTTCTTTGCCAGCGGGTCGAAACGGTCGCCCAACTCCGCCGGAGGGTCGAGTTCCGCCCACAAATTGGCCGGCGGGTCTTTCGCGGTAGCCGGGGAGGGTTCGGGCTCCGGCTTATTTTCGGGGTCCTGCTTCGGGTGCTCGAAGGGGTTTGTGGGTTCGGGGCTTTTTTCTAGGTTCACGCGTTTTGCCTGTATATTTGAAACATCGATCACCATCTCCGGCCCGGCTGGTAGCTGGGTGGAGGTCAATTCATCGGTTGGCTCTGGCCCGGGCAGCGTCTCGCCGCTTCGGCGCACTCTCGGGGTGTCGTCGCCCGCGCTTCGCGCTCCCGCCTCGGTTTTGGGAGCAGAGCGTTCCCCCATGATATCGTCCAGCTTGCCATCCGACAAATCCGGATACTCGGTTACCTGCAAGGGGGGCTGAGCGAGCGCCGGTTCAGCCGGATTTCCCGGCTCCGCAACAACTTGAGAACGGGAGAGCGGCTGCGGGTCGTGTACCGTTTCCAGATTTTGAAACGAGAGCAAAGCCGGCAATTCTGAGCGTGGTGCGACAGCCGTCGCCGGGCCCGTTTTTTGAAAATCTTTCAGGAACATGTCTACATTTTCTGCAAAATTTCCGGAAATGCCCTCAATATACGTGCAGTACCGCAAAGACCGCAGAAAATCGCCTTCTTCTGGCTGATTGGCCTGGTTGGCCATCACCACCACGTTCACGCCCGGCATTTGGGTCAGTTCAGTCACCGGCACCTGCCAGTCTCCGCCCAACTCGTCCATATACCAGACAAACACCATACTTTTTTCATCCGGGCTGCGCCTGAGCAGTTCCTGCACCGTTCTCACGGCTGTGCCCAGGTCGCAGCTTGGTTCCGTGTGAATCAAAGGACTGCCCGTCCACGGCCAGGCTACGGCGAGCGGCTCATCGCCCATCAGCACCAGCCAGGCATCCAAACGGTTCACCGAGGTATCGCGCAATTCCTGAATTTTGGTATTGAGCCTGGCATACTCCTTGCGTACCATGAGGATGCGCTGATGCAGGATGAAAAAAATATTCACACATGCCTCCATGCCCCTGCGGGCACCCGAAGGGGGTTCGGTCGCAGTGAAGGTTTAAATGAGGATGCGGATACCCTCCGGTGGGTTGGAAAGCTCTGCCACGGCTTCCTGGTTGGCGGGGGTCATCTGCGCCGATTTACTGGCGGTCGCCACCGATTGCGACACCCACTGGAAGAACTTGGAAATCTGGTCCGCGGAGACATTGTCCATCATTAAGACCACATTGGCAATCTTCTTGAGAATCTCACCATCCACTTCAGCCGGACTGCCGCAGCCCAGGGCGATGATGGTGGCCACCTTCTGCTTGGGCCGGTTGCGCAGCGCGGCAATCGCTGCTTCCCAATTGTCGGTAGGGCGGCCGTCGGTCATCAAGAACACCAGAGGCTTGTAATCGCCCTTCTGTTCGGCTGAATTGGCACGCACTTCGCGGTCGAGCGCCTCGTTAAGCACCTTGAGGGCAGCGCCCAATGAGGTGGCGCCGCGCGCCTCGATTTTGGGAGGCTTGAAATCATTGATCGCGGTCAATGGAATAAGCTGGCGCGCGTCGCTGTCAAAGGTGATAATCGACAGATAGGCGGTCTCAATCGCCATCGGGTCTTTGATCAACTGCGAGGTGAGCAATTTAACGCCCTCATTCACCGCTTCAATCTTATTGCCCATCATTGAGCCAGACGTATCCAGCAGCAGATAAATGGGCAAACGCCGCGACTGACTTTCTATTCCAGAAATATTATCAAACATAGGTTCCTCCACATGCCGCTTCGAGCTGCCACTGCGGGCCATACCCTGTCGGGCACCCGCTTCGGGCCCGCTTTGGGCCCGAAGCGGGTAAACATGAAGACCAGGCGTGCGGCCCAACCAGTGGGTGAGTATGCAATGGCTGAGGCGGGTGGTCGAAACCGGACGCCTCAGCTGGTGAATCAGTGCAGTTCCTGCCGGACCGAGTTCCCCGCCACTTCGAGGGTGAAGGCCTTGGTGATACCGCGCGGCAGGGCGAAGAGAATTCTGGCCGGCAGGCCGGTATCACGATAATTGACTACCACACCGCCGTTCTCGTCGCGGATGACTCCGTCGGCAGGCACCAGGATCAGGTCTTCATTCCAAACTTCGTTGAAGATATCTTCCAGGCTCTTCATATCCTTGGCAAGCTGGGCGTCCCACAGGTCCACCTCGGTGCCGGTATCCAGGTCATCCAACTGGTCCAATTGATCTTGATCCACCTGGTCACCCAGGCCAATGATGACCAGCTTCAGGTCATGGCGGCGCCCGGCTTCAATATCGCGCGCCATCTTGGTGCAGTATTCCTTAACTTCTTCCAGATCTTCCAACTGACCATCGGTGATGAACACATACATGCCCCAATCGGCCTCATACAGGTCTTTGCGGGTGGTGCCGTCGGTAAAGTAGCGCAGGGCAGGCAGCAAACGGGTGCCGGTGCCATACAGGTTCGGCGGGCTGAATTTATATTTTTCGGCTTCGGTGACGGTGAGGTCGCCAATCACCTGAATTTCTTTGCCGCCCACGCCGGTGGCCCAATAGATCACCGAGACCTTACCATCGGCGGCTTTTTTGGCCAGGAAGCTGCTCATAGCCTGGGCCGCGGGCGCCACATGGTTGGGCGCGGCGGTCAGAAAGGCAGAAATCTGCTTCTTGCCAAACAGCGGTTCCATCGACCCCGACCCATCAATCGCCATTCCCATGCGTGAGCCTTCACGGGTGAAATCGGCGCGGATGGTAGCCATCACCATGCGTGTTCCATCTGGCCGGTCTTCATAGTTGATTTTGCCAAAGGGGTCGACCGTATCGGTCAAAGCAAGTTCTTTCATCTTGTCGCGATTGATTTGGACTTGACCAGGCATAGCAATCTCCTTCAAACAGTTGCACCCACACAAACTTTTGGAGGTGGTGCCCGGTCCGGCCACCGGCCGGACCGGGCACCACCCATACCTGCGGATTGACTACTTGCCCGCGGCGATTTTCTTATCCAGCTTCTGGGCTACCAGGTTAACATCGATCGCGGCGGTGGCGCCATCGGGGCGCATCACAATCACAATCGCGCCGGTGGTACCGCGGCGGAAGAGCAACACATCGATCTTCTGCTTGGCGCCGGCCACGTTGGTGCTGAAGGAAACACCCTTCGACAGATCGGCGATTTTGGCGCCGGCCAGGTCGGACCGCGCATCAATCCCCACGCCCTTCAGCGCAGTCACGACGGCCAGCAGAATGAAGTTGGGGTTTTCCAACTCGAGGTTAAAACCACCCAATTCCACCTGAGAGGGCAGCGGGAAGGTGACGATGTGCACAAACTGGTCGGTGCCCTTCTTGTACGATTCGCCCATCTGCACTTCAAGCAGATCGCCTATCTTAAAGCCCTTCGGCAGCAGCGACGTGGTAGTCACATAACCGGCGGTCGAAATGACTGCGGCCAGATCCGGCTCGGTGGTGGCGGTGGGTGGCACGGGTGTGGCGGTGAGTGGCACGGGCGTGGCGGTGGGTGGCACGGGCGTGGCAGTAGGCGGCACTTTGGTGGGCGCGACGGTCGGAGGTACGGTGGTGGCGGCCGGCGCACTGGTGGCAGCCTGGGGCACATCGGTGGGCATAGCCGGCTGTACGGCAGGCACGCAGCCTGCAAGCATTGCAAAGATCAAAACAAGACTGAGGATAATGGTTCTTTTCACGGTGTTTTCCTTTCCAATCTGAAACGATGAATCTGAAATGAGCACCCGAAACGGCACTTATTTCCGCTTTTGCTGCTCGCGCTTGCGCACGGTATCCTGCCAGTAAAGGGTGAGACCAGTCAGCAGCATTAAACCTGTAATATAGGCGAGTAAAACCGCCCAGCGCGCGAACATGAAGTTCCTGTCGCCAAATGTCATCGGCAGCCCGTCAATGATCTGCTTGAACCAGGGGTTGACGGCAGACAGGGTGTGGATGCCGATGGCAGACCCTACCGCTTCGGTTCCCCAGCGGGTGAGTGTCAGGTAGGTCAGCCATTCCGAGTCGCCTTTCAGCGTAAAGATGGCGCCGCTGAACAAAATCTGGATGGTGACCAGGAAGATCAGGGCAATGGTGGTTTGTTCACGTTTGCGGTTCACCAGAGCCGAAACCAGCAGTCCAAAAGACACCGAGGCCAGCGTCACCAGGAAGATGGCAATCACCGTTTCCCATTTGGCGCCGAGATCGGTAAGCCCGTCGCCGGAGATGGTCACCCAGGCGTCGATGACAAACACCAACAAGACCGCCTGGATAAAGGCCAGCACTGCCAGCACAATGAACTTGGAGAAGACATAGGCCGCGATGTTGAGATTCACCAGGCGCTCGCGGTCGTAAATGCCGCGCTCTTTCACAATCTCCTGGAACGACCCAAACAACCCTACCAGCACCGAGACAGTGGAGAGCATGAAGATCACCTGCTGGATGCTCTGGATATTGGTCCAGAACTTATTTTGGACCTTCGGGTCCAACTGGAGACTGGCCAGGTCTTTGAGGGTCGGTTTCAGCGCGGTAAAGAGGTCCTTATCGGCCACCAGGAAGAACAGCAGTGAAAGCAAAATGGGTAGCAGCAACAGAATGAACAGCGACCACAGGTTGGCCTGCAAATAGCGCATGGCCAGAATCAGCGACTGGTTCAAGAACACGCTCACCCCGTCTTTACGCACCTTGCCAGGCAGCGGCACAGAGGTGGAGCGCGTGCCCTGCAGGGTTTGCAGGGGGCTGGTCACATACTGGTCATAGTAGGGGCTTTGCTGATACGCCACGGCCCAATTCTTGTCCTTATCCTTCAGGTTCAGGTTTCCTTTTTCCTTGGAGTTGAGCAGCAGATAAATGCTGGAGAATTTTTCAACACCAAAGAACTGCTTGGCCTCGGCCGGCCGGCCGTAGAAGGTCAGCACGCCGCCTTCAGCCATAAAGGCCACCTTGGTGCACAGTTCCACATTTTCAGTGGCATGCGTGACCAGAATGATGGTCTTGTTGCCCTCGCGAGACAGTTTGGCCAGCAGCTTCATCATGATCTGGTCCAAACCGGGGTCCAGCCCCGAGGTGGGCTCGTCCAGCACCAGAATAGTGGGGTCCGCGGCCAGTTCCACGGCAATGCTCAGGCGCTTGCGCTGCCCGCCGCTGAGCTGGGAGACCAGGGTACTCTTCTGCATGGTCAGTTGCACCTGATCCAGCAGATCATCGATATATTTGCTGCGTTGCGCCGATTTTACATACGCGTTGCGCAGGCGCACCACATAATAAAGCACCTGTTCGGCGGTGAGATCGTTGTGAATGATATCGTCTTGCGGCACGTAGCCGATGACGCCACGGTAGCGGTTAAAGTTGACAAACAGGTCTTCCCCGTCGATCAAGACCTCGCTGCCTTTCTCGGTATCCAGAATGCCGATCATCGACTTGAGCAAAGTCGATTTACCGGTGCCGCTGCCGCCCACCACGGCCACAAAATCGCCTGGCTGGATAGGCAGTGTAACTTTATTCAAGAGGGTCTTGCGGCCTCCCAGGAAAAATTCCTTAAATCCTTTAAACGAAGTCAGCGCTTGCTTGAGGCTGGGATGGGTAGTGACGACTTTCGACACGGTAATCGCATCTACGCGCGGGCCTTTACCCTTGGCATCCTGCGGCTGACCGAGCGGATTGAGAAAAACACCGGTATATTCGAGCGTGAACGGGCCAATGCAGATGCGGCTGCCAGGAACCAGCGCCACCCGGTCATTCACGAGCTGTTCATTGACATAGGTGCCGTTGGTATGGCTCTTGTGCACCAGCACATACCCATTCCCCTGGCGCAGCAGTTCGGCATGCAGGCCCGAAACGGTCAGATGTGGCAGCACCAGGTCGCAGGTGGGCAGGCGGCCAATTTTGACCTGGTCTTTATTGTTTAACGGAAACGGCAAGAGCCGGGTTTCAGTCTTGCTGTAATAGGTGAACGTGACATTGAACTGATCAGTGGAGGACTGAATCAGCACGCTGTCGCCGCTTTCAAGCAGGTGTTCGCCGCGAATCGGCCGGCCGTCGTTGAGATACAGACCGTTGGTGCTGGGATCAAATTTTCCAGTCTGCGCGCGGTCCTGCCCATCGACGATATGACAGCCATCGGGGCGCAGTTGCAGCGTGGCATGGTAAAGCGAAACCACCGGGCTTTCGACGCGAATGTCATTATCCGGGGCGCGGCCAATGGTAACAAATGTGCGTTCCAGCTTCATCAGGCCGTACTGCTCTTCTCGACCGCGGTACGACACCGCCAGAATGCGATTGACCGGCTGCGCTGCAGCGCCAGGCTGCTGCCCTGGCAGATCCGACATTTTTATGGTCCCGGGCACATTCATACTGCCTCCCTCAATCGAAAGAGAATATCAATCCCATTCAGCCGAACAATCCGCTTAACAGTCTACTCTCATCACCTTGACATAACAATCACCAATTATCTTAACCAAGCCTGACCGGTGAGCGGGTTATGCTTTGCTCATAAACCGGCGGCGCAAGAACCGCGAGCCTTCTCCCAACACCAGCACCGAGAGACCCAGCAGCAGGATGTTAATCCAGACGCCCAGCGAAAGCGGGGCGGTGTGGAAAGCGCTGCCGCCGAACTGGGTGAGCAGGAACTGCACCACAATGATCACGACCATCACGATCAGGAAATTCTTGCTCTGCATTACCCCGGCAAAGGCCGAACGATTGGGTTTCACCGAGCGCGCGTTGAACAGGTTGAAAATCTGCATAAACACGTAACTGGTGAACATTACCGAGCTGACCTCGAGCTCGTTCTTGGGATCGGCGCCCAGGTACCAACCGGTGGCCTGCATGGAAAGGGTGACGAGAATGAAGAAAAAGCCCATCAATAGGATGTTTTCCAGCATGCTGCGCGTGATAAAAGACTCACCGCGCCGTTTGGGCTGCTCGTGCATCAGTTCGTCGCGCTTCGGCTCCAGGCTGAGCGCCAGGGCGGCCAGGGTATCCATAATCAGGTTGATCCACAACAACTGCATAATCGTCAGCGGCAGCTCGCTGAATTCGGAATTGGGCAAAATGTTCCAACCGTTGCTGGCCAACAGCGAAACCCCCAGCGCCAGCAGCGGGCTGAGGAAGGCGATGGCCAGGGCCGAGAGATTAATCGTCAGTTGGAACTGGAGGAACTTCTGCACATTTTCATATAAGGCCCGGCCCCAATGCACCGCGGTGACGATGCTGCCAAAATTGTCATCGAGCAGCACAATATCGCTGGCCTCTTTGGCCACATCCGTGCCGCGAATGCCCATGGCAATACCCACATCGGCGGCTTTCAAAGCCGGCGCATCGTTAACACCATCGCCGGTCATGGCCACTACCATTTGCTGTGACTGCAGTAAGCGCACCAGGCGTTCCTTCTGGAAGGGCTCCAGGCGGGCCAGCACGCGCACCCGGGAAAGATCCTTGAGCACTGCTTCATCCGACATTTCCTCAAATTCTTTGCCAGTGAGCAGGATGGAATCTTTCTCCCACAGGCCAATGCGCTGGGCAATCACTTTCGCGGTCTTGGCCAGGTCACCGGTGAGCATTTTCACTTCAATCCCGGCATCGTGGCAGAGCTTAATCGCGGCCGGCACATCGGTGCGAGCCGGGTCGCTGATGCCCACCAGCGCCAGCAGGGTCATTTCACTTTCCATTTCATCACCCAATACGCCCGTGGGCAGCACGCGGTAGGCCAGGGCCAGGGTACGCATGGCCTGTTCGCTCATATCGTCGAGGTGCTGCTCCAGGCTGGCGAGATAGCCCGCGATCGGCTCCACACAGCCCTGCGCGGTTTCAATCCCGGTGCAGCGTTCGATAATCCGTTCCGGGGCGCCCTTGGCAAAAGCGATGATCTGGCCATCCACCTGCACCGCGGTGCTCATCATCTTGCGGCGGCTATTAAACAGGTGGCGTACTTCCACCGAATACTGTTCGCGCAGCTCTTCGTAAGAAACACCCTCATCGCTCAACAGCTTGAGCAGCGAATTTTCGGTGGGGTTGCCGCCGATGAATTGGATGGTGCCGTTTTCTTTATGCAGGTTGCCGGTGGAATTGATGGCGGCATTGAGCGCAAACATCTTGAACGCCGGGCTGGCGGCTACGCCCAGTTTATGGGTCTCCAGGTCACGGTTAAAGACCTTGCCGTGCAGAAGCATGCGGTCCACCGACATCTGGTTAAGTGTCAGGGTACCGGTTTTATCGCTGCAGATGACATTGGCCGACCCAATGGTTTCGGTGGCAATCATCTTGCGCACCAGGTTGTTATCGCGTTTGATATTCTGCGAGCTGAGCGCCAGGCTGATGGTCACAGCCATGGGCAGGCCTTCTGGCACCGCCACCACAATAATGGTGACTGCCAGCATAAAGTAACGCAGCAGCGGGCTGAAAACATTGTTCAGAAAATTATCAAAAATAGCGCCGCTGCCAGACAGGGGAGTGCCAAAGATGAACAACACCAGCAGCCCCACCACAAACACCGTTCCCCAGCCAATGACAATGATACGCACGGGGCTTTCGCGCCCCTTTTCGGTAAAGCTGTAGGCCAGCACTCCGATAAAGACCAGCGGCGCCACGATCAGCAGCAGCACCTGGCCCACACCGGCAAGCTTGCCGCCCATCTCTCCAATGAGCAGCCCGGCCCCAAAAATGGAGGCGAAGATCAGCGCCGCGGCGGCTGTGCCGGCAATGTTGATCATATCGGCCAGGGCGTCCAGCTTTTGCTCCAGGGGGGTGCGCTCGCGTTCGATCTCACCCATGCCTTTAATGAGCTTGCCGCGCTCCGATTCATCGCCCACGGCGGTGATGATCATGTTGGCGGCGCCTTCCACCACATCGGTACCGCTCACCAGGAAACTGCGCCCGCGGCGGTCATTAGGATCGGCACTGTCGTCTTTGGTGCTCGGGGTGCTCTCGCCGTCCCAGGATGAGGTATCCAGCCGCAATTCACTACTGGAATACACGAAACCGTCCGCGGGGATTTTGTCGCCGTTTTCCAGGTGCACCAGGTCGCCCACCACCAGTTCACCGATCTGGACGGTTTGAATAGAGCCATCACGGGTGAGCTTGACCGTGCGATTTTCAAAATCTTTCTTGAGCATTTCAAAAGACTGGTCGGCTTTATATTCCAGAAAGAAACCGACCCCGGTGGCGATCAGCACGGCGATAAAAATGGCAACCGCCTCGATAATACCCAGCCAATCCCCGGCCGAAAAGCCCTTATAAATGCCCGCCAGCAGCGCCAACCCGGAGCATACCATTAAGATGCGGATCGTCGGATCTTCAAACTTTTCGAGGTACAACTGCCATAAAGGCTCTTTCTCTTTTGGAGAAAACACATTCGCGCCAAATTTCTCACGGCTGGCCACCACCTGGGGCGCGCTCAGCCCGCCATGCGGATTGGCCCCCATCTGCTGGACTTTTTCTTCAATCGCTGAATTCAGGTGCATCTCAATTCCTTCCGAACGAAGTGTTTGGGCTTGCAAGCATTGGATCGATCATAACCCAACCCGGTTTGCACCTGCCCGTGATCCACGGCGCGGCATTCCCGGCGGTTGAACAAGATAAAACGAATTTGTGGGTCCCCCCACACGTGCAGCAGAAAAATGACTATTTCAAACCCGCCCGGCAAACAAATACTATTCAAACAGGCCAACTCCGCCTGAGCAAATTTTAATAATTATAGCATAGCGGCTTTCTATCTCAGCCAGAATTGGGGGGGCACACCCTGCAAAATAGTCAAGAAACCATCAAAGTGCACCTTCAGAATCGACCCACAGTGTCATTTTGCTTGTCCCACGCTCGTGCGAGCGGTTTATAATAGGAAACAGTCGGATGTTTTCCGGTTTATCCAATATTCTCAAAAGGAGATTTGCAATGAGTGTAAAACAAATGGTATGGAGGCTTCTGGTGGTGTTGACCCTGGCCGGCCTGTTGGCGGGGTGCAGCAACCCAACCGTTACCGTAGTGCCTACCGTGGCGCCTACTACTGCGCCTATCGTGGTGCCTACCGCGGCGGCGACCGTCGACCTCCAGCCGACCTTTAATGCCATCAAGACCCAATCGGCAGCAACCGTCGTCGCCAACCTGACCCAAAATGCGCCGCCCGCCATCCCGGTTGCCCCCGCGACCGCGACCGCAACCAAACCTGCGCTGCCGGCGGCTACCCTCGCACCTTCCAGCACAGCACTACCGCCCGCGACGGCTACAGTAAAAGCCATTCTCACCCCCTGGACCGTTGTCCCCACCCAGGCGGCTTACAACTGTATCGTCATCGATTATTCGCCTAAGATGACAGTTTCATACCCACCTGCCACCAGCTTTGATGTCCAGTTTGTGATTAAGAATACGGGCACCACGCGGTGGCTGGCTTCAGAGACACAATTCCATTATTTGGATGGCGCGAAAATGCAAAAGTTTGGAGACATCGTGAAATTAAATACGGATGTCGCCCCGAATGGAACCTACACGGTGGGCATCGATATGTTGGCCCCCATTACCGCCGGCACCTACCGGACTTCCTGGCAGCTCACTTATGGCAAAGTTCCGATTTGCAACATGGCCCTGTCTGTGGTGATCAAGTAATCTGGTTTTGATCGAATAGAATCGCGCCGGGCTTTGCCCGGCGCGATTATGATTCAATATGAAACTACCCCATCAGGGTTTCCAGCCGGTCTACCAGGCCGGCGAGCACCTGGAAGGCCCCGGAAACGGGCTGGGGGTCGGTCAGGTCGACCCCGGCCAGACGCAGCGCCTCGAGCGGGTAACGCGACCCACCCGATTTGAGAAAATCCAGGTAGCGCTCGGCCGCACCCGGCGCGCCAGACGTGACCGCGTGCGAAAGGGCATGCGCGCCGGAAATGCCGGTGGCATACTGGTAGACGTAGAAATTCATGTACATGTGCAGGAACTGCGCCCAGGTGATGCCGATGCGCTCCCGGTCAAATTCCACTTCGTCGCCGTAACCTTCTTTGAACAGGTCGGCCAGGATGCCGATTAGGATGTCGGCGTTGAGCGGCGCGCCCTTTTCGGCGCGGCTGTGCATCTCCAATTCAAAGCGCGCCAGGGTGGGCATAATGAAGAAATAACGATGGTAATTGGACATGGCTTCTTCGATCACCGCCACCTGGAAATCCGGCGCGGTTTGGGTGCGCATCAGATAATCGCGCACGGTGGCCTGGTTGAAGTTGGAGGCCACCTCGGCCACAAACAGGCCGTAGCGGCTGTACAGGAAACGCTGGTTGGCGCGCGTGTAATACGAGTGCATCGAATGACCCAGCTCATGGGCCAGGGTGGACAGGCTGAACAGGTCGTCGGCGTATGACATCATGATGAACGGGCGCGTGCCAAAGGTGCCGCTGGAAAAGGCGCCTTCGCGCTTGCCACGGTTGCGCGCCCGGTCTATCCAGCGGTCTTCGAGACAGCCGCGGCGCAAAATATGGCCGTACTCCTCGCCCAATGGCGCCATGCCCGCGCAGATCCACTCCACCGCCTGCGCGAAGGGCACCACCGGTTTGGCTTTTGTCAGCGGCGCCTTGATATCGAACACACCAAAGGTCTCCAGCCCCAGCGCCTTGCGGCGCAGCCGCCAGTATTTGTGCCAGGTGGGCAGGTTGCTCTTGAAAACCGCGACCAGGTTGTGGAAAACTTCTACCGGGACGTTGTTCGGCTCCAGCGAAGCGTGCAGCGAACTGGTATAACCGCGCACGCGCGCCGTGAATACATCCTGCTTGACGGCCGTGGTCAGGATAGCCGCCGAGGTGTTCTTGAAAGCCAGGTACCCGTCTGCGTAATTCTGCCAGGCGCTGCGGCGCACCTGTTGGTCTGCATGGGTGATCAGCGTGCCCAGGCTGGCCTGTCCAATTTCATACGGCGTGCCGTCCGCACCGCTGGCAGGCTGGAATTTCAGGTCGGCATTGGTGAGCATGTTGAAGGCGCTGTATGCCCCCCCAAACGGGTCCCCAGCCAGCGCCAGCACTTCTTCCACTTCGGCAGAGCGAACGTGCAGGCTGCGCTTTGCCAGCCGGTCCACGTACTGGCCAAAAAAAGCCAGCTCCGGGGCGGCCTTCAGCCACTGCTGCAATGTGTCAAACCCGATCGACAGCAGTTCCGGATCAAAGAAGGCCATGGCAGCCCCGGCTCGCGAACCGAGGCTGCGCGCCTGCCCGGCGCGGGCGGTAGCAGACTGGTCGAAGGTGTCCACCGTGCTGGCATTGTTGGCATAGGTCACGATTTTGCCAAGGTATGCGCCCACTTCTTCGAGCTTTTGAATGGCTTCCAGCAGGACCTGCGGGCTTTCCTTCAGCCGTCTCTGGTAAGCGGTTAAGGAGGGGAGCAATTGCTCCAATGCCTTACAGGCAGATTCCCAATCGGCCGGGGTAGCAAAAATCGATTCAAGAGCCCAGGTCTGTTCGAGCGGGATCTCGCTGCGCGCGGGAAGGCGTGAGGTTTCGGTCAAGGTTTTCTCCACGGGGTGACGGGTTGGAATATGAAAACAAAAACTCCCCTTATGCGGGGTATGACGTCTACCGGAAGCGTGGAATGGAATCGGCCTTTTTGACGCGATTTAGGTCACAAATCCGTGGAAGAATCTTTTTTAAGCGTGGAAAAAGTATTAGAATCCATTTTAAGCGTGGAAAAAGTAATTCTCACCACAAAACAGGTTAATCTTCAAAAGCCTCTACATTTCTGATCTCGTCCTTACCGACTAACATAGGTTCGCCACGCATTATTCCTCGATTTGGCATACAAACTAAATAGGTCGCCGATTCCAGAAGCGCAATAACAAGTTCCCCTGTTCGAGGATCTTGTTTACCAACCTCCGCCGAATATTCCTTACCGTCATGAATGTACTCGATTCTAAAAATCTTTGGTCCGTCGAGTCCCAATTCAATGTTTCTTTGGCAAATTTTTTCGCCGCAGAAAGAACATGGTCAGCCATTGCCCGATCTTTTGCAGCGGGAACAAAAAACTTCACTTTACACCTCGCGATTCGACATGGTCTTAATAATCTGCGCGCAAATATAGCATGTCTGACTCTCGCCAATCGAGAAAATAATAAATTGCGACAAAAGAGATCGCGCTGGGCATTAAATTATGACTCGAATTGTTTGATTTCTTAAATATTGTTGCGTCATTTTCCTCGAATTCCAAAGAGGCAATAACAATCTCTACCCGGCGACATCAAATATGGTGTGGTCGACAAGAACAAATCTGGTTTACGAGCAAGATTTTGCAGGTTCCATCATCACCAGGTAAAACAAACACACTAACCTCGTCTGCGAAACCCCATAGCGCATTAAATTCAATCTCAAGAGATCGTTGCAAAGCTGCTTGTTTATGCCGTTTTCGGCTATGCCGGTGTAAAAAGTTCCATTATAGCTGTAGAAAAAGTATTGGATTCTAGTAAAAGCGTGGAAAAGTAATAAAAACAGTTTTTAGTGCTGCTGATTCTTTAAGTCCAGTTCCCGACCAGACGTAATAGACCGCTTCATAGGAAATGATATCGCGATCAATACCATTGGCAGATCTGATTCCGAATAACAGATGATCGGACCAAGCTCATTATTTCGGCAAAATTTTTCCCCGCAATAATATTCCGACTTTTATCACCAAGAAGAGAATGCTGCCGACGAATAATCCTATAATTGGGAAAATAAAATAAGTCAAGCTCACCATCCCCCCTGCGCCATAATTCCATATCCATAGGTTACCATCTTCTGATAACGCGAATTTCGTTAACATTTCGCCTTCTACCAATTGATACGTCGTTTCATAAGATTGTTTTACCCTGAAAGGTAATGGCCATGAGATAAAAGTCATGATTGGCTTACGAATAGGGTCAGGCTCTATCATAATAGGTTCCTCCTTAGTCCACAGAACAGGAGGCAACGCCAAATCGTCCCGATTTATGTACTTCAAATATTCGAGCGAATAGATATCTCCTGAAACAGTGCGAACGAATAATCTGTTTCCATTCACGACCCCAACTATTTCGGAAATACTATCGGGTGGTTTTTCTATCAAATGCCAGGTAACAATCAATCCATGTTTGAACATAAATGCATAGAGGATCCCCAGAATGATTCCTAAAAGGGGCAGATACCAAAGTTTCAATCTAAAACGAATAGGCATGGATTGCCTCCTTTGATAGTGAGTGATAGTGAGAGGGTCGATCTTTAATGGAATGCCTACTAAAAATTTCGT
>Ga0105047_10001498_pt1 | contig 41836 bp, 31 predicted proteins | sample MAT04_FD_78384 | JGI IMG/M metagenome (GOLD analysis project Ga0105047, IMG submission 78384) | Freshwater microbial communities from Lake Fryxell liftoff mats and glacier meltwater in Antarctica - MAT-04 (megahit assembly) | ecosystem: Environmental > Aquatic > Freshwater > Ice > Liftoff... | reverse complement strand
TTCTCAGAACTAATCCCGGTCGTCGTCCTCATCATCCTCATTGTTCATCAAAACTTCATCTTCGTCCTCATCGTTCTGATGGCAACATCCACAAGCGTCATGACTGTCGCCTTCAGGTGATCCGGAAGTAAGTGCCAATGCCGGACGACTCGACTGAGATCCTCTGTGAGTTAAAAGGAAGTGACATTCGCTGCCAGATTATGACCATTCGGCATCGTGTTGGTGCTGGAATGGATTGCTGAGCCTGCTGCAAATCGGGGGCGATCAAAAGTGTGCCACTTGGCGTGCCACCGTTTCCAGACTGATCCGAATCACCAGCATTTTCCCGGCCCGAATCGTTTCCCATCAAGTCACGACGGGGTACGTTTTAGTAGCGAAGTCAGACGCAGGGCCATGTAAAACACTGGGTTTTATGTGGCTCGACTTGTTTGGTGGTTCTCTATTTTGCGTGGTTTCCCATATGTTGTGCCCAACCGAATCGGTTGGCTTCAAGTGAACGGCCTTTTCGAAGTGCGTCTCGATCGTAGATTCTGGAACGGTTTTGGCCACGGCTTCAACCCAGGCTGCTTCACACTGCGAATCTAGCGGCAGGGTTCCGTTTTCCTGTCCCTGATGAAGATCCGCGCGGAACGGGCGGAACGCGATCAGCAATGAGTCCTCAAATCCCCGTGCGACTGGTGAAATTCGTTCGAGAGTGGGCGTGGCGGTTGGCGGATTCTGCGAGGGTATCATCTTTGAGCCAGAATCAGTCACTGACCATCGGAGTATCCGTCCCGAGTTGAATGAGCGAATCAAGTCAACCGCATTCGGAATTCTGAAGGCGATCCTTGCATTCATATCGCCTTTCTTCCAGTTGTTCCCGAGTTGGTCAGGCACGCGATTGGTGGGACAATGAACGGTCCAGATTTCGTATTGTTACGTCTCAAATCGTACTCGATGAAGCCAAAGTGGGTGACGTGAAGGCTGCCGAGAAACGCCTCCAAATGTTGGCCGAAACCGATTTGATTCCCGCCGGCCCTCTGATTGAAAAGATCGCAGACGAATTGATTGCTCGGCATTTCATGCCTGCAAAGGCGCGGATCGATGCATTTCATGTCGTCATCGCTGCTGTCGGCCGAGTACAATACTCCTTGACGCAGAACTGGACACACATCGCGAACGGCCACACCCTTCCACGTGTCTACAAAACTCTTGAGGAACCAGGGTTCCCACGACCTGTTGATATACACCCCCGCTGTTTTTCCGGGAGGCAACGACGATGCCCCGCAATCCCATCCTCGAAGATCTGTGCGCTGCACGCGAGGAATTGCTGGCTGACGGCGGTGGCGATGCGGAGAAATATCTTGAGGGCGTCCGCGAGCGTGCATCAGGACATCAGGACGCATGCTGTCCGCAGACGATCAAAGAGCAATCCGATGCAACGGAGCGGCGAAGTCTGGCGATTTGGCCGTCGAAAATCTTTCGTCGTCGCCCGCTGATCGGTAGAGTTATTTGGCTGGAGGTCTCCTGTTAAGACGATCGACAAAACCCTTCTCATCTGTATCTTTCTGGCGTTCGCTTTCTGGACGATTTGGTTCGCACTGACGACGTACTTTGGGGCACCATTCGACTCGCCACTGCCCCGTGCCATTGCTCGATTCGTGGCATTCGCAATCCCTGCTTATACCATCATGATGAAGCTTGAACCCAACGGCGTTGACCGATGCGGCGTTTCAACGAACGTTGAGAGAGGGCTGGCACTTGGTTTTGCGGTGTCGTTAGCTTGGGCCACAATACCCTCCCTGCGGAAATTCGACGTTCCCTGGACGACCCACGCCTGGCTAAACGTGATCCTCTTGTCTCCGATCGCCGAAGTACTACTCTTTCGTCGCGGCTCAATGGAATACGGGTTAACGAAAGTAAGCCCAACAATGACGGTAATTGCCTCGGCTGCTCTCTTTGCCTTGGTGCATATCACATGGTGGATAATGTCTGGCGAAAAAACTTTCACGCGAATCGGCGTATTGCTCGGCACCATGTTCGCCTATGGAATCGTTTTTGGCCCCCTTTACTATCGAAGCAGGTCAATCTGGTCATCGCTAATACCACATTCAATAAACAATCTGATCGCTATTTCATTGGTGAGGTGAATGGTGGTCCATCAGTGGGATAACCAACAAGGATTCGATGTCGCGAGTGCGTACGAATGGCGCGGAATTGCGATTGCAGTTGAGCGAACTGGGCTTGTGGCGATACCAACCATGCCCCAGGATCGGAGGACTCACGTCCTGCCGCTCGGCTTTCGTGCAGTTCACTCGTGTGACAGCGCGACAGGAGACAAACCATACGAAATTCGGCGTGTTGGAACGACGTGCGTTGGCGCAATGGGGTGAACGCGAAAGTCAATCAAGATTTTTCACTGACCAAGGTGCATGGAAACGTCGTCCAGAATATGATTGCCAGAATGCTGGAGTTGCGCCGACACAGCGTCGCATGTCATAGTCAATCCGGATATCATTTTTCCGCTGAGAGTGTTCAATCGTTATTCTGCGGGAGTTGAGAGGCTTCGGCATGCTGAACATGCTGGGAACTCGACGACGATGCTGTGTCGGAGTGACGCGACGACTCAGGATATGTAAGACCTCAAGCAGTGATCGAACTTTGGGACATCATGCAGTCCGCCTGGCGACGCGATTCTGCCGACGATTCGGAGGCCGTCAGCAGCCGGGGGGTATTCATGAACCACGCCGGGAATTTGTGCTGCAATTCCGGTTAGACCTCTTACAATGGTCCCATTTGAAGGCAACTTGCCCATTACAGAAAGCGGACATGATTCGACACGCAATTCCGTTTCTCACCTGCGTCACGACGCTGATTCTGAGCGTCACTGTCTGTGTTGCCGGGACCAACGAAGATCGTGCCACTCAGGAGTTGCCAGCTCAGGGTGTCCTGGATTTTCTGCAGAACACGTGTGTGGATTGTCACAACGCCGAAGAAGCTACGGCAAATCTCAATCTGGAATCAGTCTCGGCCGTTGCAGTCGGGCGAAACACGGAAATCTGGGAGAAGGTCGTACGAAAACTGCGAGCACGCCAGATGCCGCCCGGCGAAATGGCACGCCCGGACGAGTCGACTTACACCCGCGTGCTGAACTTGCTGGAAGGTTCGCTGGATGAAATCGCAGCCGACCATCCTCGACCGGGTCGCACGGACACATTCAGGCGGCTCACTCGTACCGAGTACCGAAATGCGATTCGTGACCTTTTGTCGCTGGACATTGATGTCACCAGAATGCTGCCTGCGGATGAGGCCAGTCACGGTTTCGATAATATCACTGTCGGGGAACTCTCGCCAACGCTGCTGAATCGATACATTTCTGCGGCTGAAAAAATCAGTCGGCTGGCGATTGGTGGTCTTCAGTCATCTCCCGGCGGTGCCACGTTCCGCATTAAACCGGATGTCACGCAGGAAGAGCACGTCGAAGGACTTCCCCTCGGCACACGCGGTGGAGCACTGATTCCGTATCATTTCCCGCAGGACGGTGAGTACGAAATTCAGATTCGTTTGGCCCGGGACCGGGACGAGCATGTCGAGGGGCTCTCAGCGCCGCACGATCTGGAGTTGCTGTTGGATTTCGAGCGAGTGAAATCGTTCACGGTGAAACCGCCAGTCGGCGATGCAAGTTCTTCCGACGAGTATAGTAAACCGACTGACGAAAATGTCGATCGGCACCTCTTGATACGTATTCCGGTGACGGCTGGTTCGCACCAAATTGGTGTGACGTTTCTAAAAAACTCTTCGTCACTGCTGGAAACGTCGCGGCAACCGTTGAATGTCCATTTCAATATGTACCGCCATCCTCGCCTCGCACCGGCCGTGTATCAGATTTCGATTGCCGGTCCGTTTGAGGCCACTGGCCCTGGTGACACGGCCAGCCGACGACGAATCTTTGTGCGCCGGCCAACAGGCCCAGCAGGCGAAGAAGACTGCGCGAAGCAGATCCTCTCGACTTTACTGCGGCGAGCCTGTCGGGAGCCGATTGACGAAGTCGACCTGATCTTGCCACTGAACCTATACCGTGAAGCGGCCGAGCAAAATGGATTTGAGGACGGGATCGGGATGGCCCTCAGTGCCGTGCTGTTGAATCCGAACTTCCTGTTTCGGATTGAGCGTGACCCGCCCGGAATCGCGCCAGGAACCGCTTACCGCATCAGTGACTCGGACCTGGCAACTCGGTTATCGTTCTTCCTGTGGAGCAGTATTCCGGACGACGAGCTTCTTGATCTGGCGGAGCGCGATCTGCTCAGCAACCCGGAAGTCCTTGAACAGCAAACGCGACGCATGTTGGCGGACGATCGATCTCGGGCATTAGTGTCTAACTTTGCAGGGCAGTGGCTGCACCTCCATAACCTGGAATCGACGACGCCCGACGCTCGACTCTATCCGGATTTCGACGATAACCTCCGGAAGGCGTTCCGCGAGGAAACCGAACTGTTCTTCGAGAGCATTATCCGTGAGGACCGCAGCGTCCTCGACATGTTAAAAACGGACTACACATATCTCAACGAACGCCTTGCCCGACACTACGGCATCCCGCATGTGTACGGCAGTCGGTTCCGACGTGTTGCACTCGACGAAAACAGCCAGCGCGGCGGTCTGCTCCGCCAGGCCAGCGTTTTGACAGTGACCTCGTACGCCACTCGAACATCGCCGGTGATTCGAGGCAAGTGGATCATGGAAAATATTCTGGGGACACCACCTCTCCCACCACCGGACGATGTGGCCGCGTTGAAGGACAACACCGTGGCAGCGAATCTCTCGGTACGCGAGCGACTGGCCCAACACCGCGCCAATCCCGCCTGTGCAAGTTGTCACAACCTGATGGATCCCGCAGGGTTTTCTTTGGAAAACTTTGATGCGGTCGGCCGATGGAGAGACCTCGAAGAAGGTCGCCTCATTGATGCGACGGGTGGTCTTCCCGATGGCAGTCAATTCACTGGAGTTGCCGGACTCGAACAGGGATTGCTTCATCGTCCGGAGATATTTGTTGGTACACTCACTGAGAAACTGATGACCTATGCGATTGGTCGGGGCGTTGAACATTTCGACGCCCCGGCGATTCGCAGGATCGTGCGGGACGCGGAACCAGACGGTTTTCACTTCTCGTCTATCATCATTGGAATCATAAAGAGCACTCCCTTTCTAATGCGGGAATCCAAATGATCCTGACCAGAAAATCGCTGCATCGACGGACGTTTCTGCGAGGCATGGGGGCCGCACTGGCACTCCCGTTGCTGGACGCGATGATTCCCTCCATGACCGCATTGGCCGACACTGTGGCAAATCCGACTCGCCTGCGTCGGCTGGGTTTCGTCTACATGCCCATGGGATGCGACATCACACGCTGGACTCCGTCCGGCGAGCTTCTTGACGAACTTTCGCCCAGTCTCAGCCCACTGGCCCCGGTCAGGCAACACGTGACAGTGATCTCAAACTGTGAGCTGCAAAATGCCTACCCTGGCACGCACGCGACTTCCAATGCGTCGTTCCTGAGTGCCGCTCGAGCAAAAAGAACCGAGAGCACGGACTACTTTCTGGGAACAACGGTCGATCAGATCGCGGCCCGGCAGATCGGTCTTGAAACACAGCTTCCGTCGCTGGAGATGTCGATGGATTTGCTGTCGGTCGTCGGACAATGCGATAACGGCTACGCCTGTGTGTACCAGAACAACCTTTCGTGGTCGACACCAACGACTCCACTTCCTGCCGAGGCGCATCCACGGATCGTGTTTGAGACTCTGTTCGGAGAAGGTGGCACCGCGGCCGAACGCAGAGCAGCGATGAAGAAAAGGGCCAGTCTTCTCGATTCCATGGCCGATGAAATCACACGCCTCCAGAAGAAGCTTGGTCCGGACGACCGTAACAGAGTCAACCAGTATCTGGAGTCCATCCGTGAAGTCGAGCGACGCATCCAGAAGGCCGAAGTGAACACGGTTGAGAATCCGCTCCCGGACCTGGACCGCCCTGTTGGTGTCCCGGCTGGTTATGCGGACCATGCCCGACTGATGTTCGACCTGCAAGTGCTGGCGCTGCAGGGGGACATCACCCGAGTGATCACGTTCCAACTTGCCCGTGAGACGAGTAACCGAACCTATTCGGAAATTGGCGTCTTCGATCCGCATCATCCGCTCACGCACCATGGTAACGATGCTGAAAAGATCGCCAAGGTTGCAAAAATCAATCAATTTCATGTGTCGTTGTTCGCCGAGTTTCTCACCAAACTGCAGGCGACGCCCGAAGGGAACGGTTCGCTGCTGGATCATTCGCTCTATCTGTACGGAAGCGGGATGGGAAATCCCAACGTCCATGACCACACCAACCTGCCGATTCTGGTTGCTGGTGGCGCTGCCGGGAACATGCGTGGCGGGCGTCACATCAAGTTCGAAAATCCAACGCCGCTGGCCAATCTTCATCTGACAATGTTGAACAAAGTCGGCGTCCAGTGTGAATCATTCGCCGACAGCCAGGGTCAACTGAACGAGTTGTTTGAACCGCTTGACGTGTAGGGAACAACTTGGCAACGCACTGTCAGGAAATGAATGTATGAACTGTTCAACAACTATCGGCTTTGGATTTGCGGCCTTCATGGCTGTCACTGGCGTAACCGCAGCCGGATCAGACTCACCGTTGGCGGATGCCGTTATGAAGAATGATCAACAAGCCTTGCAAATGTTGCTTGAACAGGGTGCCAGCGTGAATGCTCCTCAAATCGATGGAATGACCGCCCTCCACTGGGCCGTCTACCATGACGAATCGGAAATCACGAAACGGTTAATCGCTGCCGGTGCGAACGTACGGACTGAAAATCGCTACGGTGTCACTCCACTTTCGATCGCCTGCCGGAACGGAAACACGGAAATCGTCGAGATGTTGCTCGGCGCTGATGCCGATCCGAATGCCTCATCGCGCGGCGGCGAAACAGTCCTGATGACGGCTGCCCGCACGGGCAGACTGGGGCCGGTCAAGGCGCTGCTCGCGCGAGGTGCCGATGTGAATGCCAGGGAAGGAAGACAACAAACAGCGATTATGTGGGCCGCAGCAGATGGTCATGTGGAAGTTGTCGATGCACTCGTCGCGGCGGGAGCGGATTTTCGCACGCCGCTCACCTCCGGTTTCACGCCGATCTTCTTCGCTGTCCGTGAAGGTCGCACCGACTTAGTGTTGCGACTTCTTAAGGCCGGCGTGGACGTCAATGACGTCATGCAGCCGAAGAAATCATCGAATGGAGGTCCGAAAGCTGGCACCAGTCCACTGATCCTTGCTGTTGAAAACGGACACTTCCAACTCGCTGACTTGCTGCTGAACGCGGATGCCGATCCGAATGATAATCGCTGCGGCTTCACTGCGTTGCATGCCATCACCTGGGTCCGTAAGCCCATCCGTGGCGACGGTGACCCATCTCCGCTCGGATCGGGAAAACTCGACAGTCTTGATTTGGTTCGAAGCCTGGTGGCGCATGGAGCCAGCGTGAATTCTCGTCACACCAAAAAGCATAACGGCAGCGGTTTTGATCGAACGGACGCAACTCCATTTGTGCTGGCAGCCGAAACCGCTGATATTTCGCTGATGCGGTTATTCCTCGAACTGGGTGCCGATCCATCGCTGTCGAATAAGGACATCAGCACGCCGTTACTGGCAGCGTGCGGCGTGGGAGTACTCGGAAACGGTGACGATTCCGCCGGAACAGAAGAGGAATCGATTCAAGCCGTGAGTATGCTGCTCGAACTAGGTGCCGATATCAATGCTGTCGACGACAACGGCAACTCCGCGATGCACGGTGCCGCCTACAATAGCTGGACAAGACTGGTAGAGTACCTTGCTGATCACGGCGCAGACGTCAAAGTCTGGAATCAGAAGAACAAGCGAGGCTGGACCCCATTGCTCATTGCTGAAGGTCACCGCCCCGGCAACTTCCGGCCCTCACCGGAAACATTCGCGGCCGTTCACCGGGCTATGCGCGCAGCCGACATCGACCCTTGCCCCGCGCCTCCGAACTGAAAAAACCATCAGACACGCGAGTACAGAAAGCAAAATCCAGAGCCGCATCAGCCTGCCAGGAAGCACGCAAAGCCGTAGCGCACCGTCGCAAATGGATTGGGGGCTATTGAGGTTAGCAAGCGGCAACTCGGCCACTCTTGAAGCGGCGATTGAAGATTTCCGCGTCCAGGTTATCGGCTGATTTTCACTGCGAAATGACAGTAACGCTGACGTATATCGTTTGAATGAATACGAATCTAAGCAAATGAATTGCAGAAAAGCACGATGCTATTGCTCCCTGATCCTGGTGTCAGCCACATGCTGTTCGCGGGCTTGTGTCAGGACGGAATAGAACTGCGTAAACACATTGTCAACAGCCCCGTGTTCCGCATGGCAGTCGTAACAGGCAGCTCTGGGATACGCCGTCTCCGCAGGGCCGGCATTGGCGGACGAAGATTTCGGTGACGATGACTCCACGGATCGGGGAGATTCCGCATTGTGAAACATGAAATATGCCCAGACGTCGGGGAAAAGTTTTGTGTCACGGATTGCAACCTCCAGACCTGCGGAGGGTGCTGCGAAGAAACCGGTGCGATTGAGGCTGTCCTTCCCTTTCGTGGACGTGGAAGGATTATTGGTGACTACGAACATTGTTTGCTCGGGGAATTCTCCGGTTCGGACATAGTGGTCGAAAGCCTGAGGTTGCATGTACACATTGTGGAACTGACCCGGATCGTCAGAGTCCTTTGCTTTACTATCGGAGTAACTCAATCCGATCGATGTTCCAACCACGATCCACCTTTCAAATCCTTCGGGACGCAGTAGCGCACCCTGTTCATTGTATTCGGGAACGGCCATACCCGCGGGAGCAGTCTGAACGGGTACAGCCACTTCTGCGGCAAGTGTCTTTCTGATCGCTGGGTTTTCCTGAGCCGCAGTTTCGGGCAACACGAATTGCGATCCGGGAATACACAGAACTGACAGGCTCAGTAAAATCAAAGTCACTGACTTTCGCATTTTCATCTCAATGTTAAAGGACAATTGAATCTGTAACACTTGCCACGGCTGTTTAGAAAAGGGGTCAGGAACGAATGGCCAAATGGCCCCAAGGGTGCTGCGCACTATTGGTTCCTGATCCCTTTTTTAAAGCCTGACTGAGCACTAGTTGTTGAGCGACTGCACGCTGACCTCTTTGAACCAAACGACATCCTCAGGGCCATGGTTTTGCAGGCCGATATAGCCGATCTGTGGTCTCTTGTTTTCTCGCTTAGGTTCCCAAAAATGTTTGCGTTCGGGCAGATCGCTGGATTCCGAATCGAATGTGCAAACGCATTTGCCATCTACCTCAACCTGCACAAGGTTTCCCTTCAGCGTAATAATCATTGTCCGCCAGCCATCGGCAGCGAGCGGGGGCAGTCGTTCGGCCTTTGCCAGTGAATAAACAGAACCTGTGCGATGGTGTTCGTCGCCGGCTTCACTGATCTGCACTTCAAAGCCACGATGGACAGGATACCAGGGACCGAGTTCCTTTTCCGATTCATCCTGCTCTTCCTCCGCACTCAGCTTTCTTCGAACCTCCTTGTTGTCTGCGATTTTTATGACACCCTCGTCAATGCGAATAAAGACACCGGCATTGGACTTGGTCTTTTCCCCGCGAAAAACCACGCGAATCCGGCAGTTGCCGAAGGCGTCTTTGGAATACAACAGCATTCCCATGCCGGTTTCGTCAGATTCCCCGCGCAGCGTGTCTCCGTCCACCACAAACTGCCCGCCGCCAATCTGTTTCCAGGCAGCATCGACTTTCCCTTCTGCAATCAGCGGCAAAGAATGCCACGGAGGTTCAGCCTGCGCGACAGATTCCGGTATCGTGAAATAGGCGAATGCGAGTGCCAGAATCAGGAGAGCGACGATGCGTTTCATGTTCAAAGATCTTTCAGTCAAAAATCAGGTTTCTCGGTTTCTCAACGCTGCTGGAAATCGAGCGAGGTTGAGCGTTATGAGACAGGTCCGCGTTCTTAAAATGGAGACCATCAACCCAGTCCTTAATCCGAACGCCCATAGCGAAGTCTTTCAGTGTGACGTCATGAACCTCAACATGCGACACTGCGGTGATATACATTCCCTGCGAATCGGGTGTTTTGCTTCCGTTCAGTCGGCTATTGGAGATAGTTACGCCATTCAGCCCCGGTTGTGTCGGGTCAGTCAGTGTTTGATAGCCGTGAATCTCCCTTGACCGGAAAACGTTGTCAGAGAGTCCATTCAGAACAATTCCATATCGAAACGCTTTTTCGATCTCGAGGCTTTCGATTCGATACCCGGTGTGCGCCAGCGAGCGTAGTTCTACAGGGGCAAATTCAAAACCACAATCGCCACCAAAGATTGCGAGCGCAGAAGCAGCCGACGCGATATGTACGTTTTGAATCCGGATGTTATAGCATGCGGAACAGCGAATACCGGCATCATTGCCATCAATGTTCCGCGTAAGGTGCCCGATGTCGATATTTTCAATCAGAATGTCATGTGGATGTGTGGTATAGATCTCATGTTGTTCCCAGAGTTCGCGCATGTGCGGAATTGACTCGTCAGCTGTCGTCATTTTCCCGACACTTCCCCAGTCCATCCCGATACCGAGCAGCGCCATGGGGGAATCCAGAATCCGAACATTGCGGATGATGCCATGACAGGCTTCGGACATGATTTGAATGGCTGCTGCCGGAAACGGTTGATCGATTGTGATGTTCTCGACCTTCCAGTTCGAAACTCTGGAAAAGTGCCCCGGTTTTTCTGGAGTCCCCCCATCATCGTACGGAGCACCGATCCCGATTCCAGCATGCCAGATGGCTTGTGATCCTTTGTTATCGCTGCGGATGACTTTAATCGTGCCATTACGAATGGATGATCGACTCGACAATCGGACGCCATGGGAATTCAAGCGAAGATCCAGCAGCAATATACTGCCATTCAGGTCAAGATCGATACCGTTCGGGATGAGTAAAGCGTGCCGCGAAGTTTCGCCATCAATGACAGATTCCAGGGCAGTACACACCAGCGAATTTGGTTTACCGATGCGTACCGTGCCCCCTTGTGCGGCATGCTGATCCAGTGCGACTTGCAGTTCGGCACCGTTGGTGACTTCAATAACAAGGGTTTGGACTTCCGCGCAATCGTCAGTGAGATTCAGTTGACTGTCCTGAAAAGCGACGAGCGAGGCAACAAGCAGGAGTAACATGGAATTTGCCATCATCGGAGTCAGACGCACAAATCATGGATGGAATTACTACGTTCGAACAATTCCCGCAAACTGGCCGATTCCATCGGCAGCACAGGACTTGGTGGTTGGGCAGTTTAGTTTGTAACGCATATACTGTCACGAGAAACTGACGCTGAGTTCTGCGTTGACCTTCACTCCCTGCAGACAAAGGTCGGGCGGATTGTGTGGATGCTGCCCGAAAGCAGCGAGTCTCTGACCAGCATCGTCTGCCCCATGACAGGCGTCATCATGTTGAATTGGAAATTTCCACCTGCAGTTCCACTTCAACATGGTTTGTGCTGTGTGCCGTCCTGGAGAGCAAAGATGGAATCGAAGGCACCGCCCAATAAAGTCAGTTCACGACTCAACGCGATAGTATGCATCCACGCAATTGACTTTCCGTTTAACGGCAAGCCGGAGGCGTCGGTTTGAGGGAAAATACGCCTACGCCTACGCCTACGCCTCGCCGGTAAACGATTGATGCTCGATAGTGCGTGCACGAGTGCGTAAAGGGAAAGAAGATCATCACTCCAACACCAAGCGGACCGAGTAGTCTCTCTGATCTCCACGAACGAGGGGTTCGTCTTGCCATGACCCCTGAATCTGATCCCAAATACTTTGGGAGCCCGCGACTTTTCGCGACTCGGCTCGATCAACCTCATTCACAAGGATCAACACACGCACGCCCTGTCCCGATCGTCTGCAATTGCGAAAATTCTTGCCCATCATCGTTCGGCATTGAGATTGATCTTGAGCCGCCGGAGTTTATGTTTTCTTAAAAGCGGACGTGTTCCCGCAAGGAAAACCGCTGTGTTTAAGAAACTCGAGACGACATCGTCGAAAATGGAACGCGAACCATGCTGGTGCTTACCCTGAGCTTTACCATCATAGAAGCTGCTGACCCCGTCAGGCTCAGGATAATCATCTTGCTCTAATTCTCTGACAACATCCGCAATTTCTTTCAAGCTTCGATCAATTTCCTCGACGAGACCCGGATCCTGTTGAAGCTGTGTGCGAAATTGCCTTAACACGCTCTTAAGGTCATCAAAGCAACTCGCTGGGTCGGCATTGTTGCCATAGCCGAAACGATTTCGCCATTCCTCAATTACTGTTTCGAGATTGGGCACCAGGTTCTTGCGGATATCATCGAGAATTGCGGTAAGCTCTTTCGGCGTTAGCAGTTCACGTATCCCAGTTTGATGGAAACCTGAATCCGGGGTTTGGATTGCAAGTCGGCGGATTTTGGCAGCTCGGCTTCGGTGGGGACGAGTTTGCCTTCCCAGGCAGCTTTGAGGACGGCGGCGCGATAGCGTTTGACGTTGGCCTGCATTCGCCGGAATGCCACCAATCCCGCATCCAGCCGCGTCAACTGCTTCTCAATCTCCGCCACGATGCGGTGTTGCTCGGCAGGGGGCGGAAGTGGGATCGACAATTTGCAAAGATTCGTCAGATGGATGACAGACAGATTGGTTGTGTTTGCCCTGATCGGAGAAGTATTGTTGCACCGCAAAGTTGCTGTAATCCGAAATGAATTTCGGACTGTCCGGGTCGAGTGAGTCGCGGAAGTCGGTTTCAACGCCAGCGGATTCGCACAGAAAGGGCAGGTTGTAGTCCTGAATGCGCCAACCAAAAGCGCGACGCTGCTCCTCGATCTGCTGGCGGGCCAGTTGTTCAGGATTCAGCTCGGGCATCGTTTGAACCTTCAGACTGGCCACTGAATCGAAAGTCTTCCTATACTGGCGAACGTGTTTTATGCGTTCACGAATCCCCGTGTTTTCATTGGAGTTTTCGGGACTATTGCTTTTGATGGTTTGCCAGCGTCAGAACCTAACGCGCGGGTACCAGGAACCGTCGCTACTGGAAGATATATCCCTCTTCCCCGTGCTGGCTGATATCAAGTCCCTGGATTTCATCACGTTCTGAGACGCGAAGTCCCATCGTAGCATCCAGAACTTTCAAAATAACCGCTGTGCCGCAAGCACCAATACCAGCCGCGGCGATCACGCTCACGGCTTGTGGGATGAGTTGTTGAAAATTGCCGTCTACCACGCCACCAAGTCCGTCCGTAATCGCCGATGTGGCAAAGACTCCGGTCAGAATCGCGCCCAGCGTACCTCCGATGCCATGGACTCCAAAGGCATCCAGCGAATCGTCGTAGCCAAAAGTGTTTTTGACCTTTGTGCATCCCAGAAAACAGGCGATACCGGCAGCCAGCCCCATGATGATGCCTGAAATCGGATTCACCGAACCACTGGCGGGCGTAATACAAACCAAGCCAGCCACAGCACCGGAACACGCACCCAGAATGCTGGCACGGCCATGCTTAATGTATTCACACAAAGACCAGCCCAACACACCCGCAGCCGCTGCGAAATGTGTCGCAACAACGGCGTTCACCGCCTTGCCGTTCGCTGCAAGAGCACTTCCACCATTGAAGCCAAACCAACCGACCCACAACAAGCCAGCGCCGATACATGTATAAGTCAGATTGTGCGGCGGCATCGGTACTGAACCAAATCCACTTCGCTTGCCAATCATCAACGCGCAGACCAGTGCAGAAAATCCGGAACTGATATGCACAACAGTCCCGCCTGCGAAATCGATCGCACGAAACTGGTTCGCTTCGTTGCCGTCAAACAACCAGCCGTTTTCATGCCAGACCCAATGCGCCAGCGGACAATAGACAATCGTCGCCCACAGAATTGAGAACACACACATCGTGGTGAACTTCATCCGCTCAGCAAACGCTCCGCAGATCAACGCCGGAGTGATAATGAAGAACATGCCCTGGAAGACCATAAAGATCATTTTTGTCGCCGCAGCATCAGGGCTGAGATCGGCCGAGGGCATCACATCATTCAGAAACAGGTGATTGAATCCGCCAACCCAACGCCCGTGGCCCCCGAACGCCCAACTGTATCCGAACAATGCCCAGTAGACCGACATCAGCCCCATCAAAAACACGCACTGCATCATCACGCCAAGGATATTTTTTTTGCGAACCAGTCCGCCGTAAAACAATGCCAGACCGGGACACGTCATCAGCAATACAAAAGCACTCGCCACCAGCATCCACGCCACGTCGCCATGATCAAGAGCCACCGCAGTGGCTTCCGCAGGTGTCGGGGTCAACGGGCCCTCGCCTTCAATGGCGAGCGCATTCTGGGCACCTAGCAGAGTTACATACAGAACGGGCAGCAATGCAGTCAGGTATCTCATAACGGGTCGCCATTTCATCCAGGAAGGCATCAGCCAGGAATCCGGTCAGAATACGTCAATTGAAACGGATTCACGCCGCAACGAAGTGGCGGGATACCCGAATTTTGAGTTTGCTTCAACTGATCGGGCTAAGAAATTCGAACAAAAGACTCAGCCTTCGCTATCGAACAACGCGCCCGGATCGCGCACCGTTCATCAGGGTTTCGATTTCTTCGCGGGAACTGAAGTTGCAGTCTCCAACAACAGAATGCGACAGGCAGGACGCCGCTGTGGCGAATTCGAGGGCTGTCTGCAGTGTGAAATCCGCGTTCGTAAGCCCATAGAGCAACCCTGCGTCGAATGCGTCGCCACCGCCAACACGATCCACAATGCTGCGTATTTCGTAAGGCTGGTAGCGTCCTTCTTGAAGCGGAGCCTGGTACACGGCGTCATTTTGCACATCCAGCAGCATGGCACCCCAGTTGTTGTGACTTGCGGAGATGTTTTCCCGCAGCGTCGTGGCGATCAGCCGCAGATTCGGAAATGCGTTCGCCATTTGACGAGCCATCAACGCCGCACGCTCCGGATTAATGCCAGTTGCTGCTCCGGAATTCTTTTCAGTCTCTGGTGCCGTCACACCCACAAGCCGAAAATCTTCTTCGTTCGCCATCAGCACATCCACAAACGGAAGGAGCTGCTTTAGCGTATCGCCGGCAAGCTGCGTTGGTGTTCGTGAGTTATCCCAGCGCCAAAGTTTGCTGCGAAAATTGACATCGCATGATACCGTAATGCCACGTTCCCGAGCTGCTCGCGCTGCGAACAACGTGGTCTCAGCGGCAGTCCTTGAAAGTGCCGGTGTGATTCCCGTGATGTGCAGCCATGCTGCGCCACCAAGAATGAAGTCCCAGTCAAAATCGTCGGGAGTGGCCTGACTGATGGCACTGTATTCGCGATCGTACGTCACGCGGCTGGGACGCTGGTTGGCACCCATTTCCACGAAGTAGATTCCAAATCGTCCGCGCTCCGTTACGCGAATAAACTCCACGCCGACACCCAGGCTTCGAAGACTGCCGAGACATGCGTCGGTGAGCGGGCCGTCCGGCAACGCGGTGACAAAGTCCGCTCGTCCGCCTAGCAACGCCAGAGACGACGCAACATTCGCTTCGGCTCCAGCAAATGTGACGTCCAGAGACCCAGGCAACACCTGACGCAGTCGCAGCATTCCGGACGGTGCCATCCGCGCCATAATCTCCCCGAACGTTACGATCCGATCGGAATTGTGCGAACGTTTGCGCGTCATGTGTCTCTGCCGTTCTCGATTAGGCTGGGAATCGTCCCGAAATAATTTCCCGCATGGAGTAGGCCGGACTGTTCGTTATTCTTTGTCTGGTTCTTCGAGGTACGTGTAACCGTTCAGCGCTTCTTCATAGAATTTGACGAACTGACCAGCCATGTTGTGATCGATTCGGTTTTCACGAACGGCCAGTTCCACCGAAGCCTGCAGTCGGTTAATCAGGTCACGGCCACGAAATTGCACATAGTCCAGTACTTCGCTGACTGTTTCACCTTTAATAATTGTATCCAGCACCACTTCCCCGGACGGCGACAAGTCCACATGAACGGCATTGGTATCGCCGAACAGATTGTGCAGATCGCCGAGGATTTCCTGATAGGCACCGATCAGAAAAACGCCAAGATAGTACGGGGATCCGTCGTATTCATGCAGCATAAGCGTCCGACGGACGTCGCGGCGATCGATAAACTGATCGATCTTTCCATCGGAGTCGCAGGTAATGTCGCTCAGCACGGCGTGTCGTGTTGGACGACTGTGCAGTTGGTGAATCGGCATCACGGGAAACAACTGCTTGATGGCCCACGAATCCGGGCATGACTGGAACAGTGAGAAGTTACAGAAATAGTTGTCCGACAGAACCTTGTCGAGTTTTTCGAGTTCCTCCGGAACGTAGTCCATCGTTCCGGTAATCTGCCAGATACGATGACAGAGCGCGAAATAAATGTTTTCCGCCAGACAGCGTTGTTCGAGTGAAACATACCCGGTATTGAACAGTGTCATCACCGTGTCAATCGATGTCTGTGCATCGTGGTACGATTCGAGCACGTTTCGCTGATTGACACCTTTATAGCTCTGATACAAATCGTGCAACGCCTGCTCAGCATCGTCCGGAGGTGCCAGCGCGGCCTCCGAAGTGTTTTCGCCCTGCTGGGAAACTCCCAATACGCCGAAGATCAGCACACTGTGAAATGCGGAAATCGCACGACCGCTTTCCGAGATGATATTCGGATGCGCCACGTTCGCTTCATCGCACACTGTCTGAATCGTATACACAACGTCGCGTGCGTATTCTTCGAGCGTGTAATTCATACTTGATTCGAAGTTCGTCTGGGAACCGTCGTAATCAACACCCAGACCACCGCCAACATCCATATACTTCAGGCCTGCTCCGCGCCCGACGAGTTCCGTGTAAACGCGAGCGGCTTCGTTCAACGCGGCCTTCACCTGGCGAATGTTGGTGATTTGACTTCCCAGGTGAAAATGCAGCAAAGTGAAGCAATCTTCCATGCCGCGTTTTTTGAGCTCGTCCAGCGCCATCAGGATTTCGTTGGCTCGCAATCCAAACTTGGAACGATAACCACCCGACGACTGCCACCGCCCTGAACCGCGAGCAGCCAGCTTGACTCGCATTCCGATTTGCGGACGCACGTTGAGTTTTTCGGCGTACTTCAGGATCATTTCCAGTTCCGTATATTTTTCGACGACCGGAATGACGTTGCGACCAATTTTTTGAGCCAGCAGCGCCATCTCGATGAATTCTGCATCTTTGAAACCGTTGCAGATGATTGGCGTTTGAGCTTCCGTCATGGCAACTACAGCCAGCAACTCCGGCTTGCTGCCAGCTTCCAGACCGAAGCCAAATTCACGGCCGTATTCGACGACTTTCTCAACGACCTCGCGTTGTTGATTGACTTTGATCGGATACACACAGGCATAGTTGCCCTTGTAGTTGTGTTCCCGGATTGCATCGCTGAATGCTTTGTGAAGCACAAACAGTCGGTCCCGAATAATACCGTTGAACCGCAACAACACCGGAAGATCCAGTCCTCGCATTTGCAGGCGATCCACCAGTTCCTTCAGGTCGATTGCATGTGCAGGATTACGATCCGGATGCACCTGAACGTTGCCGTTCTGGCCGACGGAGAAATATCCGTTGCCCCAGCGCGGAACTTCGTACATTTCGGCCGCATCGACCGAACTCCATCGCGAGGGTGATTCATCAATCATTCTGCAGCACGCTCCATATCAGGATTCATAGTTGAGTCATTGCCGTGGCTACGCTCGCCTCAGCGTAATATCCGCCGTCGAGTGACAGCAGCTACGATCAAATTCCACGGGAATTCCGGTGAATTCCACAACGTCGAAACTAACGCTCGCTCGAAAAATTATTCTCCGATGCGAACTGAGCGGCAAACCGCCAGCCGCCGGTATTTCGCGATATCAATCACCGACTGCGAACGCCTTGCCGCTCACTTAGGATCGATCGAAAAATAAGCAGGACAGGCTTCCAGCCTGTCCTACGGAGGATGCGACAGCCATTTCTCGAGCGACCTTAGTGATCGAACAATTCTTAAGCTTTCACGGAGCCGATCGTACGGTTCATTGCCCAAACAAGGATTGGGCTGGCGATGTAAATCGAACTGTAAGTTCCAGCCACACAGCCAATGACCAGACACCATGCGAACCCATGAATTCCCGCACCTCCGAAAACGTACATGATCAGCACGACGATAAAAACTGTCACGGAAGTCAGAATCGTGCGGCTCAGCGTCTGGTTGAGGGAGGTGTTCACCATCGCTGCCGTGATCGCCGGATTCTTGCCGCGAACCTCACGAATTCGGTCGAAGATCACAATCGTGTCGTTCAATGAATAACCTACAAGTGTCAGGAACGCGGCAATCATGGCAAGGTTGATTCGCAGATCTTCCAGCAGAAGAAAGTGGCCGATCGAAGTCCCCGTCAGATAGCTGGCGATCGCAGTCACGCCCAGCGCCACCAGGACGTCGTGAAACAGAGCCACAATTGCAGCCAGACCGAACACCAAATTCTGGAACCGGAACCAGATGTAAATGGCGATCGCGAAAATACTAATGATAATTGCCAGCAGAGCACGCTGCTTCATTTCACCAGCAACCGCCGAAGCAAAAGTGTTGACTTCGTCGAACAGAGGTGTCTCAGCGAGTTCAGCCTGAATTGTGTTAAAAACAGATTCCAGATCTGCAGCGGCGACATCCGGGATCCCTCGAACCTGAAACTTCGTAAACTTTCGAACAGCGAGTTCTGCTGCCGTTGTTCCGGAACCTTCCAGCCCTTTGATATCAAAAAGTCCCTCCAATGCAGCGTATTTCGCTGTACCATCGACCTTGATGTCATTGATTTTTGCTGTCAACATGTCACGAAGTGTGCCCTCAGCGACTTCATCCGAAAATGTCAGCGTTCCCGTCGGGCCACCTTTGTATGGCAGCATTCGCAGAGCCTCTGCGGATTCGTCACCTTCTGCGATCTCAACGGTTGATAATGCCCCCAGCTCGACGGTCACCATTCTGAGTTTAATGGAGTCATTACCTTTGAACGCCGCGAAGATTTTATCCCGAACTCGATCTTCTGCGGTTGATTCGTCCGATGAAGTCGCTGAACCGGGAGTGGTCAACGCGGCCGTTTCATGGGAATCACTTTCCATCGATCGCAGTCGAAAATAGCGACCGATGCCTTCAGATGTTTCTTCGTCGCCGATGGAGAGGCGTTCGAGTTGAAACTGGTCGCCGAACTGAGTTTTGAGAGCTGCTGTGAGGTCGTCGGTTTTCTGCAGTTCTGTGGTCTGGAACGATACCATCGTGCCACCCGTGAAGTCGATATCGTAGTTATCCTGACCGCGAGCAAAGAATGCAGTCATTCCGGCGACAATAACTGCGACGGAAATCCCGATCCAGAGTCGCTGATGTTTCAGAAAATCGTAGTTTGTCTCACCGATCATTCTGGACATTGAAAGTTTTGTCAACCAGCGTCGTCGTTCCGCAATATCGAATATCAGGCGACCAACAAACAAGGCTGTATACATACTCAATGCCAACCCAATAATCAGAGTCACGGCAAAACCCTTGACCTGATCGGTGCCGATGACAAATAGAATCACAGCCGTCATAAGTGTTGTGACGTTGGAGTCAAAAATGGTTGAGAACGCTTTTTGAAAACCATTCTGAATTGCCATTCGCACGCTGGAACCTTTGGAGATCTCTTCTCGCATACGTTCATAGATCAAAACGTTGGCATCCACAGCCATCCCGATCGTCAGCACGATCCCGGCAATACCTGGCAGCGTAAAGGTGGCATTGATCAGCAGCATCGCGGAAAGCGTCAGGATCAAATTGAGCACCAGGGATATGACGGCGATCAGTCCAGACATTCGATAATAAATCAGCATGAATACAACCACGGCAGCCGCACTGATCAAAGTTGCGCGGACGCCCTTGTTACGCACGTCAGCACCCAGTGTCGGGTCAACGGTCGCTTCGCTGAGAGGTTTCGGATCAATCGGAACTTCCAGAGCACCGGCATTCAGCACAGACACAAGTTCATCCGCGTCTGCCGAAGTGAAGCCACCTGTGCCACCACCGGAAATCTGACCGCGACCAGACGTAATCGCATCGTTCAGATTCGGTGCGCTATAGACTCTTCTGTCCAGGACAATTGCCAGTTTTCGCTTGTCATTGTCGCGACCAGGCCGATTGAATCGCGTTGTCAGGTCACCGAACAGAAATGCTCCTGTCTGGTCGAAAGTGAAGCTCACAACGAGTTTTCCCTGTGGATCAATATCTGTCGTGGCGGCTTTCAAATACCGACCTGTCACGCTGCGTTCCTGCGGTTCAACCAGAAGCAGATACTCCTCAGTCTCATACCGTTCCGGTTGTCCGTTGACATCCCGGATTTTTTCGACTTTGCGGCTGACAATCCCGCTGTCGTTCAAAAATTGCGGAATGCCTTTCTTCTCGTCCGCCGGACTCCAGACCGCTCGTCGCACACCGTCAATAACCAGATCTTTCGTCGCTTTGTCCATTTCCTGCGCCGCACGCACGATTTCCCGATCTTCAGCGCGATCGGCAGCTATAAAGAACTCCAGACTTCCAAGACGAGTGATTTGGCGTTTAATCTCATCGACCGTTTGTGGGTCTTCGCCAGGAATGATGACTTCGATTCGCCCGCCGCCGACGCCGCGAACGGTAATTTCTTCTGTGCCAGATGGATTCACACGCCTCTTCACGGACTCGACCATTTCATTGATCAGATCGTTCGTAAGTTCTTTTTCAGGTTTGACCTGAAACACCATGTTGGTGCCGCCTGCGAGATCGATCCCCAGACGAAATTTATCGCCAATGTTTTCACCCCTCAGAAGACACGACAGAAAAGGTGCCGCTCCCAGCATCAGCGTAAAGAACACAACCCACAGGCGACCCTGGTATTCTTTCACACGCCACATATTCGCAAGTGTGCTCGAAAGCAAAAGCGGGACAGCGACCACCAGGAGCAGGATGAGCCACGCGACCCACGCTTTGCCAGATGCCGGAGGCACATCGTCCGTGTCAGTACTCGACGAAACAGATTCTGATGCCGAGTTATCTTTGTTCGTTGTCTCAGCCTGAAACGCAGCGTCAGATCTTGCTTTAGCGTTGTCGATCAGGTTGCTGGCTTCATCCGCAACATTCGTTGCCCTGTCTTTTACCGCGCTGGCGGTTTCCTTCACCGCCTCTTCGCCGTTGACGGCTGCTGCCGATACGGCGGCAGACGGTTCCAATGCCTTCGCGGCATCGGCGGCTGCGGCGGGATCCTGGAGCAGAAGGAAGAGCAATCCATGAAGCAACTGAAACATCAGACTAAGTTCCCAGCAAAATCGCGGTTTCCGAAGCACGAACGCGACGGCGGCGAGTCAAAAGGTGGTCAGAACGGGCGTATATGTATCGAATCGATTCCCTGCAACACAATTCAAGTCCGGTAGTCGGTCTCCAAACCGGGAATCTGGCGGGCGGAAGACCTTCGGATCTGTCTCAGGTCGAAGCTGATCCATTCGAATCGGAAGAATCTTTCAGCGGCTCCTGAATAGCCGACCGCAGAAATTTGATGCGAGTATTGTCGTCAACTCGCAAAGTGACTCGGGTCCCGTCTGATGAAATGTCGGCTATGGTGCCAATCATTCCACTGGTCGTCACGACCTTGTCATTCTTCTTCAGCGAAGAAAGCAGTGCCTTTTTTCGTCGCTGTTCAGCCTGCTGTGGCCGCAGGAGAATGAAGTAGAAAAACAACCCGATTGCGATGAACGGCATGAACTGCATCCACGGCGGCGGAGCGTCTTTTGCAGCATTTGCAGCGTTTTGAACTGCCTCCCGAGTGCCCTCTACAGCCGTTGTCGCCGGTGTCACATTTGTTGCTGGACTCGATTCTGCACTGCCGGCAGTCGCCGGAGTGGCCGCATCCTGAACCATTAACAACACATCGCACATTTGAACGAACGCACAAAACCAGCTCACGGGCACAGATCCAGAATTGGAGGTTGAGAACTAAGAAGCACGGTCTTCCACCTGGCTGGCGAGACACAAGTGTCCGTCGGGCCAGAATTTGGAAAAACCGAGTATCTTAGGACTGCGCATTCCAACGGGCAAGCTGATTCGACCGGAAGTCTTCTGAAGACCCCTGAAGTATTGCGGCTCGAAGCTCCCGAACCAGTCGCTGGTAAAATGCGATGTTGTGCAGCGACAGCAAAATCGGCCCCAGCATCTCTTTTGCCACAAACAGATGCCGCAGATAAGCTCGCGAAAACCGCGTACAAGCCGTGCAGTCACATTCCGCGTCCAGCGGTCGCTCGTCCCGAGAATGGACGGCGTTTCGGATTCGAACCGGCCCCTTGCTCGTAAATGCCATCGCATTGCGACCATTTCTGGTTGGCATGACACAATCAAACAGATCGATTCCTCGGCAGACCGCTTCGAGGATGTCTTCGGGCCGACCGACCCCCATCAGGTATCGCGGCTTCCGTTCCGGCAGCATCGGGACCGTTCCATCCAGAATCCGATACATCGTCGGGGGCGGCTCCCCCACACTCAAACCTCCGACCGCGTAGCCGAGAAAATCAATTGGCAGTAAACCTTCGACGGATCGCTGCCGCAGTTCAGGATGCACACCACCCTGAACAATGCCGAACAATGCCTGATCCGAACGCCGCTGTGCCTCTCTGCAACGCTTTGCCCATGCCGTTGTTCGATCAACAGCTTTGCGGATCTTTTCGATCGACTCTCCAGACGGCGGACATTCATCCAGACACATGATGCAGTCTGCCCCAAGCTGCTCCTGAATTCGCACTGCGCTTTCTGGCGTGAGTTCCAGCAGGGTGCCGTCAATGTGCGATCGAAAAACAACTTTGTCATCATCGATCTTTCGCATTTTCGCCAGGCTGAAGACCTGGAACCCGCCGCTGTCGGTGAGGATCGGGCCGTCCCAGTCCATGAATTTATGCAGACCACCCATTTCTGCAACGATCTCAGAACCCGGTCGCAGTGCCAGATGATACGTATTCGACAATACCATCTGCGTGCCTGCTTCGCGCAATTGAGCGGGCAACAAGCCTTTTACGGTGCCCAACGTCCCCACCGGCATAAACGCGGGTGTATCCACAACTCCATGCGGAGTCATCCAGCGCCCGGCGCGCGCGGAAGTTACAGGGTCCGTTGCATCAAGCTCGAATGAAAAGTGGGGCATCAAAGTACTGAGGCGAGCGGCAGAAATATTCGTACCCTTCGTAGCGGAAGTCGCCAAGACTTTCGACCGCATTTCTCGCCCACCGAAACTCTTGGCGAGTTCCGCTACAGTAAATTCATTCCTGCCGCTCGCCTACGGGGCAGCCGTCGAAACCTGCGTGACAGGCTTGGATTTCTCAGCAGCCAATTCTTTGACGCCTTCAACCAGTTCAGTACGCTTCCTGGCAGCTTCCTGAATCCTGCGACGAAGTGCATCGACTTCGATTTGAACAGCGTTACGTTCTTCCTCGATATTCTCGATCGCCTTCACAAGTCCCAGTTTGAATTCGGGGCGTTCAGGAACATCGGCACCTGCCGGATCGCCCAGCAATTCGTTGCGCCGTACTTCGAGTGCGATATCGGCATCGGCTTTGAGCGACTTCTGATCCTGTGTGCGATTGTTGAGCTGCGTCAACTGTTCGAACGCCCGCTGGATCGTCTGATTCAAACTATCAAGTTCGGCGCGACCACCGGGAGGAATCTGAGTCCGCAGTCGAACACCATTGGTAAAGTTCCACGTCGCCATTTCCTGCGGAGAAACTCGCCATGTCGGATACAACACGCAGGTCTGTTCTCCCAATTCATTCGCGCCAACACCCAGCAGGAACTCGCCCGTATAGCTGACTTTGCCTTGCCCATTGTCGGTAAAAACGTGCAGTGCAGGCGCGACCATCTTTTCCTGGCCGTTGGCATCTTTGATTCTTCTGAGTTCAAGCCCAGGCGTTGTTGATCCCAAACCAGTGACAAACAGTTTGCCGCCTTGATTCTGCACTGGAGCCGGATTGGCCGGAGCAAACGTGTATTCGTGATCCCAGCCCAGCTTCAGAGCGGCCAGATTGGTCTCGGCGGTTCTCAGATCGGCTGCCGATTTTTCGAATTCGACGACAGCTTTTTCACTCTTGCTGGCCGCTTCACGCAACTTGTCAGCGACCTCGCCACGGCGAAATCCCAGTTTGGAAACCAGCCAGAATTCCACGAGCAACCCAAGGATGACAAGCGAACCACAAATGATACCAAGTCTGCTCATCAAAATGACTCCGCCGGAATCTGAACAATGTGATCAAGCGATAAACACACGGACGTCAGTTTTTCGCACAAAACGCCGTATCTGGAAATCGGCCAAAACTGGCTGCGATCTTCGCCGTGACCGCACGGCGTACATAAGCCAGAGTGATTGAATTCCCAGCAAACGCGACAGTATGGTCAGTCTATCTGACAGGAACACTCTCCGCATCCTGCCAAATCGCGTAAGTTATCCTAATCAGCGAAAAACCACACGGTCAACCGCATTCCGAATCCATACGACCGATAAACTCGGAAAAGTTGAATTATGTAGCTCGACCTGTCTCAGGTCGAGTTCCTGACAACTGGGACAGGGTTGTACTCTTAGCGGTGAGTACTCAGGAATGGTCCTGAAACAAGATCCGTCGGCCGGACCAAGGTCGCACATTGCCGGAACATCGCTCAAGCAAAAAAGCTGCGATGTGTGAATGATGAATTTAGCAAGTGCGCGCACCGATAGCGCGACCGAAGTCTCGGTTTGAAAAAATGGAACGGGGAAAAGAAGCGGTGAGGACGTGTGGCTCATCTCTGACGGATGGATGAGTTGTTCTCGCCAACCTGGTTTACGAAGGGCTGCCTGAAGGCGCAATCGGCACTGGCACTGAGCCAGCGTGAAAGACGCGCAGGGCCCTGAGCTGCTGTATTCAACGTTCAACTCTCGACAGAGCGCCATACTTTTTGAAGACGACCTTACGCATCTCACGCGGACTTTCGTCACGCGCTTACTGCTACGGCCATGGGGACAGCGACGTTATTGAGCCTTGTGTCGTTCACAACTTCAGAACCCTGAGCTCTGTCGATTCTAAAGCATCATCATCCTTTGCAGCAATGACAACGTCGCGGCCAGGACGCCGACCAGCAGAGTCCCCAGTTCCGGTGGACCTTTCTGACGACGTCGTCGCGCCTTGAGCGCTGACTCTTGATGCTTTGCACCTTCTTCCAGTTTTGCCGTGGCATAATTTTCGATCGGCCCCATTTCGCCGGCAAGTGCTGCGGCGCTCACGACGTTGATGCCCGGATGAGACCGCAAAAGCACGTACGGCGTCTTCACCAGCACGCTGACTTAATCACGCTCAACATCCTGAATTTGGAGCGTTGTTTGCTTCCAGTCGGCCAGTTGCGATGTCCAGACTCGGGTATGAAACGCAGCCATCGGATCAGATTCTGCAGCATTGGCGGCCAACACTGTGACACGTTCGACCGTCTTCCTGTGGTAGCGAATTTTCGCAGCATCAAGCCACTCAGTGATGCCTTTCTGTCCGGCCTGCTTGACAATATCGACCGTGCCGCCGCGTTGAGCGATCGCTTCGAGCAGAGGCACGGGCGTCACCTGCGACCACAGATCATCTCGATCGAACAACGCTCCGAATTCCGGGAGAGCCCGTTCGAGGTGATGTCGAATCTGACATTGCAGCTTCGCGCGTTTCTTGACAAGATCGCGTCGGTGGCGAGCGAGAATCTGAAGCTGCTGATAAATGGCATCCACTGGCTTCTCAATGAGTCCGAAACCATTGACTGCAGCGCGGAAGATGGCGTCCAGATCGTGTTCGTCAGTCTTGAGATCACCGTGTTCAGGCTGTCGATAATAACTGGAAGCAAACGGATGCACGAGCCGCGTTTCGAACCCGGCTTTGAGGAACGCTCGCATGGGGCACTTGTGGTACGTGCCCGTCATATTGCCATAAAGATCGACGAGCATCCACTTGAACCTGGCCTTGGCACAGTCGATCGACACGATGCCAAACTTCTCGGGCCCCACGGCCTGAACTCGCGCCTGAATGACGCCCTGCGGTCTGCCGAGGACTGCTTTCTTAAATTTCTGTGATCGACTTCGCTTTCGCTTTGTACCGGCTGTACGCTTTGTAACCATTTTTGCGGTCTCCCTGAGTGAAAGTGTTGAAACAACGTTTCACACTACCGCAGCTTTAACAGTCCTGTGTTTTTTAAGTCAGGAGGACCACGTACCAGGGGTCAGTAGGAGTTTAATCACGACAACTTCCGCTTATGCAGCTTTCTCTGTTTCGGACTGGATTTCAGTACGAGATGGCGGATGACCAATAAGACTTTGTGTTCGTGTTGTCAGCTAATCAGAATGCTGCTTCGTGTATAGCCTGACTCGAAGACATCACTCACCGACCGTTGCAGCCAACGCCAGCACTCGCCTTGTACTTCACTCGAAACGAAACATCTGGCATACTGCGTTTTTGCTGACTCCCGTTTTCGCACAGGGGACTGGCTGTCCTGTGGACGACGTTCCCCCTAAAAGGCCACGCTCATGTTGGGCGTACCGCAATTGCAGATCCGTGGACAGATCTGCCTGCAGATTAAAGGAAACTCGTCACAATGGAACGGACAAAAATGGATTGGGCTAATACTCCACCCGTGGACTGGATTCATAACTCCACGACGGCAAACGATGTACGCGAACTGACCAGGTTCCTCGAACAACAGGGCACGTTTCATTTTCCGACGCTTCCTAACGGACTGTTCTCTGCCGCTGCTGGTGAAGGTGAAGATTTTGAGCTGTCCGGTTATCAAAATGTCTGGCTGCGTGACAATATTAAGATCGCCTGGGCGCATCTGGCGGTGCATAGCGATGCCACGATTCCGCTCAATTGTATTCAATCATTGACGGCGTTTTTTGCGAAGTACCGTCATCGGTTTACTGACATCATTGACGGGAAAGCCGATCCGTCAGATCCCATGAATCGGCCTCATATTCGATTTGATGGCACCCATCTGGCGGAGAACACCGAAAAATGGGCTCACGCGCAAAACGACGCGCTGGGTTATTTTCTATGGCTTTCCTGCAGGCTGATTCTACGCGGCGATCTTGCGATAGCAGACGCTGACTGGGCGTTGATCTCGCAGTTGGTACAGTTCTGGAATGTCGTCGAAGTCTGGCAGGATGAAGACAGTGGTCACTGGGAGGAGGTGCCCAAAGTGGCGGCATCGAGCATCGGTTGCGTGGTGGCAGGATTGTCGCTGCTGCACGACTTGATGCAGAAGCCTGAGGTGACCAGGTGTCTGTCGAGAGTCAGCCATCCCGTCGCGTTGAGCGATGTCGATGTTTTGCTGAAGAAATGCCGGACGGCGTTGTTTGAGATTCTGCCTGCGGAATGTATTCAGCCAGATCCTCTCCAGAACCGCCGCTACGATGCAGCGCTCTTGTTTCTGATTTACCCTTTGAACGTTGTGCAGAATCGATCTATTGAGGACAAGATTCTGGATGATGTCAGAACACATTTGCAGGGGCCATATGGGATTCGCCGCTATCCGGGTGATTCCTATTGGTGTGCGGATTATCGAACGTTGCTGTCCGCCGAGATGAGAACCGGTGATTTCAGCGAAGATCTCGATGCACGAGACAAACTTCTGAAACCCGGAATGGAAGCCCAATGGTGTATCTTCGATTCCATCATTGCGTGCATCTACGGACGGCGATTTCTGGATACAGGCGATTCTGTCATGCTGCAGCGGCAGATTGACGCGACTCGTCGATCGTTAGCGCAGTTGACCACTACCGGAAGTCGGTTTCCGCAGTATCGATGCCCGGAATCGTACTTCTGCGAAAACGGAGAATGGATACCGAATGACATCACCCCGTTGTTGTGGACTCAGGCAAATCTTCGGCAGGCACTGATGATGCTGGAACGATCGATGGACAGATAAACCTTTTGCCTGCCGGATTTATCCGGAACCCCCCAGAGTTCAAAGTGATTTAGCACCATGATCCCGCCGCAATCCTGAAATGCCGAAATGGAACGAGGGCGGGTTTCTATGGTGCCCCAGCGGTTGATTCGCGGGACAGCTTTGATAGCATGCGCTGGTTCCTTTTTGGGGTCTCAATGAAGAATTTGACGACTTTGCAAAGGATGTTGACAGAAACAAGGTCTACCGGACCTGCTGTGAACCTGATTGTACTTTCGCCTGGTATCGGCCTGCCGGTGCTCAGCAACCTGAACATTGACTCTGGACGTCTCCTGCACTCATGGGAATTACGGGACTATTTTTACTGGCAATTTGTCTGATCCGTCTGACAGCATTGATTCTGCAAAGTCGGACTCGGGTCATTGCGGGCGATTCGGGTTCTGGTGAGCCTTTGTGCTTTCCTGCAGAATCTTTCGAAATGCGCTCAGCAAATCTGCCAGTGCCTTCTGCAGCCAGGCCGCGACGGTCGATCTGGCCTGCATGGAGGCATGTGTCTCGATTGGCATTCAACCCTGTTGTGCGGTTACATCGCTCGTGTCAGTTTGCTGTGCGACCGGCAACGTTTGAAGCCACTACCCTGATTGCCGCCGGGTAATCATCGGCGTGAAGTATCGTCAGCTCTTCACTTGTCCCATTGAGGAAGCAGGGGCCGTTTGTGAATTGAGAGGCGTGTTCATGGATAGTCCGATGATTGTCGGTGCGGTAGCCGCAATCGTGGGTGTTGCTATTGGCTACTTCGTTGATCGTCTGGTCAAAGGCGGAGCTTACAAGACCCGTGATGAAATTGTTCGGCAGGCGGAACGCGATGCCGAAAACCTGAAGAAAGACCAGGAACTCAAACTCAAGGAAGACATGCTGAAACGGCGCGAGGCGCTGGAGTCGAAACTGGAAGAAGCCCGTGGTTCTCAGCGCGAGCGCGATCGGGAACTCGATAAGCGTGAATCGCAACTGGAAGAACAGCAGGATTCGATTCGTAAGAAGGAAAAAATGCTGCAGGGAACGCAGCAAAAACTTTCCGAACGTGTCAAAGCGATGGAAGCGAAAGATGCGGAGTTAAATCGATTGCTCAAAGAAGAACAGGAAGTTCTCTACAATACCAGCGAGCTGACGCGAGAACAGGCAACCGAGCAGTTGCTCAAACGTCTGGACCGGGAACTCACCGACCAGACTGGCGCGATGATCATGAAGCATGAAGCGGAAGTGAAGATCGACTGTGAACGAAAGGCTCGCGAAATCATCGGTATGGCCGTGCAGCGGTATGCGTCGGCTCATACATCAGAATCAACGGTATCAACGGTCGATATCCCCAGCGATGAGGTCAAGGGACGTATCATCGGGCGCGAAGGACGAAATATCCGGGCGTTTGAAAAAGCAACGGGCGTTGATGTTATCGTTGATGATACGCCAGGTGTTGTGATCGTTTCCGCGTTCGACAGTGTACGGCGAGAAATCGGTAAGTTGTCACTGACGAAGCTCATTCAGGACGGTCGAATTCATCCGTCGCGAATTGAAGAAATTGTGGCAGAGACCACGAAAGAAATGGAAGAACACATTCGCAAGCTGGGAATGCATGCCTGCGAAGAAGCCAGCGTCCGTGGTCTGCATCCGAAATTGATGGATTTGATGGGACGGCTGCATTTTCGAGTCAGCTATAGTCAGAATGTGCGGCAGCATTCGATTGAGGTTGCTCATCTGACCGGGATGATGGCCGAACAACTGGGGCTGGACGGCACGCTGGCTCGGCGATGCGGTTTTTTGCATGACATTGGCAAGGCGGCGGATCACGAAATGGAAGGCGGTCACCCGGCTGTTGGAGCCGAACTGCTGAAACGCTACGGTGAAGGTGCCGAAGTGGTTCATGCCGCTGCGGGACACCATGATGATATTCGCCCGGAATACATCTACACTGTATTGGTGGCGGCGGCAGATGCCGTGTCGGCCGCCAGACCGGGTGCGCGGCGGGAAACGCTGGAAAAATATGTTCGCCGACTGGAAGAACTGGAAGCTCTGGCGTGTGGGTTTCCGGGTGTCGATCATGCGTTCGCTGTTCAGGCTGGCCGGGAAATTCGAATTATTGTCGATTCTTCGCGTGTCAATGACCGTCAGGCTGCAAGAATGAGTCGTGATATCGCCGGTGCGATCGAGCAGACTTTGACATATCCGGGGGAAATTCGCGTCACAGTTTTACGGGAGACCAGAAACGTTGAGTACGCTCGGTGACCAGTTGAATTTCGGGAGGTCAATAAGTTTCGTCGCGAACAGAACGTAGGGTGGGACCAGCGAGCGATGCGAGCGCCGGCCCTCCGTGTGGAATCCACAAACCGGTGGGCCGGCGCGGCTTAACAGCCGCTTGTCCCACCCTACGGTTGGTTCGAATTACGAGAGACAAAGCAGCATCCCTGATGTGATTCGATAAATTCCGCTTTTCCGCATTCCGTAGCCGTCTTCGCTTTCGCGAATGCCTGCGTAACCCTAGACCTGTTCTGACAGAATACTCCTCGCGTGACAAACAGAAAACCTTCCGCCAAAAAATCTCACGAAGCCGTTGCCATTGATCCCGATGCGCTGCGTGATTTACTCGGCTATCTGAATTTTTCGCAAGGCGCGGCGAGCGCTCGTTTTCGCGGCGTTTTGAATGAACTGTTTCGGGATGACCTCCGCGCAGAAAATCCTGCGATGCTGCGAGATTATTTGCTGGCGGAATTGCAACGACTCTCAAAATCCGGTGACGCCGCCTGCGCTGATCCGACTCAGGCAGATGCCGTCATCCGTCTGACGCTGGACGATTTGCTGCCTGCATATGGCAGACACCACGCTGACCTGCTGGGACATCTGACAGAAGCCGATCACTACGCTCCATTTCTGCTCGCGCGGATGTTTGAAGCAATCCTTGCCGCAAGGGCGGAACATGGCGGCGGAAAAACTGAGTCGATTGTCGCAACCGCATTGAAGCAGTTGAATCATTTTGTCGGATATCGCCCCGTCGCGGTTCTGGAAAACGGCCGGCGATCCGAGATCTACACCAGCGAGCGATTCTGTCCGATGCCTCTGTACTTCAGCGATGTGGGAGCTGCAGTCGGACCTTATGAACAATTGATTGCATCGACCGTTGCCTTCATGCGCGATTTGCCGGACGATTTGGTCGGCACCGCGCATTTTGACATTACAAGGATGTCTGAGCTGTCTCTCGACATGCGTTCGCACGATCATTTGCATCCTGTCAACAAACGCACGAATTATGTGTTCGGAGAATGGGATCCCGATGAAATCGACACAAAAGGATTCTATCGCCGATTCATCGTGCGTCGCCTGATCATTGATTCGCTCATCGATTGGATTCATCGAGACGGCAAAAAAGCCGATCCGGAACGGCTGTTTGACGCTTCTGCCGTATTGGCCGGGACGATCCTGATGGCATCGGCCATCAGTGGTTCAGGCCCGCAGACGTATGATTCCAGCGTGTCGCTGACGTCACTGCTGCCGGTCGTCGCGCGGCAGCGCGATAACTTTTATCAGCGGTTGCTGGATACGGCGACAGGGGAACGAGCGAAACGACTAAAGCGTCTGGCCAATGAATCACGCCAGCCGTTCGGACATGTGCGGCATGAACTCAACATGTATTTGTCCAAATACGGTGCGGATCAGGTACAGCATCGTCACCTGTCCTGGATGTTCGCACGGATGGGGTTTGAGAAAGCAAGCTGCGAAGAAGCCTCCGTCATTCCATGTCTGAGCGCGCGGTTTGAGTCCGAGATTCAGTCGCGACTTGTCATGGTGCCGCGTCTTGTCAGGAACGGGGAGTTGGATACTTCGCGGCGAATACTCACGGAAGTGATTGATCTGCTGCATCGCGGGATCGAATGTGGCGGCCTTGTGGACCCCTGGAACATCCTTGGGTTTCAGGGATTGTTTCCGCTGTTCTTTACACGCGAAGATTCCATTCCCGATTCTCGCGTGGAAATTCTGCTCGACATCATGGGGCAGATTTTCGATGCCTGCACTGTCGTGATGAGTGAATCGGCAGCGACGGGAAGAAAAGATCTGCACGATTCCGTGCTGAATGATTTCCGGGAGCTGGCCGAGCAGTGGGACCGCTACGCAACGACCACTGTTAACGATCTTACTCAGGTCGAAGGCATGAAGTCGGTTGAAGCGGCAACGCAGGTGGCCCGTGTTCTTGCCGAATGGCGTACGGCGGGCGAATCAGCCGGTGATATTTCGTTCTGGCGGCAGCATGTCGAAGACTTCGATGCGACAAGCAGCTTCGCTCAGGTCGTCACCGCGCTGCTGGATCGCAGCGATCATGTTGCGGCGATGGGATTATTGATGCAGTGGCTAAGCCGAGCGGAATCGGTCCCGCTGGAAAATGGCCCGCATTCAATACATCGGCTACTGCATCGCCTGCTGCATTGCATTTGTGATCAGCCCCAACTTGAACAGAGATGGAATAATCTGAGACGGTTGTTCGCATTTATGGAAGCGAACGCAGGGATGTTCTGGGAAATTCCAAGCCTGGGCGAATTCGCGGACCTGCACAAAAAGAAGCGTCAGGACAAAGAATCTCATGACGATCTCGATCTGGAACATCTGTTTGACGCCGACGAAACTGAAGACAATCCGTACGAAGCAGCTTGGGAAGATGTGACGTTCAAGGATTCCACCGACGACGGAAATGCGTCCGACACCATGGATAGTGGTGGTGGTCCGGGAACGACGGAATTCGAAATGCTTTATCGTCAGATTGAGCCGCGTCTCAAGTTTCTTCACACGGTCGGTTCGCTGTGGGGTATCGCGGCCGTGTGGGTATCGCGTTCGGCAGCAGTCTCAGCGACGGATTCTTCAGCAGCGACGGTAACATCGACTGACGATCAAAAGGAACATTTGCGAGAATGGCTGGCGTCCATTCGAGGCCGACTGCATGGCCTTGGCGAACTTGTCCGGGAAGTTCGTGACTATGAAATCGCCGTCAGCGGTTCGGGTCTCGAAGGAAACATCGAATACGACATTCAGATGCAGTGCCGTTTGTTGCTGATGCAAAACGCATTATCAACCACGGTCGAATTCTTGATGGCTGAACGCCTGATTGGTGCTGTGCTGGCAGAAGAAGCCGTTGGCGCGAACGAGAAAGATTCTTCGCTGGATCGACAGTTGTCGCGGATGTTCACTGCAGTTTTTGCTCAGGATGTCAATGCGGCTCAGAAGAGTTTTCCAATCCTTTGCAAAGAACTGCGCCGCCGCCCGTTACTTTACGTGCCATTCGAAAACGGTGGTCAGCCAGCCGCAATTCTGAAAGCTCGGATGCTGCAGTCGGTGATTCGAGTGTTGCTCAGCCAGATGCCGCGACTGGGAATGCTGGAGGAGACCTTCGAACTCCTGCAAACAGCCCTGCAGATGGAACGCACACTGCGACCTTCCGGTCAGGCCGTAACCGAATTCGATCGCCTGTTCCGGATCGGTTTGAGCAGTTCCGTGGAATGTATTCTCAGCTCTGCCACTCGCTGGAAAGCTGAAGGACCGCGACGAGTGCAGACTGTGCTGAAGCGGATTCAGAAGTTGCTGGATTCGTATTCGGACCTGTGGACCAGGCACAGCGGTTCCATGCGACTGTCGATCGTAGAAGATTTGCACGATGAAGAATTTGCCGCAGAGGTCAAGGAATTTATCGAAAAGTACGGCGACGATCTGTTTCATACACGAATGCTGACTCTCGGAAACGCCCGCGCGATTCTTCATCATGGCGCGGAGACGCTGTTTGAAGAACTGCAGGAAACTGTCGCGTTGACTCAAAACGTCCTGCTGCTGGAAGATTTTGAATCCGGTGAGATGGATCGCGAAGACGCGGCAGAGATGGCGGAGTTCGTGTATGAATGCGTCGTCGACAATTTCGATCGGTTTCTGGAATACAATACCACAACCACACATTCGGACTACGGAAATCGACTCTACTGTCTGCTTGATTTCCTCCGACTGGAGGCGCTCTACGATCGATTTGAATGGAATACGATTCCGTGGCAGGTCGCACATGAATCGATGGTTCGGAGTGGTGATCTGGAACTCGCCGCCGGTGTAGAAAAATTTGTCGAAGTCGAATCGAAAGGAATCTCCAGTTCGTTCGTCGAAGAACTTGAACAACTCGAAACAGACTACGGCGTCCGATTGCCAGCGTTGCACGATCATGTGGGCGAACGCATCATCGGAGCGCTGGCACAAAATCGAATGGCGGCACTAGTATCCACATCCTGTCCAGGAACACCCGATCTGACTCAGGCAGAAATCGAAACAAACTTTGCCGCGCTGAGAACGGAAATTGCCGATTTTATGAGCCATCGCATCGGCTCCGGGATCGAACCTGCGGAATGGATGCAGCGTCTGGCCAGTGAACTGGATCGCGTGCAGGAGGGTCGCCCCGGCGCTTTGTCCGATTCACTGATGGACGGCGAATTTCAGAAACTCACGCAACGCGCCGTCGATCAGCAGCTTACCGCAATTACGAAACTCAACGATGCCGCTGATGCGGGCACTTAATCCACCGCTGTTTGACGGGCGCGGATCGCGTGGGGGGCGGAATCCTGAGTTTGCGGACGAGCGTCATTAACTTCGCGGTAGACCTGAATGATTTCGTCCAGCATTCGGTTTTCGTTAAAGCGTTCTCGCACCATTTGCTGACCGGCGGCTGCGATGCGGCGAGCTTTCTCACGATCCTGGAGCAGTTCAATAATGCGGTCGCCCAGACTGCGGCTGTCTGAAGGTGGCACAATCAGACCATTCACATTGTCTTCAATTACGCTCATCACACCACCCACGCCCGACGCGATCACAGGTCGGCCAAGCGCCATGGCTTCCAGCATTACGACGCCCAGCCCCTGCTGCAGAGACGGCAGGCAGTAGATATCAATCGCGTCCAGATAGCCGGACATCGCCACACCACCATCGACGAATGTCAGTCTTCGAGACAACTGCAGTGAGGCTGCAAGTTTTCTAAGACTGCGCTCTTCGGGACCACTGCCCGCAATGACGATGCGGATTTCGTGTCCCGCTTCAACGACGCGATGGCAGGCTCGCAGGAAAAATGCCGCCCCTTTGACAATTTCGAGCGGACCGGCCATCCCGATGACTGGTGGACGATCATCGTCAAGTGGTGAATCAATCTTGGCTGCATCCGGCACCTCCACTCCTGGAAGAATCACTCGTTTTTCAACTGATTCCATAAAGGGCGTGTCGGGAATTTGCTGCTGGACACTTTCGCTGACCGAGATCACGACTTTCAGTTCGGGTGTTGGTTGACGAATCACCAATGCACTCGCCTCGGCCTGATCGGAGACACTCACAATCAGTGGTCGACGAAGTTTTCGCGCAAGACGAATGCCCTGAGACAGCAAATGGGGATCCTGAACATGAATAATATCAGGCCGCTGATCCTTGAGATCCCGGCATAACGTGCGCAGCACGATCTGTCCCCAGATGAGGACGTTGTAGCCGGGAATCTCATGCAATCGGACTCCGCGCAGCAACGAATCATCCAGATCGGTCACTCGCGTACAAATGAGCGCTGTGTCAAGTTCACGTCTTTCCAGTCCGCGGGCCAGTCGCAGCGTCAGCAGCGATGAGCCGCGAAATGACAGCTCGCCGTCGAGCAGCAGGATTCGCTGAATCGTATCAGCCATGATCATTCACCATCGAAGTCGATATCATAGTTCATAATCGCCGCAGTGATTTGGGCTTCGACAGCACTTCATTCATCAGAATCGCCTGCCTGACACCTTCCGGACTGCGGAGGGCCAATAACAGGCTACCCGCTGCCGCAGAACCGTGCGTCGTTGCGGCCGAGGGAGCGGACGGCTTGTTCTTGTCTTCGCCAAGATGGCTCCGCACCTGATCGGCGATATCGTGCTTCACAGATTCATTGAGCTGCTGGCCGATATGCGATTTGACATGCTGACCAATGTAGGAATCCACGTGTGCTCCGACACCAGACCCCGGCGATCGGTTGCCGGCTGCAGTCTTCGCCGAAGACTGGTCCTTTGTGTTCCCCTTTGTGTTCCCCTTTGTGTTCCCTTGTTGTTTCAGTTTTTTCGGCGGATTCGGTTTGTTGCGTGCTGATCGCGGACTGTTAGCCGGTTGCGAGACAGCCGCTGCCGGACGTGGCACGCCTTGCTGCGTCATCTCGGGAAGAAATGCTCCACGATCATTCATGTCTTTGTCAGGCGCGCCGCCTCGATTCAGCATTGCCTGCCGTTTGGATTTTTCATTCGCTTCCGCGATCGCCTTAAAAACTGGCGCGAGTGCCTGCCCAATCCCCACGAGAATAATCACGATTGTGATGATGGCACTAAGTGCATTGCCCATGTGCTGAACTCCCTTAGTTGTACCCGGATGGTAAATTATGCGGATTCTTTCGAATCAAGGTCGTCAGGTGATAAATCATTATCTGATCCGTCCACCTCGACCAACGGCCCCTGCCGATTCTGGATTTGTCGACGTTTCGACAGGATTGGCCTGCGTGTTTTGCGTTCTTCGATTTCTTTTCGTACCTGCCCCCTCTGCATCAGTCCACGAAGCACTGCCAGCAGCATCACAATTAAAAAGACAGTAACTTTGCTGTCCATCAGATCACTCGGAAAACATGACTCCAGAATTCACAAACGTTTCAGGCGACGCCCAGGATCAAAAAGTTAGCGACACTTACCTCAATCGCCCGAAAGTCATGATTGTAATATCGTCGTTTTGTTCACGTCCTCTGGCATGGACTCGTACATCCGCCAGTAGCGCTCGCCCCAGAACCTCGGGATCCGGCGAACCGGACGCGACAAACTTATAGACTTGTTCCTTAGTATAAAGATTCCCTTCCGGATCCATTGCTTCATCAACGCCGTCTGTAATCAACACAAACATTTCGCCGACGGCAATCTTCCGTTCAACAACTTCGTAAGGATAATCTTTCATAATCCCCACTGGAATTCCGATTGTGTCCTGATCAAATTCTTCAACCTCACCATTGGCTTTGCGAATCAACGGCGACATATGGCCAGCATTTGCGATCCGGATTTTATTTTTTTCAAGATCAATGACGCCCAGGATATATGTGACGAATCGACCTTCGACCATGTTATGACACATGTGAGAATTGATACGCTGAATCGCGATTCCCACGTCATCAGTAAAGCTCATCGTATTCTGCACAACGCTGGCAATTCGTGACATGATCAAAGCACCTGGCACACCCTTGCCGGCGACGTCTCCAAACGAAACGCAAACTTTGCGTGGGCCGATCATGAAGCAGTCGAAGTAGTCGCCACCCACGGCCTGAGCCGCATCGTAGGACGCGAAAAAACGATACCCTTCCACGTCCGGAAGTTTTTCCGGCAGCAGTGCCTTCTGCACACCGCTGGCGATTTTCATTTCCTTGTCCTGCTTCTGCTTGTCCAGATGACTCTGCAAAAGTCTTGCGTTTTCAAAGGAATTCGCGGCCTGGTTGGCTACCGCCAGCAGCAATTCCAGATCTTCCTCGGTAAATCGTTTCATGGGGTTTTGCGTGTCAAGGCTGATCACGCCAAACGGCTCACCTTCCAGATCCATCATCGGAACGCACATCATGGAATGAATTGTGAGACTGGAGATCGATTCGCTGGCGCTGAATCTCGAATCACTTGCCGCGTCGGCTGAAAGAATACCCGCTTTGTCCTGGATCACTCGTTCCAGCACCGTGCGACTCAGGCGAACCGATTCATCTTCGTTGTCAATCCGCTGCTTTTGAGCCGCCGGAACAAATCGCTTCACCGCATTGTCTTTCAGCAGAATCGCACCACGATCTGCCTGAGGAAAGATTTCGAACAGCGTATCCAGGATTTTGGGAGCGATGTTATCGACTTCAATCAGCCCCGCGAGACTCTGATTGATTTTCAGAATACCTCGCAGCTTTTCTTCCGGGCGAACCTCAAACACACCGAATCCGCGCGCCGACACACTTCCCATAATTGTGGATGACATTCCGTCATTCAGATCGACTCCCATCGTCATGCCGAGTTCGCCGGAACTGTCGTCGGAGTCATCTTCGAAGCGAAATTTTATCGGCCCCAGCTTGATGCGGTCGTTGTGACGCAGTGCCAGCGGTTTTTCTTTTTCAAGCTGGCGACCATTCAGGAACGATCCATTCCCGCTGCTCAGGTCTTCCAGCATAATCTTGCTGTTCACTTTCACCAGCTGTGCGTGAAAACGCGAGACCATGTTAGAATCGACCTGCACATCACAATCCGGGTGGCGTCCGATTTTCGCGGGGAAGCTCGTCAGGTCGTAGGGAAATGAATGACCATCTTTCAGTAAGACAATTCGCGCCATAAAATTCTGATCCTGTTATCCTGTCAATCGCATGTCCCGAAGATCGTTTCAACATTCCCCCGCAGAATGGTTTTCCCGAGCGTAACTGCTCGATCGACACTCCAGCCTCGTCTAGCCACAAAATCTTCCGCCAGAACTCTCGCCAGAATTCGCCGATACATGGCAAATTTTGGCAGTGCAAACTCCAGCTTGTACATGTCACTATAATAACCGATCTGCTTGGTTTGCGGAACTGCCTGCAATCTCGCTCGGGTATCTCGTTCAATGTAAACCGGGATATTCGAATACCACCAGTGACCACACGTCACAACATTGGGAAAAATCCACGAATAACTGACCAGTTCCTGATTGCACGTCTCTGACAGGACCGAAACGGGAAACTTAACTGTCGGAAAGGCATTAAACAACGTCTTGTACTGGATCAATGACATGCGCCCGTCAAACAAGTCCTGCCCCTGAAACACGCCATCTTCATAAACGCGGCGATTCACGCCAATCATTAGGTCAAACGGCAGCCGATGTTCGGCGCAAAACTCAGCCAGCGACCAGAACACAAATTGACTCAATGTATTGGCCTCCTCAACGGTCAATTCTTTCCCGCTGAACACTTTCGCGATCACAACGTCAGCCGCTGCGGCAGAAACCGACGATGGTGAAAAATCAGGCGGCAAAGAAATCGCGCACGCTCGAACTCCATTTGACTTGAAATGATCGAACAGTTTACCGATGGCTTGTCTGAGCGAGCCGGAATTGCCGGGATTCACCCCGCTCGATTTTTGCAGTCGCTCGCGAACCGGCGGTTTTGCCAGTTGAAACACCAGATCGTCGGTCCTGAGGCAGGGCACATACTTGCGGGTATCAAAACCCTGCAGCGGATCGTCAAAATCATTCGTCAGGTAGACCTGGTCCAGGCCCGATCGTTCGAGTACCGTATGTTCCCATTTGGGTGACTGCATCTTTTTGAGCGATTTATCATAGAGTGTTTCCCAGTTCGCGGCGTTGATTCGGTCATATTCGAAATCGAAAAAAACCTGACACATTTCCAGCAACCAACTGTACTGTGCAGTATTCTCAATCGTTGCCAGCCACGGCACAAGTCGCGACACTTTTTCCTTTGGCGAAATCCCTGGCTCTTCGATCTGCGTTTTCGCGATTCCTGAGGAATGGGCGAGTTCGGTGTAGTAGTGATAACCCAGGATATCGGCGAGCGTCGTTGATGCGGCCTGCAATGGGTTAATGTGCGTATGCGGGTCGATGAGTCGCATGGATTGAAGCGGCTCAAGGATTTCGGCAGTCAGACTATCCGACATGGTTGTGATTCTTTCGACGAACTTACAGGACGTTTCGGTTTTCAGAGCATGGCTGGCCAGTTTGAAGCAATGCGTGAGTTGTAAGGTGTGACAAGCAACGCGCGGGCACACCAGAACACAAACATGGTGTGCTTGCGCTGCCGCTGGTCACACCCTGCAGAATTACAAACTGGCCAGCCGTGGCAGTGAGAATTCAGCACTTGATTGTAGTGCCGCAGATCATAGCACGTCGCTCTTCCCGCGTCGCATTTCTTAGGGTGATCACTTGCGTTTTTGGCTGCAATGTTCGATTGTTTGTCGCTCCCGAGAACCCCGTTCTGGCTTTTTCACCCGGCAGATTTTATGCACGCAGTTGATTATCTTCAGGAACTGATTCCGTTTCGAACGGTCAGCAGCGAATCCAACAGTAACATCAGTGGTCGCGTAGCGGAATGGCTTGTGGATCTGGGGTTTGACATCGAACGCATCGACTATCTCGATGATAATGGTGGCAAAAAAACGTGTCTTCAGGCACGGAAAGGCCCAGCGACTGGCTGTGGTCTGGCCTATTTTTGCCACACGGATGTCGTGCCTGTCAACTCGTGGAGCTTTCCGAAGTCCGATCCGTGGACTCCCTTCCTGGAAGCCGGTCGCATCTACGGTCGTGGCTCGTGTGACATGAAGGGGTCGCTGAGTTGTATGCTGGCAGCCATTGAAGCAACACAGTCTGCCGTTCTTAAGGCACCACTGTATTTTATTGCGACCGCCGATGAAGAAATCGGAATGACCGGGGCAAGAAAGGTCGTTGAGCGATCGGCGATGTACAGGGAGATTGTCGCGTCGCAGACACGATCCATCATTGGCGAACCCACGTGCCTGGAAGTTGTGCACGCTCACAAAGGCGGACGAACTGTCCGAGCGACATCCATCGGGCGCGCTGCTCATTCCAGCACTGGCCTTGGACTGAACGCGAACATCGCCTTAATTCCGTTTCTACACGAAATTGGCAAAATCTATAAGGAAATGGAGTCTGGTGCGGAATGGCGTGACGATCGCTTTTCCCCACCGACGCCGACATTGAACATTGTGATCAAAGATACGAATACGGGCATCAACATCACGTCCGCCAAATCCGAATGCATGGTCTACTTTCGCCCAATGCCGGGACAGGATGCTGACGGCATGGTGGCGAGGATGCAAATACTTGCCGAATCCTGCGGACTGAAATTCAAACTCCTGTTCTCCGGGGCACCACTTTACACCGACCCGAAAACCCCCTTCATTAAGGAGTTGCTGCAACTCACTTCGTTGCCGGTATCACGCACGGTTCCGTACGGCACGGATGGAGCGGTTTTCACAGAACTCCTAAACATCGCCGTCCTCGGCCCCGGCGACATCGCCCAGGCTCACACCGATGACGAATGGATCGCGCTGGATCAGCTCGAAAAAGGCACGGCAGTTTATCAGCAAGCCATCCGCCGCTGGTGCTGCTGAGGAAACTCAGTGGGCCTTGACACAACCACACTTGTACGTGTACACCCGGGCCAGGGACATTTGTGGTTGGGTGTCGCCGCGTTATCGACAGTGCCAGCCCGCAGCGTCAGCGAAGGAACCAGTGGGATGGAATCCCTCGCTGACGCTGCGGGCTGATTGCATCGCTGGAAATGATGGCTGGCGAAATTGCCGAACGCGGTCTGAAAACAATCCAGCGGCAACGATTCGCAGAATTGCCAGTCTGGTTTTCTGAATGCGGCGAGTTCAGCAAGCTGGCTGGAATGATCAGACTCGCGACGCGGCGGCATTCGATCCAGTTGGCGTGCGTGGATGATCTTCAGTTGATTGAATCGCCGATCGGCAGGAACGAACTACGCGAACGCCAGGTCGCAACAATGTCCCGCAGTCTGAAGCGGCTGGCGATGGAATTACAGATTCCGATTTTGCTGGGCAGCCAGTTGAACCGCGAATCTGAGAAGCGTTCTCGTCCGTCCCTGGCTGATCTGCTCGTTATAGGCCATAAGTATGTTGAACATTTGTAGTTTCGGGGCCGAAGGCTCTGAAGGCGATTGCGAGGGTATCGAGACGACGGATTCCACGCCAGATTGTGCGGACGCCGGGTGGC
>Ga0105047_10001497_pt1 | contig 41838 bp, 45 predicted proteins | sample MAT04_FD_78384 | JGI IMG/M metagenome (GOLD analysis project Ga0105047, IMG submission 78384) | Freshwater microbial communities from Lake Fryxell liftoff mats and glacier meltwater in Antarctica - MAT-04 (megahit assembly) | ecosystem: Environmental > Aquatic > Freshwater > Ice > Liftoff... | reverse complement strand
TCGGCCGTGGTGGCTGCAGGGCAACTACGCACCGGTGATGGACGAGATCGACGCCACCGACCTGGAGGTGCGTGGTGCGTTGCCGCCGGAGCTGAGCGGCTACTACGTGAAGAACAGCTCGAATCCGCCGCGCAGCGACAGCCCTCACTGGTTCTTCGGTGACGGCATGGTGCACGGGCTGACGCTCGCGAACGGCGCCGCCACCACCTACCGCAACCGGTGGGTGCGCACCGACCCGTTCGTCTCTGGGCTCGGCTTCGGGCAGGGCGCGCCGGGAGGCACCAACAGCCAGTCGAACGTGTCCGTGTTCAGGCACGGCGGCAAGCTGCTATCGAGCGGCGAGGTCGGATTCCCCTACGAATTGAACGCCGCAGACCTGTCCACGGTCGGCGCATGGAACTACTCGGGGGTGTTGCAGGGCTCGTTCACCGCCCACCCGAAAGTCGACCCGGCGACCGGGCGCATGCACGCCTTCGGCTACGGGTTCACCGCCCCGTTCCTCGAGTACTACATCATCGAACCCGACGGCACGATGAGCCACCGCGAGCCCATCGCCACGCCGCGCAGCACGATGATCCACGACTTCCAGATCACCGACACCGACGCCATCTTCTGGGACATGCCCATCGTGTTCGACCTCGAAGCGGCGATCGCCTACATCAACGATCCCGCGGGCGCGCCCCTGCCCTATCAGTGGAAGCCCGAGTACGGGTCGCGTATCGGCATCATGCCCCTGGCCGGCGGCGCGGACCAGATCAAGTGGTACGAGATAGAACCGTGCTACGTGTTCCACAGCGTCAACGCGTTCCGCCGCGGCGACGAGGTCGTGGTCGACGTGTGCCGGCTCAGCTCTGTGTTCGCCGAAGGCAAACTCGGGGGCGAGCCGTCGCTGAACCGCTGGACGGTCAACACCGCAACCGGCACGGTGCACGACGAGGTGCACACGACCGAGAACCCAGGCGACCTTCCCGGCCGCGACCTGCGTCGGGTCGGGCGCGAACACCGCTATGGCTACCTGACGGGAACTCGCGAGAACCCCGACACGGTGGAGTTCGGCCCCATCATCAAGCACGACTTCACCAACGGCTCGCGCGACATCTGGGATCCCGGGCCCACCCGCCACGCTTCGGAGCCGCTCTTCGTGCCCGGTGATGCAAGCGACCTCGCCGAAGACGCTGGGTGGCTACTCACCTTCGTCCACGACGAAGCTGTGGGCGAGAGCGTGCTCGCCGTGCTCGACGCCACAGCGGTGTCGGCCGGACCCGTTGCTGAGATCGTCATTCCACAGCGTGTTCCCTACGGCTTCCACGGCGCGTGGGTACCCACCGACCAGTGACCAGCCCAGTAGCAGGGCGGCAGCGTCGATTGCAACCAACAGTTGAAAGAGGACGACCGCCGCGTGTCGTTCGGTGGGTACCGGCCCTGGACATGGGTGGCCACTTCGGGCACGATGCGATCGGCACCGGATGTACCGAGAGCGGAGGGCGAAGCTGAACGCGCAGGAGATCCGGGACGCACAGCGAGCGACGTGGGCAGGGCTCTCTGGCGGTTGGGAAAAGTGGGACCTGGTCATCATGGACCAGTTGGGCCCCGTCGGCACAGCGATGATCGAGAGCCTCGATATTGCTGGGAACCAGCAGCATCTGGACATCGCTGCCGGCACGGGTGAGCCGGGTTTGAGCATCGCCCAACTCGCGCCGAACGGTCGCGTTGTGGTCACTGACCTCGTGGCCGAGATGCTGGACGTCGCCGCCCGACGAGCCGACGCGCAGGGGGTCACCAACATCGAGACCAAGGTGTGCAGCGCAGATGATCTGCCCTTCGGCGACGCCATCTTCGACAGCGTGTCGGTGCGCTTCGGCTACATGTTCTTCCCTGACGCAGCCAAGGCAACGGCAGAGTTCGCCCGCGTGCTCAAGCCGGGCGGCCGCATCTGTTCGTCGGTCTGGGTGAAGCCCGACGAAAACCCGTGGACGACGATCCTGATGCAGGCAATCGGGAGCGAGGTGACGCTGACGCCAGCTCTCCCGGATGCGCCGAACATGTTCCGGTGCGCGGCCCCAGGCTATGTCGACGCGGTGTACGCGGCAGCTGGGTTGCGCGCCGTCACTGCGTGGGACGTCGGAGTCGAGCTGGTGACGTCGTCGCCCGCGGAATATTGGCAGATGATGAGCGAGCACGTCTCGCTTGCAGTAACGGCGCTGCAGCAGGTGGATGCAGCGGCACGGAAGCGCATCCGGGCATCCGTCATGACGAACGCGAGTGCATACGAACGCGAGGGCAAGATCCGTGTTCCAGGCGTGGCACGATGCATCGTCGGAACGAAGTAGGACCGGAACAGGAACGCTTGACGGCGGCCTCATCTCGACCGCTGGAAAGTGCTCCGGAGAACCACCACTTTCGCTGCGGGAGAGCACCTATCGGGCTCGGCTCGATTCACGTGTCCCGCTAATTCCGACCGAACAGGTCGACTATTGCAGTACGCTCGGCACGTGCCCGCCCAGATCGCCGTCGCGCTCACCGGAACCGCTACCTACCCGCTCGTCGGACTGGTCGTCGGGCTGGCCATCGGCCTCACGGGAATGGGTGGCGGCGTGCTGCTCACACCGATCATGGTGCTGTACCTCGGCGTCCCTCCGAGCGTCGCCGTTTCCAACGACCTCCTGATCTCGCTGGCGGTGAAACCAGTCGGGGCAGTCGCACACGGCCGCGCCGGCACAGTGCGGCGCGACCTCGTCCTGCGCTTGGCGATCGGCTCGATACCGGCGGCATTCGTCGGCGCGGTCCTGGTCAACACCTGGTTCACACAGAGCCCAGGTGCGCTGAAGCGCCTGATCGGAGGCGCGCTTCTGCTCGCTGCCACGATGATGGTCGTTCAATTGGTCAGACGGTCGAAGCAGTCCGACGTGGTGCCGCCGATACGGCCGTTCCCCACGGTGCTCATCGGCGCTGTCGGTGGCCTGCTGGTGGGCATGACCTCCGTCGGCTCCGGTTCGCTGATGCTGGTGCTACTCAGCCTGCTCTACCCCACCCTGGCGAGCCGCACGCTCGTCGGCACCGACATCGCCCAGGCCATCCCGCTGGTCGCCGCCGCCACGCTCGGGCACCTCCTGTTCGGCGACGTCCGCCTCTCGATCGTGCTGCCCGTGCTGCTCGGGGCGCTCCCGGGCGTGTGGCTCGGCAGCCGCTGGTCAGTACGCATGCCCGATGCGGCGCTGCGACCCATACTGCTGGTGCTGGTCGGCGCAAGCGGTCTGAAGCTGGTGGGCGTCATTTAGGCTCACTCGACATGCAGCCAGCCGACGTCGTCCGTGCATTGTTCGATCGCATGCAGGCCCGCGACTGGACCGCGGCCGAAGCGTGTGTGGCACCCGACGCCACCATCCGCTACATCGCCACCGGCGAGCAGTTCACCGGCGCCGGGTTCATGGCCATGAACGTGGCGTATCCCGAGGGCTGGCACCTGGAGGTGATCGACGTGCTCGCGCTCGGCAACCGGGTGGGTGTGCACGTGCGCGTACCCAACCGCAACCAGGTCGACTGGCTCACCGCGTTCTACACGGTCGCCGGCGACCGCATCGTCGATGGCACCGAGCACTGGCTGACCGAGCACAGCGAACCCCCACCCGAGTGGCGCCGGCCCTTCACGATCGAAACAGTCGGCGACTGACCAACTCAGGCGTTCTGCGGCATACCACCGAAGAACTTACTTCTGTGGTGTGTCTCAGCACTCGGAACTCGGGCGGCGAACGGCCACGCACCCGTCTGGAGGACAGACCCGACGCTGGCCGTCAGACGGGAACGGCGAGGCGACGCATCGCTTGCACCGCCACATCGTCGAGCGTGATGGTGCCGCCGTCGATGGCGGCCGCGAGGTCGGCGCGCATGTCGTGCTCCCAGAACTTGCCCAGGTGGGTAGCGGTGGCCGCCACAGGGTCGAGGTTGGGATCGGCGGCCATCTGGCGGGCGATCTGGTTGGCCATGCGCACCAGCGCGCCCAGGCGGTGCTCGGGGTGATCGATCTCCACCGTCGCGGCGGAGCGGCCGGGCGACACCTGCACTGCGGTGACCTTGTACTCAGGGCAGTTGGTGGCCCAATCGCTGTGCTCGGTGGTGACCACGTTGGCTCCGCTGACCGGGTAGTGGAACGTGGTGTAGACCACGCCCTGCGCCATGCGATCCGTGATGTGCGCGTGCAGCGTGGTGGCGCCCACCCGGCTGGCCAGCGTGACTTCGTCGCCGTCGCGAATGCCGCGCTCCTCGGCGTCGTGTGGGTGGATCTCGAGCAGGTCTTCAGCGTGCCAGGCGATGTTGGCGGTGCGCCGCGTCTGCGCGCCGACGTTGTATTGGCTGAGGATGCGGCCGGTGGTGAGCAGCAGCGGGAACCGGCGGGTGCTCTTCTCGTCGGTGGGCATGTACGGCGTGGGTGTGAACCGGCCCAACCCCCGCACGAACGTGCCCTCGTGCATGATTGGCGTGCCCACCGGATGGGCCTCGTTGCAGGGCCACTGCACGCTGCCGACCTCGTCGAGCTTGGCGAACGACACGCCGGCGAACGTGGGTGTGAGCGCGGCGATCTCATCCATGATCTGCGCGGCAGTGTCGTAGTGCATGGGGGCGCCGAGCGCGACCGACAGCTCGGCCACCACCTGCCACTCCTGCTTGCCGTTGCGCGGGCGCATGGCCGGGCGCACACGGTTGATGCGCCGCTCGGCGTTGGTGAACGTGCCGTCCTTCTCCAGGAACGAGGTGCCCGGGAAGAACACGTGCGCCACCTTGGCGGTCTCGTTGATGAACAGGTCTTGCACGATGACGAGTTCCATCGAGGTGAGCGCGTGCATCACGTGCGCGGTGTTGGGGTCGCTCTGGGCGATGTCCTCGCCCTGCACGAAAATGCCCTTGAAGTTGCCGTCGATGGCCGCGTCGAACATGTTGGGGATGCGCAGGCCTGGCTCGGCCTGCAGTGTGTGCCCCCAGAACGCTTCGAACGTCTCACGGGTGGTGGTGTCGCTGATGTGGCGGTAGCCGGGCAGTTCGTGCGGGAACGAGCCCATGTCGCAGCTGCCCTGCACGTTGTTCTGGCCGCGCAGCGGGTTCACGCCCACGCCGTCGCGCCCGAGGTTGCCGGTGACCAGCGCGAGGTTGGCCATGCCCATCACCATCGTGCTGCCCTGACTGTGCTCGGTGACTCCGAGGCCGTAGTAAATGGCACCGTTGCCGCCGGTGGCGTAAAGGCGGGCCGCCGCGCGCACCTCGGTGGCCGGTACGCCGGTGTACTGCTCGAGCGTCTCGGGGCTGTTCTCGGGCTGCGAGACGAACGCTGCCCACTGCGCGAACTCGGTGGGGTCGCAGCGCTCCTGCACGAAGCGATGGTTGACGAGATCCTCGGTGACGATGACGTGCGCCAGCGCGTTGACGATGGCGACGTTGGTGCCCGGCCGCAACTGCAGGAAGTGCGCGGCACTGACATGCGGGCTCCGCACGAGATCGATGCGGCGCGGGTCGACCACGATGAGCTTGGCGCCGTCGCGCAGCCGACGCTTCATCCGCGAGGCGAACACCGGATGGGCATCGGTGGGGTTGGCCCCGATGAGCAGGATGACATCGGCGAGCTCGACTGACTTGAAGTCCTGCGTGCCGGCTGACGTGCCGAACGCCTGCGACAGCCCGAAGCCGGTGGGCGAGTGGCACACACGCGCACACGTGTCGACGTTGTTGTTGCCGAACGCGGTGCGGATCATTTTCTGCACCACGAACACTTCCTCGTTGGTGCAACGCGACGACGTGATGCCGCCGATGGCACCCACCCCGTGGCGAGCCTGGATGTCTTTCAGCCTGGTGGCCGCGAACTCGATGGCGGCCTCCCACGACACCACCTGCCACTCGTCGGTGATGGACTCACGGATCATCGGGTTCAGCACTCGGTCGGGGTGGCTGGCGTAGCCCCACGCGAAGCGGCCCTTCACGCACGAGTGGCCCTCATTGGCGCCACCGTTCTTGGCAGGCGTCATGCGCACCACGGTCTCGCCCTGCATCTCGGCCTTGAACGAGCAGCCGACACCGCAATACGCGCACGTGGTGAGCACGGTGCGCCGCGGCTGACCCATCTCGATGATGCTGTTCTCGGTGAGCGTGGCGGTGGGGCACGCCTGCACGCACGCGCCGCACGACACGCACTCGCTGTCGAAGAAGTTGCCGTTGGCACCGGCCGCGACCCTGGAGCCGAAGCCACGACCTTCGATGGTGAGAGCAAACGTGCCCTGCACCTCCTCGCATGCCCGCACACAGCGCGAGCACACGATGCACTTCGACGAATCGAACGTGAAGTAGGGGTTGCTGGAGTCCTTCTCCATGCCCAGGTGGTTGTCGCCGGCGTAGCCGTAGCGCACGTCGCGCAGGCCCACGGCACCGGCCATGTCTTGCAGCTCGCAGTCGCCGTTGGCCGCGCAGGTGAGACAGTCGAGCGGGTGATCGCTGATGTACAACTCCATCACGCCGCGGCGCAGACGCTCGAGCTTCGGCGACTGCGTGGTCACCTGCATGCCCGGCGCGACCGGGGTGGTGCACGACGCGGGCGTGCCCTTGCGACCTTCGATCTCGACCAAGCACAGGCGGCACGAGCCGAACGGGTCGAGCGAATCCGTGGCGCACAGCTTGGGGACCTCGACGCCGCAGAGTGCCGCCGCGCGCATCACGGAGGTGCCCTCCTCGACCGTGATCGGCCGACCGTCGATGACCATTTCGACGGTGGCCTCGCCGCCGCCACGCATGCGGGTGGCGGGCGGCGTGCCCAGGTCGCGTTCTTCGGTGAAGAACGAGAGTGACAGCGTCATGAGTGCGCTCCGTTGGTGCCGTGTGAGGAAGAGCCATTGATGGAGACAAGAGCGGGGTGCGGGCCGTCGGCGAAGTCGGCAGCGAAGTGTGCGAGTGCACTGCGCACCGGCAGCGGCGTGAAGCCACCCATCGCGCACAGCGAGGCGTCGGCCATGACCTCGCACAGGTCGAGGAGCACTTCCATGTGCTCGTCGTGGCGATCGCCGGCGATGATCTTGTCGATCAGTTCCACGCCGCGAGTGCTGCCGATGCGGCACGGCGTGCACTTGCCGCAGCTCTCGGCCGCGCAGAACTCCATTGCGAAGCGAGCCATGCCGAGCATGTCGACCGTGTCGTCGAACACCACCATGCTGCCGTGGCCCAGCAGCGCTCCGGCAGCGGCGAAGGCTTCGTAGTCGATGGGCAGGTCGAACTGATCGGCGGCGAGGTATGCACCCAGCGGGCCGCCCACTTGCACGGCGCGCACGGCGCGGCCACTGGCGGTGCCCCCACCGAACTGCTCGACCAGGTCGCGGACGGTGATGCCGAACGCGGCTTCGAAGATTCCACCGCGGGCCACGTTGCCCGCCACCTGCACCACCTGTGTGCCGCGGCTGCGGCCGTGCCCGAGCGCAGCGTAGGCAGCGGCGCCATCGGCGAGAATGGACGGGATGGCCGCCAGGCTGAGCACGTTGTTGATGACCGTGGGCTTGCCCCACAGGCCCTTGATGGCGGGCAGCGGTGGCTTGGCGCGCACGATGCCACGCCGGCCCTCGATGCTCTCCATCAGTGCCGTCTCTTCACCGCAGATGTAGGCGCCGGCGCCGATGCGCACATGCAGTCGGAAGTGGAACTCGGTGCCCAGCACGGCGTTGCCCGACGAACCGGTGAGCCAGCCCCTCGACTCGCACTCCACGATGGCCGCTCGCATGGCCTCGATGGCATCGGGATACTCACTGCGGATGTAGATGTAGCCCTCGGTGGCCCCCGTCGCCCAACCGGCGATGACCATACCCTCGATGAGCAGGAACGGGTCGCCCTCCATCAGCATCCGGTCGGCGAAGCTGCCGCTGTCGCCCTCGTCGGCGTTGCACACGATGTACTTCTGGTCGCTCGGCGTGTCGAGCACGGTGCGTAGCTTGATGCCTGTGGGGAAGGCTGCGCCGCCGCGACCGCGTAGGCCGCTGTCGGTGACCGCGGTGACTACGTCGGCGGGCTGCATCGCAAGTGCCGCACGGAGACCGACCATGCCACCGTGTGCCACGAAGTCGTCAGGGTCGCGCGGGTCGATGACACCGACACGCGCGTAGGTGACGCGCTGTTGGGCGACCATCCACGGCAGCTCCACGGTGAGGCCCAAGCGCAGTGGGTGGTCGCCGCCGTTGAGCATGTCGGCGGCGAGCAAACCTGGAACATCGGCGGCGGTGACCGGGCCGTATGCGATGCGACCCTCGGTAGTAACCACTTCCACCAGCGGCTCGAGCCAGAGCATGCCGTACGAGCCGTTCCGCACGACGCGCACGCCGGGCGTGGCGACTAGAGCGGCGGCCACCTGGTCGGCGCCCGCAGCGCGAGCTGCAGCGTCGCGGGGCACGTAGACGATGACCCCCTCGCCGCTGGTCGCAGGTGAGGGCGTTGCGGGCTGACGGCGCACGGCCCGGCCGATTATGGTCTCCACCCCGGCCGCGTCGACGCCGACGAACAACTCACCACCGGTGGCGACGGCAGGGCCTTGCGCGCACAGGCCGAGGCAGAACACTTCCTCGATCTCGACGGCCTCAGTCGCGCCCAGTTCGACCGCCCGAGCTTCGACCGCCTTGCCGCCACGGGCAACGCACGCCTCGGCCCGGCACACCTGCACGATGGGGCCCTTGGGGGCAGTGGTGCGGAAGTCCTTGTAGAACGTGATGACACCGTGCACCTCGGCCACCGAGAGGTTGAAGGTGCGGGCCAACACCGGGATGTAGCCGCGATCGATGTAACCGGCATGGTGCTGCACTGCGTGGAGAGCAGGGATCAGCCCACCCGCCCAGGTGGCGCGTTCGAAGAGGATGGCCTCGACGGCCGGGTCGGGCGTGAACGGGTCAGCAAGGGCACTCAAGGGTACCCATCGTAGGCGAACCCGCCGACGCGTGCGACCCCACTGCGCGCCATTTCCAGCACGACCGTTTCAGGAATTCGAACTGCTGTCGTCGGTGTGGACCCGGGCGCGATATGGCCCAGCGTTCCAGCGCGATGGGCGAAACGGCTGCCACTCCCCCGCTGGCAGCCGCAGACGGTCGGCCACGATGCCGAGCACCGCAGGGTTGTAGCCGAGCCCACAATGGCTGCCGAACACCTCGATGTTCTCCGAACGCGGGCCGGGTACGTCGATGCAGGAGCGCCACGGCACCACGCCGTCGGCCTTCGTGAACACGGCGGTGGACGGCACCTCCGGCACGCCGGTGTACGGCTCGCGGCGGAAGTCGACCGAGCGCGGGCGGCGCAGGCCGTGCAGCGGTGCGGTGCGGTCGAACCACCTACCGACGTTGGTCTCCTCCGCCCGGGTGAGCCGGAACGGGCTGCCGAGCGTGATGACATGGCGCACCTTCTTCGGGAAACGGGCTGCGAGCGCCCGCGAGTACTGGCCACCGAGGCTCCAGCCGACCAGCGTGACCGGCTGGTCGCCGTAGCGGCCGTGGATCTCCTCGAAGCGGGCGATCAGGCCGTCGACGATGCGCTGCGAGGGCCCGAGGTTCTGGCCGAGGTGCCAGCCGTGCACCGAGTAGTCGAGGCGGGCGAGCACGTAGCGCAGCGCTGTGGTCGACTGGTCGGACGCGGTGAACCCGGGCAGCACCAGCACCGGGCGACCGTCGCCCGTGGGCAGCCGGGAGAGCAGCGGGGTGAGCGCCGCGAACGCCATCATCTCGCCTGTCGCCCGAGCCGGCTCGGTGGCGAAGGAGAGCACCGAAGGGTTCCGGAACTGCGGGTGTGTCTGCACGCCGTCAGTCTTGCATCCGGGTGTCGGCGGAAGCCTGCCGGCGCAGTCCGGACCCCGGCTCAGTGCCTGGGCTCAGGGCCTGGGCTCACGGCCGGCGGGTGCCGGGGCGTTGCGCGCGGTCGCTGAACTGACGACCTTCGTAGTGCCCAGGGTTGGTGTCGGGGCGGCCGCGGCGGCTCGTCCACCGCCACGTCAGCGAGATGCGCGGGTTGGCGGTGTCGGCGGCGGGGATGCCGTGCAGCCAGTCGGCCTGACAGCGACCGCCCATGATCAGCAGGTCACCCTCTCCCGGCAACAGCACCACGTCGCTGGCACCCGCGCCTGCGGGCACACGGTCGGCGAGCGACTCGAGCCACGAGCCGCGTGGGCGCAGCACGAACGGGCGCCGCTCGCCGAGCACGACGATGGCAATCAACGTCTCCTCCAGCCAACCCATCGCCCGATCGCTGTGCAGGCCCTGGTAGTCGGTGCCGTCGCGATACAGGATCGCTGCGATGCCGTCCATCTGCTGGCGGTAGACACTGCGCAGGTGCAGGTCGGTCTGGCGCAGCATCGGGCGCGAGTCAGCTCGCAGCCCGGCCGACAGGCGCTGCTCGGCGACGTACTTGTCGTAGCGCAACACCTCGGTCTGCGCCCACGTCGTAGCGGTGTGGATCGCGTCGAACTCACCCGGCGCATCACGCACGAAGGCGGGCACAGAGTCGACCCACGAAGTGGCGTCGAGGTGCGTCCGCTGCACGGGTGCGCGCCGCTCGATGGCGAGGGCGTCGAGCGGCGAATCGGTCACTCGACCAGTATCGCAAAGCGGAGGTGTCCGGAGTCGTTAGCGTTTTCGCATGGAACTGACCGCTCCCCGCCCGTGGTGGCCTCTCGGCGATCTCGAGCAGATGCGCGAGGCGCTGCGTTACTGGATCTCGAACAACTGGAACACAGCGATCACCGTGGGCGAATGGTGGGAGCGATTGGCCAGCGCGGGGCTGGCGGTTCCTACGTGGAACCGCAGCCATGGCGGCCTCGCCGCCACCAGCCTCGTGCAGCAGATCGTCGAGGAAGAGCTTGCTGCCGCTGGCGCAATCGCGCCCCCGTTGGCCGGTGAGGGTGTGCGTCTGCTGGGCCCAGCGCTGCGACAGTTCGCGACCCAGGAGCAGAGCGATCTGGTGTTGCCGGCCATGTTGACGGGCCAGCAGCTGTGGACGGTGATGCTCACCGAGCCGGGTAGCGACGACCCCCTGGCCACCACCACCACGGCCGAGTTCGACTGGAAGTACCTCTCGATCACCGGCACGAAGACGTGCACCGAGGATGCCGCCACGCACGCGCTCGTGCTCGTGCGCACCACCGACCTGCCGGGCCGCAAAGGGCTCACCACTGTGCTGGTCGACCTCACCGACCAGGGCATCACGTACGAGCCCGGGCTGGTGCACTTCGAGGCGGCGCGCATGACACACGAGCACGTCCTGGGCAACCGCGATGCCGGCTGGGCAGTGGTGAAGACCATCCTGCCCTACATGGAGCGCAGCCTCGCCGGCCGCATTCGACGCGGGATGGTCAATGTCGAGCCAGGCGAGGCGGCCGGCAACCTGCAGCGAACCGTGGCCGACGTACTCTCGGCCCACCAGCCACCGCCGTCACCCCAGGTCGATCGTCGCGCTCGCTGACGTTCGGGCGCGCTCGACTGATGGAGGCACCGGTGAAGTCGATGTCACGGAGTTCGTCAACGAGCACGACCCGTGGTGTCCCCTGCGAGGGATGTTCGCCACCGACAAGTGGTTCACCGCCCCCAAACTTCGAAGAGCAAACAACAGCGACGAATCTGTGGCCGGTGCGTCTCGGAGGCCGGGAAATTTCCGACCCAGAAACAGATACATGTCAGGCGGCCTCGACCGTCCTTCAGATGGGTCTTCCGCGAGGGCCCTCGTCCGCCGTCGGGGCGCTCGGGGTGCTCGACCCGAAACGAGCCGGGGACGAGCGCCACCAGTGCTGCGGCGACGAAGAACGTGACGGAGTCGACGAAGAACGGCGCCGCGAAGGCGACGAGCAGCAGCAGCGAGCCAATCGGCGGTCCGCTGAACGTGTTGGCGGCGCTCTCGATGCTCCACATCCGGCCGTTGGCCTGCTCGAGCGCGAGGTCGAGCACGAGCTGTCGCAGCGGATCGCCCAGCGCCTTCAGCCGTGTCGGCGTGTCGGCGTGTCGGCGTGTCGGCGATGACGGCGATGACGGCGTCGGCCAGTTCGCAATCGAGCTGATGCTCCCTCATCGGGGTGATGGGAAGCTCTACGTCCGACATTTACCGTACATTTGGGGATGTGTCGGACATTGGTCAACCCCAGTCCGCGAGATCGCTGCTGGCGGGTGGCACCACCACCGGGTAATCGCTGCGGCGAGCGAGCGGCCAGGCGGCATGCTGGTGGCGATGCAGCAGCCGACCACGACCAGCGGGCTTCTGCCGCCCATCGACTCGGTCGCCTACCGCGAGGGCGTCAAGGCGATGATGCCGTTCGCGTTCCCCATCTGCGTGTGGGGGCTGGTCACCGGCGTGGCCATGGTGAACGCCGGGCTGTCCATCCCCATCTCCATCCTCATCACGCTGACGGTGTTCGCCGGGTCAGCGCAGCTGGCGGTGCTGCCACTTCTGATCACCGCCACCCCACTGCCGGTGGTGTGGGTCACCGCCCTGCTGGTCAACCTGCGCTTCGTCATCTTCGCCGCGGCTGCCCGTCGCTCGTTCGTGAAGTTGCCGTGGCCGCAGCGGATGCTGGCCGGCTACCTCAACGGCGACTTGGGTTTCGCGTTGTTCTCCCGCCGGTTCGCCGACGACAGAGAGCATGGCAACCCCCAGCAATGGGGCTACTTCTACGGTGGCGCCGTGGTGAACTGGGCCGCCTGGATGGGCGCCTCCATCGTCGGCGTGCTCGTGGGCGCGTCGGCACCCGAAGCCTGGGGGCTGAACCAGGCGGCGTACTTCGCGCTGCTCGCCGTGCTCATCCCGATGGTGCACCGTGCGCCCGTCGCCGCCGGGGTGCTCGTCACGGCCGTCGTCGCCATCGCCACCGTGCACTTCCCCATGCGGCTCGGCCTGCTGCTGGCCGTGGTCGCCGGCGTGGTGGTGGCCGTCGGCGCGGAAGCGCTGCGACCCGAGGGCCAGCCCCACGGCGTCGCGGAAGTGGCCGCCGACATCACCCACGACGGCGAGGTGGCGTGATGGCCAGCCTGCCCTACCTGCTGGTGGCCACGCTGGGCCTCACCGTCGTCACCGTGGCCACCCGCAGCAGCTTCTTCATGCTGCCCGCCCGCATCGAGCTGCCCGCCAGTCTCGAGCGGGCGCTGCGCTACGCGCCGGCCTGCGCGCTCACGGCCATCATCGCGCAGAGCGTGTTCGCTCGCGGCGGCGAGGCCTACGTGAGCGTGCACAACAATCAGATCTGGGCGCTGCTCGCCGCGGCCGTGGTCTTCGCCAAGACCCGCAACATGGTGGCGATGATGGTCGTGGGCATGGCCGTGTTCACCGCACTTCGCCTCTGGCTCTGAACGTCCGCCGCTCGCCCGTTCGCGTGCGCAGGGTTGCGCTCGGCACTACCCAGCGCACGAGAACGACACCCGAGCGACGGCTGCCACCCCGATAGCCTCGCTCGTCGTGGCTGCCTACTGGTTGTTCAAGTCCGAACCCGACGTGTTCTCCTACGACCATCTGGTCACGAACAAGCAGGAAGGCTGGGACGGCGTTCGCAACTACCAGGCCCGCAACTTCATGCGCGAGATGCGCAAGGGCGACCAGGCGCTCTTCTACCACTCCAACGCGACGCCCCCCGGTGTGGCCGGCATCTGCAAGGTGGCCAAGACCGCAGAACCCGACCCCACCCAGTTCGACCCAACCACCAAGTACTACGACCCGGCCTCCAAGCCGGACGAGCCCCGCTGGGATTGGGTCACCGTCGCGCCGGTGAAGAAGCTGCCGTTCGTGTCGCTCGACGAGATGAAGACCATCCCCGAGCTGGCGGAGTGCCGCCTGCTGGCCAAGGGCAACCGGCTGTCGGTGATGCCACTGCGCGAGGAAGAGTTCGACGCGATCGTCGCCTACGCGACTCGCAAGAAGTAGCGGCTCAGCGCACCAGTTGCGCAGCGCGGTGAAACACCGAGTCGAGCATCGGCTCGGTGAGACGGCCGGTGAAGGTGTTCTGCTGGCTGGGGTGATACGAGCACAGCAGCGTCAGCCCGCCACCCGTGGGTACTTCCACGCCGTGCCCGAACTTCGGTCGCGGCCGCACGCCGAACTCGCTGCACGCGGCCTCGTACGCAAAGCCGCCGAGGCACACGACCACCTCCATACGTGTCAGCAACTCCAACTCTCGCTGTAGGAAGGGCCGGCAGGCGTCGCGTTCCTCCGGCAGCGGCTTGTTGTCGGGCGGGGCGCACTTCACCGCCGCGGCCACCCACGCGCCGCGCAACTTCAGGCCATCCCGCGCGTGCACCGACGTGGGCTGGTTGGCGAAGCCGGCACGGTGCATGGCGCGGTACAGCCAGTCGCCGCTGCGGTCGCCCGTGAACACGCGCCCGGTGCGGTTCGCTCCGTGTGCCGCAGGGGCCAGTCCGAGAACCATGACGCGAGCGCGTGGGTCGCCGAAGCCGGGCACTCCCCTGCCCCAGTAGGTCTCATCGCGATACGCGGCCCGCTTCTCCACCGCCACCCGCTCGCGCCATTCGACCAGCCGCGGGCAGCGCCGACAGTCACATACGTCGGCGCTGAGCTGAACGAGCGAATCCATCGCCAGCACAGTAGGTTTCCGGATTGCCATGGCGCGAACGAAGACCCCCTCACACCCAGCTCCCACGGTCGTGCTGCTCGTGCGGCACGGCCAGACGCCCACCACGGGCAAGCTGCTGCCCGGCCGCGCCCCGGGGTTGCACCTGGCCGACGTGGGCCGCGAGCAGGCACAGCGCGCCGCCGAACGCATCGCTGCGCTGAAGCAGGTCGACGCCATCTACTCTTCGCCTCTCGAACGGGCTCGCGAAACTTCTGCCCCAATCGCCGCGGCGCGCAACCTGAAGGTGAAGGTCGACAAGGGTCTGCTCGAGTGTGACTTCGGCCAGTGGACCGGCGCCGAGCTGAAGGCGCTGATGAAGCTGCCCGAGTGGAACACCGTGCAGCGCGCCCCCAGTACATTCACCTTCCCCGGTGGCGAGAGCTTCACCGCGATGCAGAACCGCATCGTCGGCGCCATCGACCGCCTGCGCGCCGCGCACCCCGGCGGCACCATCGTGTGCGTGTCGCACGCCGACCCCATCAAGGCCGCGGTCGCGCACGCCATGGGCACCCACATCGACCTGTTCCAGCGCATCGTCATCAGCACCTGCTCGGTCACGGCCATCGCCTATGGCATGGGCGCGCCGGTGGTGCTCACCGTCAACTCCACGGGTGGCTCGCTGGCCGAGCTGCGCCCGTCCTGAGGTCGGCCCGATGAGCGTCTACTTCGATTTCGACGAGGTCGATGCCTTCACCGTCGGCGCCCTCGGCCAGCCCGGCGACCGCACCTTCTTCCTGCAGGCCCGGCGTGGCACCACCCGCGTCACCGTCAAGTGCGAGAAGCAGCAGGCATCGGCCATCTCCGAGTACCTGCGCCGGGTGCTCAACGACCTGCCGGCGCCCACCGAGAAGCCCATCGCTGCGGCCATGGAGCTCGCCGAGCCGGTGGCAGCAGCCTTCGTGCTCGGCCCGGTCGGGCTGGGCTACGACCGCAGCAACGACATGGTGCTGGTGCAACTGGAGGAGGTCATCCCCGTCGACGAGAACGGCGAACCGCTCGACGACGACCCCGACCGTGGCCAGGTGCGGGTGTTCCTGTCACGCAGCCAGGCCCACGCGTTCTGCGAGCACGCCGAGAGCATCGTCGCCGCTGGCCGCCCGGCATGCATCTGGTGCGCGAAGCCCGTCAACCCCGACGGCCATCTCTGTGTGCGGATGAATTGAACCGCCTCGAGCTGCTCCAGACCGCCGAGCTGAACATCGAAGGGCGGATGCCGTGGAGCAGCAACGCGACGTTCCTGGTCAACCTTGCGGTCGACGAACTGCCCGTGGGCCAGGCCATCTACAAGCCGCTTCGCGGCGAGCGCCCGCTGTGGGACTTCGAGCCGGGCCTGCACCGCCGCGAGCTGGCCGCCTACAGGCTCAGCGAAGCGATCGGCCTCGATCTGGTGCCTCCCACCATCATCCGCGACGGCCCGCTCGGCGAGGGCAGCCTGCAGTGGTTCGTCGAGGCCGATCACCAGCAGCACTACTTCACCATCTTCGAGAACCGACCCGACCTGCACGACGCGCTGCGAACGTTCGCGATGTTCGATGTGCTCGCCAACAACACGGACCGCAAGAGCGGTCACGTACTGATCGACGGCGACGATCACCTCTGGGGCATCGACCACGGGCTTTGTTTCGCCGCCGAGTTCAAGCTGCGCACGGTGGTGTGGGAATTCGGCGGCGAGGACGTGCCGCCCGAGTTGCTCACGCTGGCTGCCAACATCGTCGATCACGTGCCACTCGACGTGGCCGCGCTGCTGGCCGACGACGAGGTCGACGCGCTGCGCGAGCGCGCCGCATGGCTGGTCGACCAGGGCGTCTTCCCCGTCGACCGCAGCGGCCGCCGCTATCCCTGGCCCCTCGTCTGAGACCTCCCGAGGCTCAGGCCATCAGCAACTTGAGGTCGGCGACGAGCGACCGGGTCGTTGTTGGTCGCCCGCAGCACCGGCAGGCGGGAGAGCGCGATGGCAGGCTCCACCATCGGCACCGTTCGACGGACCAGACGGCGCCCAGCCGCCAGCTTGCCGACCAACACGACAACTTGGCGCTGCGGCATCGCCTGGCGATGCGCGGGCGCCAACTTGTGACCTTCTTGTGATCTTCTGGGCTCGACGCATCTAGAAGCGCATTCGACCGGTGGGCGGACGGCAGTGCACACACGCGGTGGGTTGGCCGGCCGTGGGCGCATATCGAGGCGCGCTGAAACGGCGAAAGGCGGCCCTTTCGGGCCGCCTTGCTCCGTTTCAGCGTTGCTCGGTCAGCCGCGACTCTGCAACGCCTCGATCAGCTTCGGAAGCACCTTGTGGACGTCGCCCACTATGCCCAGGTCGGCGATGCCGAAGATGGGAGCTTCCTTGTCCTTGTTGATGGCGATGATGTTCTTGGCACCCTTCATGCCCACCATGTGCTGGGTGGCACCCGAGATGCCAGCGGCGATGTACACGCCCGGCTTCACGACCTTGCCGGTCTGGCCGACCTGGTAGCTGTAGGGAACCCAGCCGGCATCGACGATGGCACGCGAGGCGCCGGGGGCACCCTTGAGCAGCTTGGCCAGCGTCTCCACCATCTCGTACTTGGCGGCCTCACCCAAGCCGCGGCCACCCGACACCACGATGGCGGCTTCGTCGAGCTTCGGGCCGCTGGTCTCTTCCACGTGCACGGCGGTGACCTGTGCACCACCGGTGACGCCCAGCTCGGGCACCGGGGCAGCAGTGACGGCGGCGGCAGCGCCACCCGCCGACTCGGCGGCGAAGCTCTTCGGGCGGAACGCCGCGAGGAACGGGCCAGCGCCGCTGAACGAGGTGCTGACCAGCGTGTTACCACCGAAGATGGGGGTGGTGACGGTGACCGAACCGCCGTCGACGGTGATGTCGACGTTGTTGGTGAGCACCGTGCGGTCGAGCTTCACCGACAGGCGGCTCATCACGTCGCGGCCTTCGGTGGTCTGCGGGAACATGATCAGGTCGGGCTCGTCGCCACCGTCGATGACGGCCTTCATCGCTGCCGAGACCGCCACGCCGGGCAGCTTGCCTGCCAGATCGCCGGTGGCGTAGACCTTCGCCGCGCCGTGCTCGCCGAGCGATGCGGCCAGGGCCGATGCATCGCCGCCAACGAAGGCGGTGACGGTACCCAGGCTGCGGGCCTTGGTGAGCAGTTCGAGCGTGGCCGTGGTGGGCGCACCGCTTGCTTCCTGTGAGAAAACCCAGATGTTCATGATGTCGCTCCTCAGATGACCTTCAGGTTTTCGAGGTACGCCACGATCTTGGCGAAACCCTCACCGTCGTCTTCGATGATCTCGCCGGCGGCGCGGGCCTCGGCCTGCGTGACGCTGACGACGGCCTGGCCGGCGCCGGCCCAACCCACCGGGGTGATCCCGAGGTCGGCGGCGGTGACCGTGTCGATGGGCTTGCTCTTGGCAGCCATGATGCCCTTGAAGCTGGGGTAGCGGGGCTCGACCACACCTGCGGTGACGCTGATGACGGCGGGCAGCGAGCAGGTGACCTCGTCGTAGCCGTCTTCGGTCTGGCGATGCGCTGCGAGCGTGCCGCCCGAGATGGTGACCTTCTTGGCAAAGGTGACCGAGGGCAGGCCCAGCACTTCGGCGAGCTGCTCGGGCACGGTGCCCGTGTAACCGTCGCTGCTCTCGGTGGCGGCGATGACCAGGTCGGCGCCGCCCATCTTCTGAATGGCTGCACCCAGCACCTTGGCGGTGGTGAGCGCATCGCTGCCCTGCAGGGCCGGGTCGCTGACCAGGGTGCCTTTGGCAGCGCCCATGGCGAGTGCGGTACGTAGGCCCGACACCTCACCGTTGGGGGCCATCGACACGAGGCTGACTTCGCCGCCACCCGCCGCGTCGACCAGCTGCAGCGCCATTTCCACGCCGTAGCTGTCGGACTCGTCGAGGATGAGCTTGCCATCTCGCTTGAGGGTGTAGTCGGAGCCCAACGCGCCCGGCGTGGCCGGGTCGGGGATCTGCTTGACGCATACGATCACGTTCATAGTGGCCCATTGTTACCGGTCGGTACGGCTGTCACCCAACCGAGAGATGCATCTGGCACCGGATCGCGACCGCTTCCCCGACCCGTCGTTCAGCCTGTACCGTCGCTGACGTGCGCATCCTGCTGGTGGTGAACGCGTTCGCGTCGTCGGTGACGGCGCGCAACACGGTGGTCGTTCACCGCGCCCTGTCGCAGGGCAACACGGTCGAAGTGGTGGAGACGAACCGCCGCGGGCACGCCACGCGCTTCGCACAGGACGCTGCCCGCCGCGGGTTCGACGTGGTCATCGGCTACGGCGGCGACGGCACGCTCAACGAGGTGGCCACCGGCGTCGCGGGCACCGACACCGCGCTGGGCGTGTTGCCGGGCGGCAGCACCAACGTTTTCGCCCGCACGCTGGGCATGCCGAATGACCCAGTGGCCGCGGTGCAGCAGTTGGCCGCCGGCATCGCGGCACGCGACATCGACCCCATCGGGCTGGGTAAGGTCAACGGCCGCTACTTCTGCTTCCACACCGGCGTCGGTTACGACGCGGCCGTGGTGAAGGAGGTCGAACGCCGCGCCTCGATGAAGCGCTGGCTCGGGCACCCACTGTTCATCTACGCCGCCGTGCGCACATGGGCGATGCAGTACGACCGCAAGCAGCCGCACTTCCAGGTGGCCACGCCTGGCGGGCACACCGTGAACGACGGTTACTTCACCATCGTGCTCAACACCAACCCGTACACGTACCTGGGCAACCGCCCGCTCGACCTCAGCCCGGCGGCCACGCTCGACCGCGGCCTGGTGGCCATCACGTTCCGCACGATGAAGGTGGGTGCCATCCTTGGTGGGCTCGGCGGCGCGCTGCGCGGCGGCGGCGTGAAGGCCAGCGAAACTCTCGACCTGCAGACCGATGTGAGCGAGCTCACCATCAGCCACGACACGCCGTTCCCGTATCAGCTCGACGGCGACTATCTGGGTGAGACCAAGCAGCTCGACTTCCGCCACGTCCCCGACGCCGTGCGCCTCGTGCGCCCCCGACCCGAGCCATAGGCGCCATGCACCAGCGTGTCGTCGCAGCGGCCACGCCAACCCTGCCGGCGCCACTCCAACCCCGCCGGCGCGTTCTTGTGCACTCAGTGGCGCCTACCGCAACCCAACGCACAACAACGCCCGGTGCGACCTAGCTGGCAAGCACTTCCAGGGCGACGTCGGGAACGTTGGTGCAGATGCCGTCGATGCCCCACTTGATCAGCTCGGCCATGCGGGCGGGGTCGTCGCAGGTCCAGGTGTTGACCTGCACACCTGCGGCGTGGCATTCGTCGATGGTGGCCCGGGTGAGCATCGCGACCCACGGATGCAACGCCAGGTGCCCCTTCTTGATCAGCGTGTTGCCGATGCCCTCTGGCGCCTCGACGCACAGCCACGCCGTCTTGATGTGCGGGGCCAGCGCTCGGCAGCGGTCGACCGTCTCCAACCGAAAGCAGGAGATCAACCAGCGATCGTCGTCGCCTCGCGCCAATAGGTGGGCGATCGTCTCATCGGCGATGCCATCGGTGGGGTCGAAGTCGGGTTCCTCCGGGTCGTTCTTGATCTCGACGTTCACCCACATGCCCTCGCAGGCATCGAGGGCCTCGGCCAGGGTGGGCACATCATCGGGCTTGTCGGCCCACGCCGTGCCCGCCACCAGGCGGCCGTCGCCGTAATGCGGGTTGTGGTGCACCACCAGCACACCATCGCTGCTGCGCCGAACGTCGAGTTCGACCGCATCCGCGCCCATCTCGCCGGCGCGCCGGAACGCCGCCAACGTGTTCTCCCGCTCCGCTCGGCTGGCACCTCGATGCGCCATTACCTGCACCTTCGACCCCTGCGCCATAGATACCCCCCATCGCCACGAAGTATGGCCAGGGACTAATGGCCCCTTGCCATGCACACAATTGTTACCTACCGTTTGCCCAAACGTGAAAACGCTCACAAAGCGCGCTCACGTCGCTCATCGTCGATCTCTCTGGGAGTGACCAAGTGACCATTCCGGCCTCGAGTCTTGCACTGGCGAATGCTGACTACACGTGGCGTCGAGACGCCATTTGCCGCGACACCGATCCTGACCTGTTCTTCCCGGTAGGCACCACCGGCTATGCACTGGTGCAGATCGACCGCGCCAAGCAGGTGTGTGGCGAGTGTCCGGTTCACGTGGAGTGCCTGGAATACGCGCTCGAGACCAACCAGGACTCGGGCATCTGGGGCGGCACCAGTGAAGAAGAGCGGCGCACCATCCGTCGCCGCGTCGCCGGCCGCGAACGCATCCTCGTCTAACACCAGACACTCGTCGATCGACCCCGCCCGCCCCCTCCCGACAGCCTTTACGTAAAGGTGTACGGGGTGTTCAGACTGGGACGGTGAGGTCGACGACGGTGCCGGTGCCTCGGGGCTGATCGCCCAAGCCGACGGCGGCGAAGTCGTCGGGCTGACCCGACCGCATGGTGATGGTGCCGTCGAGTTCTGTGGTCACCAGCGTACGCACGATCGACAGCCCCAACCCCGTGGCCTTGTTGAGCTCGAAACCCGGCTCGAGGCTGCGGCCGTCGTTGACCACCCGGATCTTCAGCAGCCCGTCGGAGTTGTCGAGCACCACCACCACGCCGCCACCCGCGCTGCCCTCCGGGAAGCCGTGATCGACCGCGTTCTGCAACAGTTCGGTGAGCACCACCGACAGCGGCGTGGCAATGGTGCTGGGCAGTCGCCCGCCTTCGCCTTGAACGGTGAAGCGCACCGGGCGATCGGGCGACTGCAGGCCCTCTTCGGCGAGACGCAGCAGCGGCCGCACGATCTCGAGGAAGGCCACGTCGTCGCCGGGCTCGCGTGACAGGGTTTCGTGTACGAGGGCGATGGTGCGGATGCGCCGCACGCTCTCGGCCACGGCAGCCTTCGCCTCTTCAGAGTTGAGCCGGCGACCCTGGAGGCGAAGCAGCGATGAGATGGTCTGCAGGTTGTTCTTGACGCGATGGTGGATCTCGCGGATGGTGGCGTCCTTGGAGAGCAGCAGCTTGTCGCGCTTGCGCACCTCGGTGACGTCGCGCACGAGCAGGACACCACCGGTGACGGCAGCAGCCTGACCGGGGCCCGTGGCCAGCACCGGCATGCAACGCGCCAGCAGAGTGACGTCGGGCGTCTGCTCGAACTCTTCGATGACGGGCAGCTTGGTCTCGTAGGCCAGACGCACCGGGCTGTCGTTGAACCCCAGTTCGGCGAGGCGCATACCCACGGCATTGGCACCGATGCCCACACGGTGCAAGGCGCTGACTGCGTTGGGTGATGCGTAGCGCACCCGCGCCTCTTCATCGAGCACCATCACACCATCGCCCACTCGCGGCGCGGCGCTGGAATCGGCCACAGGGCCTTGGAACGGGAATGAACCCTCGGCGATCATCGACGCGAAGCGTTGGAACAGCCCGACGTATGTGCGCTCCAGCTCGCCGGGCTGACGGCTGGAACGACCCGACCATTCGCGAGTGAGCACGGCGATGGCATGGTCACCCACGCGAACTGGCACGGCCATGATGAGAACTGGCTCGGGCACACCCTCCACGTCGATCTGGCCTTCCACGATCTGGCTTTCTTCGTATGCCTTCAGCAGCATCGGAATCTCAGGGTCGCCGGCGGCACTGCCCACGTAGTCGGTGTGGTAGATGGTTTGGCCGGTGGCCGGCCGCACGTGTGCCACCACGTACCAGGTGCCGTCGCTGGCGGGCACGTAGAGCAGCAGGTCGGCGAAGCTCAGGTCGGCCAGAAGGCCCCACTCGCCGACCAACCGCTGCAGGTGATCGATGTCGTCGCGGTTCAGTGCTGTGTGCTGCCGGGTGATCTCGCCAAGAGTGGCCATGGCCCTTGAGTGTGCCACGCGGGCACACCCATCACCGCGATCCGTTCCCCAACAGATGCTCGCCGATGGCCAGCAGACCGGCCAGATCGTGCACATCTGCGGCCAACGTGGGCACGGCCGCAGTGAGCCCGACCACGGCTTCGAGGTCGCGGCGGCGCTCGGCCTCGCGGCCGGCCACCACCGCGACGTCTCCGAAGCGAGTGGCCACCTCGCCCAGCACATGGTGCACGGCAGCGGCAGACGAGTTCGAGGTCGCGGCCAACTCGTCGACCAGTTCGGCCTTCGTCAGCGCCGACGCGAGCCCCTTTGCCGCCTGGGATGCCGCGGCGCTGCGAACGGCGTCGGGCAGCGTGCGGTTCAGAACCATCGCACCCAACGGCATGCGGCGCCGCTGCAGCTCCTCCGCCAGGAAGTGCGCCTCTCGAGCCGGGGCTGCCTCGAGTGTGGTGACCACCACGAACGACGTGCTGGCGTCGGTGAGCAGGCGCTCGACCTCCGTGGCACGCGCCACGAAGCCCTTCTCCATGGTCTGGAACAGGATGAAGAACTCGGCGATGTCGTGAAGGAACCGCGAACCCAGGATGCGGTCGGCGACTTGGTAGAACGGCTTCGAGGCCATGGTGAACAGGCGCGATCGGTAGGGCACCGTGAGCCACTTCAACAGGCGGCTGCCGAAGAACTCCTTCATGCGACCCGGCGCATCGAGCAGATCGAGGGCGTTGCGCGACGGCGGCGTGTCGATGATGACCAGGTCGTAGCTGCCCGACGCATGCAGGTCGTAGAGCTGCTCCATGGCCAGATAGTCGTGGCTGTTCACGAAGCGGCCGGTGATGTTGCGGTAGAGCGGATTGGCCAGCACGGTGTCGCGCAACTCGACATCGGGAGCGTGCCGGCGGATGAGTTCATCCCACCCGGCCTTGGTGTCGAGCATCGCCACCCACAGCTCACCCCGGCACTCGTCGTAGCCGGCCTTGGCGAAGGCGGCGGCCGACACCTGCACGGCCTCGTTGCCGAGCTCCTTCCCACCCACGGCATCGAGCCCGAGAGCGGTGGCCAGCCGGCGGGCTGGGTCGACCGTGAGTACCAGCACGCGACCGCCCACCGAGGCGGCGGCCACAGCACCCAGCGCGGCGGCGATGGTGGTCTTGCCGGTGCCGCCGCTGCCGCACACCACCACCATCTCCTTGGCGCTGAGCAGCTCGGCAAGCTCGCGGCGGGTGGAGCGCGCCATGTCAGATCACCTCCGGTCGGGTGGCGTGATCCAGCTCGTCGTGCAGGGCTTCCGCCATCAGCGACACAACCCGGCGGCCCCCCGAGCGGGTGAACAGCTCGGGAAGCAGCACCATCGGCACGCTCGCCGGCACACCCGCGCGCAGTCGTTCGAGGTGCTGCACCACCATGTGGCGACGGCTCTGCGCCAGCGACGCAGCTTCGAACACGGTGGCCACCTTGGCACCGACGGCTGCGGCCAACAGTTGCTGTGGCTCGGGCGCCAGGAGCGACTGGAACACTTCCTCATCGGCGGCGGAGAACCACTGCGGCAGCACGCGGTTGGCGATGACGGCGGCGACGTCGACGTCGGTGATGGACTGCACGCGCTCGACGAGCTCGATGGTCTCGCTCACCGGCATCTCCTCGGGGGTGGCCACCACCACCAGGCCGGTGCGCTCGTGATCGCCCAGAATGTCGAGCATCCAGTCGGTCTGATCGCGCACCATTCCCACCTGCACCAGCTCGCGAATCGCCCTCGGCGCGTCGATTTGCGCCACGATGTGGCCGCTGGCCTCCGCGTCGACCACGACCAGGTCGTAGTTGCGCACCCGCACCTCGTGGCACAGCTTGCCGATGGCCAGGATCTCCTTCACACCCGGCGCTGCATCGGCCACGAAGTCGAAAGTGCGCGCCAACGGCCCGATACGGCCGACCAGCGGGATGCGCACGAACAGCCGCAGGTACTCGCGCAAAGAATCCTCGGTGTTCATCACCATCGCGTGCAGGCCTGGCTGCACCTCGGTGGGCTGAAAGGTGAGCTCGCGCACGTCGTACGCGGCGGCGAGTGCGCCCTTGGCGTCCATCTCGCACACGAGCACGCGCTTGCCGCGTCGCACCGCCAACTCGGCGAGCGCCGCTGCGACCGATGTCTTGCCCGTGCCACCCTTTCCGCTGACGAACAGCAGTTGCCGATCGAGCAGGGCAGTCATGGCATGCCGCTCGGTCGGCGCAACATCACCTGTGCATGCCTTCGCCGGCCAGACGCAGCAGGTACTGACCGTACGGGTTCTTGGCCATCGGCTCGGCGTTGGCTCGTAGTTGGGTTTCGTCGATCCAGCCGGCGGCGAAGCTGATCTCATCGGGCGACGACACCTGCAGGCCTTGGCGCTTCTGCAGCGTGGCCACGAAGTGCGATGCCTCCAGTAGCGAGTCGTAGGTGCCGGTGTCGAGCCATGCGTAACCACGACCGAGCATCTCCATGTGCAGCTGCCCGCGGCGCAGGTACTCGGCGTTGATGTCGGTGATCTCGAACTCGCCACGCGGCGACGGGGCGAGGTTGGCAGCGATGTCGACCACCTGCTCGTCGTAGAAGTACAGCCCGGTGACGGCGTAGTTGCTGCGCGGCTGCGCGGGCTTTTCCTCGATGCTGAGCACCTTGCCGTCATCGTCGACTTCGGCCACGCCGTAGCGCTCGGGGTCGCTGACCCGGTAGCCGAAGACGGTGGCGCCCTCGGTGCGGTTGCCGGCCGACTGGAGCAGCTCGACCAGGCCGTGACCGAAGAAGATGTTGTCGCCCAGCACCAGCGCGCTGCGTTCACCGGCCACGAACGGAGCGCCGATGACGAACGCCTGCGCCAGCCCGTTGGGGGTTTGCTGAACGGCGTACTCAAGCGACAGACCCCATTGGCTGCCGTCGCCCAGGAGGGTCTGGAAGTCGGACTGCTCATGTGGCGTGGTGATGATGAGCACCTCGCGGATGCCCGCCAGCATGAGCGCGCTGAGCGGGTAGTAGATCATCGGCTTGTCGTAGACCGGCAGCAACTGCTTGCTGACGCCGCGGGTGATCGGCCACAGACGACTCCCGGTGCCACCGGCGAGGATGATGCCCTTCATGCGACGTGCCGTTTCATGCGAGCTGCCGTTTCATGCGAGGTGCCGTTTCATGCGAGCTGCCGTTTCATGCTCAGCCGCCGAAACCGATGCGGCGCTCGCCATCGGCTGCGCCGAGCTCGACGAAGGCGATCTTGGCGGCGGAGATGCCGACGTCACGGCCCTTCTTGTCGGTGAGCCACAGCACGTCGACAGCGCCGGTGAGCGCGGCTTCGATCTTCGACTTGATAGCAGCGCGATCAGAGTTGTCGGCGAGTTCGAGGCTGATCTCGCGAGGGGTTTGGGTGACACCGATGCGTACGTCCACAAGGGTCCTTTCGGGAACGGAGAGCGCCGCCATGGTACCTGTGATCCGTCGCCGACCACCGGCGACGGGCTCATCGTCGTGGCTGAAATGGTGGGGATCATGTCATTGACGCCGTCGCTGCGGCCCTGCAAGCTGATCTCTGTGCCCGTCACCGCCATCGCCCGCCAGCACCAGGTGGTCATCGTCGGCTTCGACGGGATGCAGTCGCTCGACGCGGTCGGCCCCTACGAGGTGTTTGCCGGGGCCACGCAGGCGCTGCACGGCGTCGGCGGCTATCGAATGCGTCTGGTGTCGGCGCAGGGCGGCCCGGTGCTGTGCGAGAGCGGGCTGTCGATGAACACCGAACCGCTCCCCTCCCCCGACGAGCGAATCGACACGCTGGTGCTCGCCGGCGGGTGGGGTGTGTTCGAGGCGATGCACGATGCCGACCTGCTGACATGGGTGACAGCCGCCAACGCGCGCTCGCGCCGCCTGGCCACCGTGTGCACCGGCACGTTCCTGGCCGCACAGGCGGGGTTGCTGAACGGGCGACGCGTCACCACTCACTGGGCTCGAGCGGAGCGCCTGCAGCACGAGTTCCCCTTGCTCACGGTCGACTCCGACCCCATCTACGTGCGTGATGGCAACGTCTGGACCAGCGCCGGTGTCACCGCCGGCATCGACCTGACACTGGCGTTGGTCGAAGCCGACCACGGCAGCGAAGTCGCACAGACCGTGGCCCGCTGGCTGGTGATGTTCCTACACCGACCTGGCGGGCAGACACAGTTCGCCGCACCCGTGTGGGCGCCGAGAGCCGACCGGTCCACCGTGCGTGCCGCGCAGGCGCTGGTCGAGGCAGCCCCCGGCGGCGATCACCGGCTGCCTGCGCTCGCAGCAGCCGCTGCCATGAGCGTGCGCCACTTCAGCCGAGTGTTCACCGACGAGGTAGGCGAACCGCCGGGCCGCTATGTCGAACGGGTGCGCCTCGAGGCAGCACGGCGAGAGCTTGAGACCACCAACGACACGCTCGACGTTGTCGCCTCCCGCTGCGGGTTCGGAACTGCAGAAACCCTTCGCCGCGCCTTTCAGCGTCGCGTCGGCGTGGCCCCCGACACCTACCGCCGCCGCTTCCGAGTGGTGGCCTGACACACATCCCCATCCCTCCCCGAGCACGACCCCCGAAGGCACCCCGATGAGCAACCTGCAAGTCGTCATCCCGCTGTTCCCGAAGTTCACCGCTCTCGACGGCATCGGCCCGTACGAGGTGCTGCAACGCATCCCCACCATCGATGTCACGTTCATCGGTCATGCTCGCGGCGAGATCCGCAGCGAGAACGGCTTCCTCGGCATCACCGCCGACGGCACGTTCGACGACTTCCCCGCGCCCGACGTCATCGTGTTCCCCGGCGGCGTCGGTACCCGCCCGCTCGTCCACGACGAGCAAGTCGTCAACTGGGTTCGCGTTGCACACGCAACGACCAAGTTCACCACCTCAGTGTGCACCGGGTCGATCGTGCTCGGCGCCGCCGGCCTGCTCGACGGGCTCACCGCAACCACCCACTGGGCCTGCTATCCCGAGCTGCAGGCGCAGGGTGCGACGCCGGTCGCCGACCGCGTGGTCGAGCATCTCGATCGGCGCCTGATCACGGCCGCAGGTGTGTCCAGCGGCATCGACATGGCGCTGCGCTTGGTCGAGCTGCTCGTCGATCGCACAGCGGCACAGGCCGCGCAGTTGATGATCGAGTACGACCCGCAGCCTCCGTTCGCGTGCGGCAGCCTGGCCGCCACCAACGCTGCGGCCGACGGTGGCGCAGCCGTGATGAACCGAGTCATCGAATACGCCCAGCTGCGCGAGTAGCTGCCGCCTGGGCTGCGCGAGTAGCTGCCGCCTGGCCTGCGTGCGGCCGGGTATCAGCGTGCGGGGATGGGGCACGAGGTGATGTTGCGCAGGCGGGCGCGTAGAGCCATCACCAGCAACACGATCGACCCCGCGGCCAGCAACGGCTGCACCGGCTCGAACCAGCGCCGCGCCCCGACGGTGCCGAGTGCGATGACCACCAGCTTGTTGCACACCGGGCAGCCGACGGCGAAGAACGACAGAAGCCCAGCAGCGCCACCTCTACGAGCCACGCGCTGCTCGGCGTCGGTGAGCTCGTCGAGGGTAGCGAACCGGTCGTCGCGCACGTAGGTGGCTGCCAGCAGGCCGCCGAGGGCACCCGTGACGATGAGCACCGGATACGACCACCAGGTGACATCGACCGGACGCCCGAACACCGGGTTGGGGATGACGTCGGTGGGCAGCCCCACGAGCAAGGCGACCACCAGCGCGACCACTGCTGCCATGGTCCACCGACGAATCGTCCACTGCTGCAATTCGGCGAGCACGACCCAGATCCTACGGACTGATCACCTCACGCGACCCGCGCCCGACTCAGCTCCGCCCGGCCTGCGCCGCCCAAGCCGCGCCGCCCAAGCCGCTCCACCAGCGCCCGCGCATCTCAGCCGCGCACTTCAGCCGCGCATCTCAGCCGCGCATCTCAGCCGCGCATCTCAGCCGCGCATCTCAGCCGCGCATCTCAGCCGCGCATCTCAGCCCGGCCAGGCCTGCGGTGCCCGACCCGCGGTTACGCAGCCATCGCCCGCGGTGGCCCATGCGTAGACACCTGCCCGCCCGGACGGGTGACCGTGAGCGTGCGATCGGGCGCAAGGTGCACCACCCAGCCACCTTCGTGCACCAAGTGGTGGTGGCGATTGCACAATGGGAGCAGATTGTCGATGTCGGTGCGACCACCGGAGCGGAACCAAGCGACATGGTGCACCTGACAGTGATCGACCGCCGTGTCGCAGAGTGCGCACGTGCGATACAGCACCCGCAGCGCGCGGCGCTGGGCCCGATTGGCCAGCCGCGTCTCGCGACCGAGGAAGAGACGCACACCGTCGGCCGCGACCACTACCGGGGTGACGCTGCCCAGGCAGGCCCACCGTCGCACGGTCTCCACCGGCAAACCGAAACGGCCGATCCCGGCCTCGCAGACGGTGCCCTCGTGGCTGTCGCCTGTGAGAAACGTGCGCACGTCGATCAGCACCGTGACATCCGGCGTCGAGACACCACCTGAAGTCGCCCAGTCTGGAGCCGCTCCACCCGGCGCCCGCCCACCCGACGGTGCCCCACCCGGCGCCCGCCCGCCCGACGTTGCTCCACCCGACGGTGCCCCACCCGACGAAGGACCAGTCGACGTTGCTCCACCCGACGAAGGACCGGTCCTTGACACCGAGGACTTCTCGCTCGCAGCGCCTGCCACAGTGTCGTCGGCCTCGCTGCCTGCGTCGGCGGCCCTGTCGACGGCGTCATCAGTAGCGCTGCCACCCACACCCACGCCCACACCCACACCCTCGGCATCACCTGCGCCCGCCTCGCTCGGGCACAGCAGGCCGGCCAACGCCTCCGCCGCCAAGTATTGCTGGCGATCGATCGGGTCGGTGGGCGCCGCCGCAGGGACACCATCCGCCCGCAGCCGCTCGAGCTCGTTGCGCAGACGACCCTCCAGCCGCAGCCCCGTGACAGGGTCGTAGCGGCCGGCCAGGTTCCACATTCCATCGCCATCGAGCCACCACCGCAAGCGGCGAGCACGACGCTGTTGCGCCAGCCTGCCCAACCCGCCGTCGGCGCGAACCTTGCGCACGATGTCGTCGACAGTGCGGCGGAACTCGGCTGGAGCTTGGGTGCTCGCAGCCTTCGCCAGCCGCTGACCGTGCCCCGCCAGCGCAGCCTTCTCCGCAGCCGACAGCCCGGCTGCAGCGCGCGCCACCACATCGACCCGGTCGCCCGTGATCGCCCCAGCCGACAGCCCTGCGCCCAGCGCCGGCACCTCGGCAGCCGTGGCCGCCCGCTCGCGCAACCGATCGGCCGCGCCCAGCGACGAGCGGGTTGCCTGCGAGACCACCTCCTGCGGGATCAGCGAAGGCTGCGACTGGGCCAACTCCTCCAGCCGCCGGACGACCTCCACCTCACGAGCATCCAGCAGGCCGCGGACCACCGTGATGGACAGCAGTTCGGCGCGACACGCCGCAACATCGTCCAACGAAGCCGCCGAGATGATCGACCGAAGTGCACTGACATCCATACGAACAAGCGTACGAAATGGGAGTGACAGAGTAGGAGTCGCCGCTAGACGGAGGTGGCACAGAAGGTGTCGCCCTGCGGCAACGACTGCAACTGGTTGACGTCGGTCTCGCCACAGAGCGCAGCCAACATGCCCTTCACCATCCCGCGGTCGACCGCGCAGATGACCGGGTGCTCGATGGCGATGTCGCCGAACGGGCAGTGGTTGTTGACGATGCGCAGCTGGTTGTTGCGCTGGTCCGCGTGGGCGGCGAAGCCGTGTGCGCTGAGCGCGTCGGCGACTGCTTGCATGGCTGAGCGCAGGCTGCGCTGCCCGTGCGCGAGATCGGAGCCGGTGAGGCCCTGCGCCATCGCCCGGCCATACTCCTGGCCGACTTCCTCGGCCATCGCCTGCGCCTTGTCGGCCGGCAACATCGCCAGTGCCTTGCCAAGCAGCGACAGCACCAGGTCGTCGCTGCGCACCGGCACGTCGGCCGACACATCGAGCTTGGCATCGAGAGGCACCCGGTAATGCTTGCTCGGCCGACCGGCACCGGCGCCTAGCGCTCGCTCGATTGCGACCTCCAGATAGCCACCGGCGGCCAGTTTGTCGAGGTGGTGGCGAGCGACGTTGGGGTGCACGCCGAACTTCTCCGCCACCTGCGTGGCGGTGACCCCGGCGGACTCGTCGCGGGCGAACAGATAAATGCCGCGCCGAGTGGGGTCGCCGAACGCGTTCGTGATGGCCGACACGGTCGATGTGAACGACGGCGACGTGAACGAGGGCGAGTTCGCGGGCACGCCGATATTCTACCTATGCGCGTAGTGGTAATTCCGCCGCACCCCTCGTCTCGCAGTCCGGAGCCCTGATGTCCGCAGTCACGCACGATCAGATCATCGACGCCCTTCGCCCGGTCGAAGACCCCGAGTTGCGCCGGAGCATCGTCGACCTCGACATGGTGCGCGACGTCAAGATCGCCGACGACGGCACGGTCGCCGTGCTCATCGCGCTCACCGTCGCCGGCTGCCCGTTGCGCAACGAGATCCAGAACCGGGTGGGCGCTGCGGTCACGCAGGTACCCGGAGTCACCGGCTTCACGCTCGACTTCACCGTGATGACCGAGCAGGAGCGCGAAGTACTGCGCGGCAAGCTGGGCGGAGGCGGGCACTCGCACGCCGGTGGCCAGGCACATGGCCACGCCGAGGGCAAGGCCGTGCCGTTCAACGCACCCGGCAACAAAACCCGCCCGCTGCTCATCAGCAGCGGCAAGGGCGGCGTGGGTAAGAGCAGCGTCACGGTGAACCTCGCGGTCGCGCTGGCCAGCCAGGGCTACAGCGTGGGTGTGGTCGACGCCGACATCTACGGCTACTCGGTGCCGCGCATGCTGGGCACCGATCGCGACCCGGTGGTCATCGACGACATGCTCATCCCGCCGGAGAACCACGGCGTGCGCTGCATCAGCATCGGCTACTTCGTGCCAGAGGGCCAGGCCATCATCTGGCGTGGCCCCATGCTGCACAAGGCGCTCGAGCAGTTCCTGGCCGACGTGTTCTGGGACGAGCCCGACTTCCTGCTCATCGACATGCCGCCCGGCACCGGCGACATCGCGCTCAGCCTCAGCCAGTACCTGCCGCGTGGCGAGGTCTACGTGGTCACCACCCCGCAGCCGGCCGCCCAGAAGGTGGCGGCGCTCAGCGCGGCGATGGCAGCGAAGGTGAACCTGTCCGTGAAGGGCATCATCGAGAACATGAGCTGGTTCACCGGCGACGACGGCAAGCGCTACGAGATCTTCGGTAGCGGTGGCGGTCAGCTGCTCGCCGACGACCTCGGCGTGCCGCTGCTGGGCAGCCTTCCGCTGGTTCCCGAGCTGCGTGAGGGCGGCGACAACGGCAACCCCATCACGGTCGCACATCCTGAGAGCGAGGTCGCGCAGGCGTTCCAGGCCATCGCTCACCGCATTGCCACCGAGCTGAAGTCGAAGAAGATCTACAGCTCGGCGCTCAAGGTGAACTGAGCGTCAGAGCGGAGCCTCTGCGGGCTCGTCGGGCGTTCCGGCGAGGCCCTTCTTCAGTTCGGCCTGAGCCTTGCCGAGGTTGCGCGCGAACTTTGGCAGCTGCGACCCGCCGAACAGCACGAGTACGGCGAGCAGCACGAGCATGATTTCCGATGGTCCGATGTCCATACCGCCGACCGTACCCCTGTCGCACTAGCCACACCAATCTGCTGATGGAGGTCGGCCGTTGGGACAGACTGCGGCGATGGTTCGCACTTCCTACGAGATCGAGCCGCTCACGACGGCCCAAGGCCGACTTCGCCGATGGTGGAGCGGCGCAACGGGGTATGGGGCGGCTGCTGATGCATGGGGTCAGTCGCCTCGGTGGCGCTGCTCTTTGAAGGGATCGCCGTACATGTGGTAGCCGTTGCGCTCCCAGAACCCGGGGCGGTCGGTGTCGCGCAACTCCAGCGTGCGCACCCATTTCGCACTCTTCCAGAAGTAGAGGTGCGGCACCACGATGCGTACGGGGCCACCGTGGATGGGCTCGATCGGCTCGCCTTCGAACTCGTAGGCCACGATGGCTTCGTCGGTGGTGATGTCGGCTAGCGGCAGGTTGGTGGTGTAGCCGAACTCGGCGTGCTCCATCACGTGCGTCGCCGCCTTCTGCACACCGGCTCGTTCGAACAGGTCGCGCACGCGCACGCCCTTCCAGGTGGTGTCGAACTTGCTCCACTTGGTGACGCAGTGGATGTCGAAGGTGAGTGTCACCGACGGCAACTCGACCAACTCCTCGATGCTGATGGTGAACGGTCGATCGACGAGCCCTTCGACGGTGAGCGACCACTCGTCGGGCGCATACGTGGGAACATCGCCCACGTGCAACACCGGGAACCGGTCGGTGAGGTACTGCCCCGACGGCAGGCGGGCCGGGTCGAGCCCCCTCGCCGCGAGTGCCTTGCGGTTGCGATCGAAGAATCCCATTGGCACAGTGTGCACCTGCACCAACGTGCATCGCCACGCGCGTAAGGTGGCCGCCATGACGGACATGCCTCCCCCGCCCCCGCCCAACATGGGCCCTCCACCTGGCTACGTCGCGTATGGCGGCGCCAACGCAGCGCCGCAAGGAGCGCAGGCCATCGGTGGCCTTTCGAAGGCACTCGCGGTGCTGCTGTTCATCATGATCCCGCTACAGATCCTGGGCGTGTTCGCCACCATCGGTGTGAGCGAGAAGGCCAAGGACTTCCTCGACGGTTCCATCTCGCGTACCGAGTTCGAAGACGCCACTGAGGCCAACCTCAGCACGTTCGCCGGCCTGTTCGTCATTCCCATCGCAGTCCTCACGATCATCTGGATGTATCGCATGGCCGGCAACCTGCGGGTGCTCGGCCGCAGCGGCGCCACGTGGGCCCCCGGCTGGGCCATCGGCGGATGGTTCGTACCGCCGTGCGTGCTCTATGTGGTGCCGTGGCTGATGTTCAAGGAGCTGTGGCGCGGCAGCGACCCCGACGTGGGTTACGGCGACCCCAGCTGGAAGCAGGGTCGGGTAGCGCCGATCGTCACCGTGTGGTGGGTCATGTACGGCCTGCTGCCCTTGGTCGGCATCTTCACTGCAGCCAGCATCGTCACTCAGTTCTCGTCGGGCGGCGTCGACGTCGACGATCTGGCCAAGCAGTACGACAAGTACGCCAACCTCAACCTCGCGATGGCTGTTGTCGGCATCGGCACCACGGCGGTGTACCTCGTGTTCGTGCGCCAACTCAGCGCACGCCACATGCGGGCCACGCGCGAAGCCTGATCGCCTCCACCATGCTCTACCTGGTACGCCACGCCAAGGCTGGCGACCGCTCTGCCTGGAGAGGTGACGACCGCTTGCGGCCGCTCTCCAAGGAAGGCCGCCGCCAGGCTGACGCTCTGGCCCGCAAGCTGGCGCGGCTCACCACCGGCCAGATCGTCAGCAGCCCCTACGAGCGGTGCCTGCAGACCGTCCAGCCGCTCAGCCTGGTCGCCCGCACACCCGTGCTCGAGGATCCGCGCCTCGCCGAAGCCGCCAGCTTCGAAGGCGCACTGGACTTGCTCGCAGAGCTCGCCGACGGCAGCGTGCTGTGCAGCCACGGCGACGTCATCCCCGACACCATCGGCGCTCTCGAACGGCGCGGCTGCACCGTCGACGGCGAACCCAACTGGCGCAAGGCCAGCGTGTGGGTGCTCACTCGCGACGCCTCCGGCCATGTGGTGGGGGCCACTGCCTGGCCCCCGCCCGAGGTCTAGCTCGGGCGGGTGCCGGGAAGTTCAGCGGGTGTTGTTGCTCAGTTGCTGACGCAGACGAACTCGAAGCCGTCGCGCACGCAGTCATCACTGGTGAACAGATACACCCACACTGCCACGGCGATGAGCACCAGGATGATGCCGATGACCAGACCGGCAATGGCCATGCCGCGACCGCGGCGAGCGTTGTTCTTGGTCTGCGAGAGACCGACGAAGCCGAAGATGGCGCCGAGCAGGCCTGGGATCTGGAAGCCCCAGAAACACGGGATGATGCCGACCAGACTGAGCACCAGCGATGCAATGGCCATGCCACTGTTCCTGGTGTTCTGCATCGGCTGGTCGGAGTAGGGCTGATAGCCGGCAGGAGGCTGAAAGCCTCCAGGGCCGGACGGGGGCGGGGGAGGAGGTGAGCTCATGGCGCCCGAATATAGCCGGATCAGGTGGTGGGCGGAGCGACCTCGCCGCCCGATCCCACGCTGGCCTCGGCGACGTCGATCATGTTCTGAATGGCAGGGCCGAGCGCTGCGGGTGGATTGCGGTCGAGGCACGCCTGACCCTCGACGACCACCGTGGCAGGGTCGGGCGGCTCGATGATGTTGGCCGAGGTGATGGCGATGAAACAGTGCGGATCGGCGTAGGTGGCGTCGATCGTTGCCGCGGCCCGCAGCAGCTCGAGCCCATCGCGCACCTGGCCCTGGTCGCCCGACTGCGAACCGTTCTGGACAACCAGCCAGGCGGTGTAGGTGAGCGCCTCTGCGTTCTTTGGCTCGATGGCCAGCACCACTTGGTAGGCGGCAATGGCGGCAGCGCTGTCGACGCCCAACGCCTGACGTGCCTCGGCCAGCTTCAGCGCCACCTCGTCGGTCGGAGCACCGCCGGTGAGGGTCTGCCCCGGCAGCCGTTGGCCAGCCGACTGGGCCACGAACACACCCATCGCCACAGCCGCTCCGAGCGTGACGCCGATGATGCCCACTCGCCGCCACAGCGAACGCGGCGGCTTGGGGGCGAGCGCTCGCTTGCCGGCTTCGATCTCGCGCATCACCGCTGCAGCTCGGGCCACGTAGCCGTCGCGCAGGGTGTGGTAGTCGTCGTCGTCGATGTCGCCGGCGGCACGCTCGCGGTCTATGTCGCGGATGCTCGCCAGGCGGAACCGGCGCTCCTCCTCCAGCTCGGCGAGCAGGTCGGGCTTCACGACTCGGCCTCGGGTTCGGGCTCGGGCTCGGGCTCTGTCTCGGCGGCCAGCGCGGCTTCGACCAGCGCACGGTCGGCGTCGTCGGGCACGGTGTCGGCGATGCGCTGCCACCTGCGGAATGCGAAGAACAGGCCAACGCCCGCGCACACCAGCGCGACCAGGGGCAACACCCACACCAATGACTCGAACCCGCTCGCCTTCGGCAGCAACTGCGTGTCGGCGCCGAATTGCTGCACGATGTAGGCGATGATCTCGTCGTCGGTGGCGTCGGTGGATGTGACCTGCGCCTTGATTTCGGCGCGGATCGAGGTGGACGACGTGTTACGCGATTCGTAGACGGTCTCGCCGTTGCACACCGGACAGGCCAACTGCTTGCTGATCTCCTCGACGCGCTCCTCCGGTGTGCGCGCACCAGCGTCACGGGTACTACCGAACGCAAGGAAGCCCGCCACCACGAGCAGCAACAGCACCCACCCGGGCCAACGCTTCAACGATGCAGCGCGGCTCATCATGCTCCGTACGCGACGCGTTGCTGCTGCACGAGCTGCGAGAGGATGTCGGCGTTGATCTCGCCGGCCCAGCGCACGCGCACGACGCCATCGGGGTCGATGATGAACGTCTCAGGCACCTGCGACACTCCGAACGCGACGTTGATGCGTCCGTCGTCGTCGCGCACGACAGGCCAGTTGCCGCCGCGCTCGGCGAAGAACGCACGGATGTCGTCGTCGTCGTCAGGCGGCTGCACGAACGTGTAGAACTCGGCGCCGTCGTCGAAGGTGGCCTGTTGTGCGACGAACTCGACCAGCGCCGGGTGCTCGGCCTTGCACGGCACACACGTGGAGTTGAAGAAGTTGATGACCACCCAGCTGCCCTTGCGGCGAGCGAGATCGAAGGGCGCGTCGTCGATGGTGGTGCTGCGCACCGACGGTGCTGCCCGGCCGATGAGCGGGCTGTCGACGAGGCCGACCTCATCCGGGCTTCCAGAGTCGCTGGCGGCGAGCACCCAGAACAGGCCGCCCAACACCGCCGCGACCACCAGCACGATGATGGGAGCGATGCGCCGACGGTTGACCTCGGAGCCCGTGGACGACGGCGGGGCCGGCGAGAACGGAACAGGTGAGTCGTCAGACATCAGCAACCTGCTTGGGTTCGTCGAGCGTGGGCTCGTCGAGCGGAATCGGCGCCGAGACGGCATCGGTGGGCCGGCGGCGGTGCTTGCCGGGGAACGCCGCCAGCAGCGTGCCGACGCCGCACAGCATGCCGCCCACCCACATCCACACGATCATCGGCTTGATGAAGATCTTCAGCTTGGCCTCACCCGTACTGGGTGTGGAGCCGTTCTCGAGCGTGAGGTAGATGTCACCGGTGAAACCGGTCTTCACGCTGGGAGTAGCCACGTCCATACCGGTGGCCGTGTACTTGCTGATGGCCGGCGCATACGCCTGCCCACCATCGATCGAAACCTGCGCCTTGATGCCAACCGAGTTGGACGTCTCGAAGCTGCTGACCTCGAGCAGGGTGAAGGTGTGGCCGGAGAACTCGACGGTGTCGCCCTCGGTCATCGAGAACTCGCCCGCGCGGGTGTAGCTGTTGGAGGCCGCCAGCGCGACCGCGATGAGGATGATGCCGAGGTGCACCACCATGCCGCCGTTGGTGCGGCCGAGCAGCCCGCGATACCCCTGCCGGCGGGTGGCCAGTACCAGTTGGCGCAGCGCAGCACCGGCGGCGAACCCTGCGAGCGCGAACGCCAGCAGTGGCGTGAAGCCAGTGGCGCCGACGAGCACCGAGAACCCGAGCGCGCCGGCACCACCCCACGCCGGCCAGAACAGGCGGTCGCGCAGCAGTTCGCCGCTTGCCTTGCGCCACGGCAGCGCCGGCGCGACGGCCATGAGGAACAGCAGCACAAGCCCGATCGGCTGGGTCATCGTGTCGAAGAACGGTGACCCCACGGCAATCCGCCGGTCGTCCTTGGCCTCGACGATGAGCGGGAACACCGTGCCCAGCAGGATGACGAAGGCGAACAGCGTGAAGACGACGTTGTTGGCCAGGAACGCGCCTTCGCGCGACAGCGGCGAGTCGATGGCACCCGGAGACCGCAGCCGATCGCCACGCCACGCGATGAGCCCCAACGACACCGCCACCACGACCCCGAACGCACCGAGCAGGTAGGGGCCGATGGTGCCGTCACTGAACGCGTGCACGCTGTTGATGACACCGCTGCGGGTGAGGAACGTACCCAGGATGGTGAGCGAGAACGTGGCCAACAACAGGCTGATGTTCCACACGCGCAGCATTCCACGACGCTCCTGCACCATCACCGAGTGGATGTAAGCGGTGCCCGTGAGCCACGGCAACAGGCTGGCGTTCTCGACAGGGTCCCAGCCCCACACGCCGCCCCAGCCGAGCACTTCGTAGCTCCACCAACCGCCCAGGATGATGCCCAGTGTGAGGAAACCCCACGCGAACAACGCCCACCGGCGGGTCTCCACCAGCCAGCCCTCGCCCACCCGACCGGTGACCAGTGCGGCGATGGCGAACGCGAACGGCACCGTGAACCCCACGTAACCCAGGTACAGGATGGGCGGGTGGAACAGCACCAGCACGTGGTTCTGGAGCAGCGGGTTGGGGCCTCCGCAGCAACGGGCGAAGTCGGGCGCGCCCGCCGCCCGGAACACGTCGGTGGGGCCGAGTGCGAGGAAGAAGAAGAAGGCGGTGACCACGAACATGGTGACCATCGCCCACGCCACTATCGGGTCGGCCATGCGGGTGCGGTAGCGGCGAAGAACGATGGCGGTATACATCGCGAGCAGCAGCAGCCACAGCAGGATGCTGCCCTCGAGCGCGCTCCACAGCGCGGTGAAGTTGAACAGCGCGGGCGTGTCGTACGAGCCCACCTTCTGCACGTAGGCCAGCGACCAGTCGCGCGTGATGAGCGCCTTCTCCATGACCACCACGGCCAGCACCGAACCCGCCAACGCGAACATGCCATAGGTCTGCACCGAGCGCAGCAGGCGCGGGTTGTGCAACACGGTGGCGGCGACCAGCGCGAACGCACCGAACAAGCAGGCCGCGAAGCCGACGATGAGCGCCGTGTGGCCGAGGAAACCGTTGGTGCCTTCGGCGAGGATCATCGTGCCGAGCACGCGACAGCCTCTGCGTCGGATTCGGCGACGCGGTCTTCGTTCTCGGCGTCATACGTGTTGTCGTGCTTCACGATGACTTCATCGCCGGAGAACACCTGCGATCCGTCGGCGGACCGGTTCACCACACCGCGCACCACGACCGGGATGCACTGCAGTTGCTGCTCTGGGTCGACCAGATCGGCGAAGATGCCTGTCGCTTCGCCCTCGTAGTCGACCGCCATGGAGGCGTCGTTCCACTGCACGACGAAGCTGGTGACGACACCGTCCAGCTCGACGCTGCGCTTGTCGACGACGCCTTGGATGCGCAGGTTGCGGCCTTCCTCGCAGCCGTCCTTCACGCCGATCTCATCGACGTTGCAGTAGTAGTCGATGGCCGAGGTGAGGAACTTCACCACGAACACCCCACCGGTGACCAGCACCAGCGCGAGCACTCCGTAGGCGAACCACGGCTTCTTCTTGCCGCGCGCGGCCGTGGGCACCACGTCGCGCGGGCTGAGGTCGAGCGCAGCCACCTGGGGCTCGCCCGCTGCCTGCGAGTCGTTCACTTCCACGGCAGCTCCTCGTTGGGAACGTTGCGCGCCGAGGTGCGCGCCTGCGAAAGGATGCGCCACAGGTACAGGCCGACGGCCCCGAAGGTGACGGCGTAACTTCCGATGACGTAGGGGGCATGGAGCATGGCGATCATCGCACTACCTCGTTCCTGCGCTCGAGCAGCGCTGCATCGAGCCCACGGTCGTCGGCCCGGTCGTTGAGAGCGAGCACCCGCTGTCGGTGCATCACCAGCCACACATAGAGCAGCGTGAACGAGATGAGGCCAACGAACAGGCTGAACAGCATCAGCCCGCTGAGCTCACCGTCGGCGACGCTCTCCTGCTGGTGCAGCGGCCGCCACCACTTCACGCTGAAGTGCACCAGCGGAACCTCGCACACGGCGAGCAACGCCAGCACGGCGCTGCGCCGAGCACGCTGCTGGTGGGTTCCACCCAGGTCGCGCACGGCGAGGTAGCCGATGTAGGTGACGAACAAGAAGGCAGTGGTGGTGAGCCGCGAGTCCCACGTCCAGAACGTGCCCCACGTGATGCGGCCCCAGAGGCTGCCCGACACGAGCGTGATGCCCATGAACAGCACGCCCACCTCGGCGCTGGCGCCGGCGATGCGGTCCCACACCAGGCTGCGTGTGCGCTTCACCAGGTAGAACGCGCTGCTGATGCCGGTGACGCCGAACGCCAGGTACGCCAGCCACGCCGACGGCACGTGGATGTAGAGGATGCGCACGCCGGTCTTCTGCGTCTGGTCGTTGGGCGAGAGGAACAACCCGAACAACACGAGCCAGGCAAACCCGGCCAGCACGGCGAACCCGAGCACGCGCGTGAAGCGAGTGGACGTGGGCCGAGACGAACCGGCTGGCGATTGGGTTGCGGGGGAAACAGTGGAAGAAGGTGAGGTCATGTTCCGGCTATTCGTCGATGAGTGAGCCAAAGGCCAGCGTGCCGCCGGCACCGAAAACTACGGCGAACAATGCCAGCAGGCCAATCCACGGCCATCCGTCACTAGGCGTCGCGTCGTTGGTACCGAGTGCTGCTTCGGTCGCCCGAGTTGCACCGATGAGAACTGGTGCCACGACCGGGAGCATGAGGAGCGGCAACAACGTTTCGCGCCCTTTGGCCCCGGCAGCAAGACCACCGTAGAGCGTACCGACGAATGCGAGCCCAGTGGTCGCGGCCACCCAGGTGGTGACCAACAACACGACGCCACCGGCCAGCAGTTCCGTCTGGTAGAGCACGACCGCAGCCGCGAGCAGCACCAACTCCAGCGCTGCCAGCTGCGCGGCGAGCGCCAACGACTTGCCGAGGAAGATGCCACCCGGTCGTACGCCGGCCACTTGCAGCGCGTCGAGCGCGCCGTCGGCAGTCTCCACGGCGAACGAGCGCTGCACGATGACCAACAGGCTGAACATCGTCGCCAGCCACACCAAACCCGGCGCCACACGGGTGAGCACCTGGTCGCTGTCGAGCGCGAATGCGAACATGACCATGACCAGCGCAGCGAACGGCAACACCTGGTTCGTCATCACCCGGCTGCGCCACTCGACCCGCAGGTCTTTGACGGCCACCAGCCGGGCTATGCGCCACATGTTCATGAGGGTGCCTGCACTTGGCCGGCCACCACTTCGACCACGCGCGTGGCCAGTGCGCCGGCACGTTCGAGTTCGTGACTGGCCACCATCACCGTGGCCCCGGCAGCCGCGGCGCTGCGCAGTGTGTGATCGAGGTCGTCGCGACCGGCGGCATCGAGTCCGGCATGGGGCTCGTCGAGCAGCCACAGTTCCGCGCGGCGCGCCACCAGGCAGGCCAGAGCAGTACGCCGCCGCTGGCCCGCGCTGAGCCGGCTGACCGGCACGGTGGCCAGGCGCTCGGCCAGGCCCATACGCCGCAACGCGCCGGCCACCTCGTCGTCGCTGGCCCCCACCGTTGCGCCCCAGAAGCGCACGTTGTCGGCCACCGTGAGGTCGGCGTAGAGCCCGTTGGCATGGCCCAGCAAACCCACGCGGTTGCGCACCGCGGTGCGGTCGGCGACCAGGTCGCAGCCCAGCACGTGGGCGGCGCCCCGCTCGACGGGCAGCAATCCGGCGCACAGCCGGAGCAACGAGGTCTTGCCCGCGCCGTTCGGGCCCTGCAGCAGCACGATCTCGCCACGCTGCACGGTGAGCGATGCCCCGGCGAGCGCAGGAAAACTGCCGAGGACGGCCACTACGTCGACGAGGTCGACCACCGGGCTCGCGACAGGCTCCATTTCCCGTGGAACGCTAACGGACAGGCCCGCCTCTCGGCATGTCGCCGGAGAGTGAGAGCGCTGGGGTGCCTGCCATCCGGTCGCCGACGGATCGGGATAGCGTCATCGCCCGTGACCAGCGGCGCCGACGACATCTGGGACCCCATCGGTCCACCCGGCCCGAAGCCGAAGCGTCCGCTGCGGGTTCCCTACTTCCGGCGGCCGAGACACCCGCGCGACTGGCGCTGGTTCGTGGGTGGGATCGGCAAGACCCTCATCACGCTCGGCCTGCTGATGTTCGCCTTCGTCGGCTACCAACTGTTTGCTACCGGCATCGAGACAGCACGCGCACAGAGCAGCCTCGAGAATCAGTTCGACGACCTGCTGGCAGCCACCACCACGCTGGCGCCCTCCACCAGCACCGTCCCACCGGTCACCACCACGCCCGACCCTGCCACCAGCAGCACGAGCACCACCAGCACGGTGCCCACGGCGGCGTCGGTGCCGCCCATTCCAGGCGGCGAAGCGATTGC
>Ga0105047_10001496_pt1 | contig 41853 bp, 32 predicted proteins | sample MAT04_FD_78384 | JGI IMG/M metagenome (GOLD analysis project Ga0105047, IMG submission 78384) | Freshwater microbial communities from Lake Fryxell liftoff mats and glacier meltwater in Antarctica - MAT-04 (megahit assembly) | ecosystem: Environmental > Aquatic > Freshwater > Ice > Liftoff... | reverse complement strand
GCCATCAAAATGCAGATTATGCGGGCCAAACACCGGGCGCAAGCGATCTACGAAGACCTGTTCGGCAAGGAACCGATCAATGACGTGCATTCTAATATCGAACCGATTACATACACCCGTGCCGATACTTAAGCGATTGGTACACAATCATAATCCACCATGGGAGAAAATATTTTTAAAAAAATTCAGGCAGAGCGGGAAGCGATGTTGCCTCCCGATATTGAAGGTATTCTCAACCAACAGGCGAATACCCTGGTGATGTTCGGCAAGTTCACCGATGTGTTCGGTCCTTGTGCGGTGCGCACCTTCGCTATGATGATCGGTGGAGCACCCGATCCCTCCGGTCCACAGGTAGGATTGGACGAATGGCGGCGCAAGCCCAGCGATACCAGAGGGCTATAAACACAGCGGTCTGATATGTTAGGCGGTTGATCATAGCCACATCCACTTTCCAAATTTTCGGGTCACCTCAAACCATCAGATCAAACACCTTCGAAAGCAACTTTTACATCTTCTTCGACATGAATTTTTGGGAACAATTGAAGGCCGGGGTTTTTAGCGAACTGATCGGAAAGTTTTCGGCCATCATTCCGAAAGTAATTTTTGCATCCATCCTGCTCCTGATCGGCTGGTTATTATCCAATGCCCTTCGGCGGGTTCTGGGTAAAGTATTGGCAAGCATCGGCATTGACAAACTGACCGAGCAACTCAACGATGTGGAAGCACTGCAAGGCATGGGATTGCGCATCCGCTTCTCTACCGGAATTGCCAACATCGTTTACTACGTGATGATGCTGTTTTTTATCATTATGGCCACCGATGCGCTAGGGGTGGGAGCCATTACGACCATGGTGCGCGATTTGTTCAACTACCTGCCCGCCGTATTGTCGGCTTTCATATTCTTGTTGCTGGGATTGTTTTTGGCTGACATGGTGCGCGGTGCGGTGGAAACGGCCCTGCGGTCGTTCGGCCTGCCGTCAGCAAAAATGATCGCTACGGGTATCTTCTATTTTTTGTTTGTCACAGTCGCCGTGAGTGCCCTGGCGCAGGCCAAAATCAACACTAATTTCATTGCTTCCAACCTGACGGTCATTATCGGCGCCCTGGCACTGGCGTTTTCATTCGGTTATGGATTGGCTGCGCGTGATCTGATTTCCAATTACCTGGCAGGATTCTACAACAAAAACAAAGTCCGCGTGGGTGATGACGTGCGCATCATCGGGGTGCGCGGTAAAGTGGTGATGATTGACTCCACCTCTATGATCCTTCAAACCCCTGAGCGTGCGATCGTGATACCGCTCAGCAAACTGACCACTGAAAAAGTAGAGATTTTTTATCCTGACGCGCAAGAAGAAAATTTATTGGAGACTGGGAAGTGACCGAGCCGGGTACTTGCCGTTTGTTTGCCAACACAAATTTTTCAAGGTCAATTTATGAAATCACTATTTACTACTCTTCTCAGTGTAATCCTCTTCGTTACAGTCGTCACCGCACAGTCTGACGAAGAAAAAAAGACCGCCGCAGCCAAAGAAGCAGCAGCCAAAGCCGAATTAGGCTGGAAAAAAGGCGGCAGTATCGGCTTCAACGTATCGGGTCTTGGGTTATTCAACCCGCGCTCCGGTGCAGGCGGCAACAACTTCGGTTTTGGGGGCGTCACCACTTTGTTTGCCAATAAAAAGGCCGAAAAAAGTTTCTGGACCAACAAACTGGATATCCAATTGGCCGCCCAGAAAGTGCAGGTATTCACGACCACCACAGTAGGCAACTCTACCGTGACGAACGCACGGCGCGACTTCCTGAAAAACCTGGATGTGATGCGTTTCAGCTCCGCATACGGCTTACAACTCAACAGCGACAAACTGTTCGCTGCCCTGGATTTGCTCGCGCAAACGGTGATCCTGAAAACATATCAGGGCAACTCCCTCAATCAAATCAACAACAAAGACCAGGAAATTTCCAAATTTCTCAGCCCACTCTCGGTCAACCTCGCGCCTGGTCTGGCCTACAATCCCGACCCGCATTGGTCGCTGTTCTATTCTCCGATCGCCGTACAATATATTCTGGTAGCCGACGAAGCCATTGCCCGGCAGTTTATCCACCTCAGCGAAGAAGCGTCTCAAAACGGAGACGGGCGTTCCTTCCTCGGCCTGGGTTCGCGGTTGCGCGTGGGGTACAACAACAAATATTACAAAGAGAAGGTCGCCATCACATCCAACATCAATCTGTTCTCCAACTACCTGAGCGGCCCGCAGAACGTGGATGTTCTTTGGACCAATACGCTTGATTTTCAGTTATTTAAAGGATTTTCCCTAGGACTGTTCGGCGATTTGTTTTACGACAACGACATCAATGTGCAGATTGACCGGGATGGCGACGGTTTCTTCGGTGAAACCAGCACATTTACAAACGATGCGGTATTGCCCGCCAATTTTCGGGACGAACTGGCTCCGGCGGCTTCTTTCACGGGCGGTTTCCTGTTGAAATACAGCCGGATCTTTTAGGAACGGACTTGCCCAAAACGAAGTCAAAATACTAATTTTTTCCGTACACGCTTACAAGGCCCTTGCGGTTTTGTAAACGTGTACCTTTGTGCGGCATTACCCAATCGCCAACCCCCACTGTATTCATGGATTTTTCTGAATTTGACCTACACCCCGACCTGCTGGACGGCATTGACGCGCTGAATTTTAAAACGGCTACTCCTATACAAGAACAAGCCATCCCCCTGATTTTACAGGGACGCGACCTCATCGGAACAGCACAAACCGGGACGGGCAAAACGGCGGCTTTTGTGCTGCCTTTGCTCAATCTAATTTTGGAGTCGGGTGAAGCCCATTATACCCAGGCACTTGTCATCGTACCGACGCGCGAATTGGCCGTGCAGATTGAAAAGGTGGTGGAAGCCTATTCCTACTTTACCGGCGTGTCAGCCATGGCCGTATATGGCGGCGGCGACGGCAAAAGTTTTGCCCAGGAAAAAATCGCCATCACCAGCGGTGCGGACATTCTCGTGGCCACCCCGGGCAGGCTGATCGCCCACATCAACCTCGGGTATGTCAACTTTTCCCGCCTGCGGTTTCTGGTGCTCGACGAAGCCGACAGAATGCTCGACATGGGGTTCCAGGCCGATTTGCTCAAGATCATTGCCAAGGTGAATCCTCAAAGGCAGACGCTGTTATTCTCTGCCACCATGCCGCTGAGTGTGGGAAAATTTGCGCGCAGCCTGCTCCGCAATCCGGAAACCATCAGTATTGCGCTCTCGAAGCCCGCCGAAGGGGTGACCCAGGGCGCCTATCTGGTGAACGAACGTCAAAAACTTCCGCTCATCGTTGAATTGTTGAAAGACACCGCCGGGCAACGCATCCTGGTATTTGGCTCTACCAAAATCTCGGTCAGCGCCTTGTATCAAAAACTCAAAGGCCGCAATACCCTTTCCGTGGGCTATATCAGCAGCGATTTGGAACAGGAAGAGCGGGAGCAGGTGATGCTCGATTTTCGCAACCGAAAAGTAGATATTCTTGTGGCTACCGATGTGCTCAGCCGGGGGATTGATGTGGATGGTATTGACATGGTGATCAACTATGATGTGCCCCGCGATGCCGAGGACTATGTGCACCGCATTGGTCGCACCGCCCGCGCTGCCCGCAAAGGCATTGCGCTAACGCTCGTTACGTCTACCGATCATGTGAAATTCAAGCGCATCGAAGCCCTCATAGGAAGTACTGTGCCCAAAATTCCACTCCCGGAACACATCGCCAAACAAGGTGGCGGCTCCGAGCCACAACGCCGCGATCCACGTATCGGCGGGAAAAGTACCCATAAGAGCGGCACTAAAAACACGAGCATTGGCCCCAAACTTGCCGGCGACAACAACAATAAGAATGGCGGTGACAAACCTGCGGGCAATCGCAGAAAGAAACCTCGTTTTCGGGGAGGAGAAGGACGGCCCAGCAAAGGGCCTCAAGGTGGCGGCGTAGTATAGTGTCCCCAAAACCAGTCAGTACTTAAATCTCCCCGGTACGTACATGGACTTTACCCGGCTTTTTGAAATTCTGGAATATCAGCAGCATCGCTTTCCGCAAAAAATGGCCCTTGCAGGGAAAGTGGAGGGTCGTTGGCAGACCTGGAGCACCGCTGAATTGTTGGCCGAACGCGACCGCTTGAGCGCCGGGCTGCTCGAACATGGTTTCCACAAAGGAGATCACATCGGTATCCTGGCCCATTGTGGGAGTCCCGAATGGGCAATAGCCGATGCAGCTATGCTTCAGATCGGCATCGTCCCCGTGCCGATACATGCTACCTGCCGGCCGGATGAGGTCGCCCACATCGCTCGCGATGCCCAATTGCGCGGCTGCTTTGTGAGCAATGCCGATATGCTGGCGAAACTGACTGCCGCCGGAGTTGAACTAGAGTCTTTGTTTTCCCTGGCAGCGGTACCCCTGAACTCCGTTCCGGGCCAGTCGTCCGCGGAACGGAGTTCAGGGGTACCGCTGCTGGCCTGGAGCGACATCGCCCGCCTTCCATCGCAGCATGACCTCGATAAAATCCGCTACCTCCGCGACGGCATCCGGCCCGACGACATCGCGACCCTGCTCTAAACCTCTGGCACCACCGGCATCCCCAAAGGAGTCATGCTGACCCATGCCAATATTGTGAGCAATGTCAAGTCCGTACTCGCTATCGTGCCGGTCGGCCCGCTTACGACCACCGTTAGTTTTCTGCCGCTCAGTCATATTTTCGAGCGCATGGTCACCTACGCGTACCAAGCCGCCGGTGTGCCGGTCTGGTACGCCGATGCGGTGGAAATGCCCGCCATCTTTGGGGAAGTGCGTCCGCACTTTATTACGGCGGTACCGCGCATTCTCGAACGGATGTACGAGCGAATGCTCGATGAGCGCAATCTGGGCGGACCGCTGAAACGAAAGATTATGGACTGGGCAATTGGGCTTGGGGAGCGATTTCCCTATTCCGGAGCGCATGGAATGCCATTATACTACCGGTTGCAGCGCTTTTTAGCGGACCTGCTGGTATTTCGCCACTGGCGAAAAAAAATGGGCGGCCGTATCCGATACATCGCAGTGGGCGCCGCCGCCTTGCAGCCCCGGTTGGGCCGATTGTTCTCCGCAGCCGGCATTGATGTGCGCGAAGGCTACGGACTCACCGAGACCAGTCCGGTGATTGCGTTCAACCGCTTTGAGCCGGGCGGTGTACATTTTGGCACGGTCGGCATCCCGGCGCCAGGGGTAGAAGTGCGGATCGGGCAGCCCGATGAGCAAGGCGACGGCGAGATCGAGGTGCGGGGACCCAATGTCATGCGAGGTTACCTTCATCTGCCAGAGGAGACGACGGCCCGGTTCACGTCCGACGGCTGGTTTCGAACAGGTGATGTGGGCCGATTTGAGCACAAGCGTTTTTTGAAAATAACCGGGCGTCGCAGCGAAATCTTCAAAACCACGACCGGCAAATTCGTGGCCCCCACTTTTGTAGAGCAACAACTTGCCTTGTCGCCTTTCATCAGCCAAGTCATGGTAGTGGGCGCCAATCAGCCGTTTGCGGCGGCCTTGCTGGTACCGAATTTCCCGTTTCTGGAAGCATGGTGCAAGGAAAACAACGTTCACTGGACCGCGCCACAATTCATGGTGCTGAATCCGAAAGTGGAAAAATTGTACCAAAAAGAAGTAGACCGGATCAATGAAGAGCGGCTCGGCAGCATTGAAAAAGTCAAATCATTCCGGCTGCTCCATGAGTCCTGGACACCTGAAAACGGCATGTTGACCCCCACCTTGAAGATCCGGCGCGAGGAAGTGGCAAAAACATTCCAATCGGAAATCGAGGCGATGTTCAAAGCCTGAACGGCTACTGGCCGCCCAGATAACGCTCTTTCAGAATGTTCAAATGGTGCAGATGATGCCCGATAATCACATAAAAATACGCCCGGACGGACACTTTCCAATTGCTGGCCGTGCCGACGAATTTCGACTGCTCCTCCGTACACTGGCTCAATAAGAACAACGTGTTATCGCGTACCACTTTCCATTCTTTCAGCAAGTCCCTGATCGTTCGACCGGATACATCCACCTGTTCCATCCAGACATCCTGATTGAAACCGGGGAGCCCGATCCGGTCGCCGCGCATAAAAGACAGGGTGCGATAGGCGAATACGCGCTCGGTGTCAATGGAGTGGATCATGACCTGCTTGATGGTCCATTTGCCGGGCTCGTAAGCGTAGTCGCCTTGGGATTCCGGTAAACGGCCCAGGAGTTGCGAGGTTTCTTTGAAGGTTTTTTTCAAAAAATTTTGAGCGGTGCCCCGAGGGGGCAAATGCTTCAAATAAGTTTCATGGAACGGGGCGTACTCGCCTTTTTTAGGTCGCTTCATAACCGGTTGTGTTAATGATTTTACCCTTTCATCTTTGCGATTCGTGTCATGAACCATACCTCGAATATGGTGTAGGTCACATAGGAGACCAGAAAAATGGCTACGAACCATTCATTTTGTGGTTTTAGAACGCGCTGATAAGCAAACAAAAAAATCATGGCCAACACCATTTTCCCAAACACAGATACGGAGACAAGATTGTTGAAAGCATACTTGTTGCTGCTTCGAATGGCACTGGCTCCGGCGAAAAACAACCCGATACATACTACTGCGAACAACAGTACGGAAGCCACCGCAAACTTCCAGTGCATTTGCGCTTCCGACAAACCAATATGCAGCAATACCAGGAGTGCTGAAGTAGCGGCAGTGACCACTGATAAGCGAATGAAAAAAGTCTTGGAATCCATGTGCAAAAATATGGTCAATGTGTTGAATGTGGTCAATGGGTCAGTGCCCATGCGTGACCAATCGCAAAGGTAACGGTTCAAATTTTCCACAGCTCCTGAACTTCAATGCACATGTTGGCAGGGTGTTTGTCCGCTTTGTCCAGATTAAATTTTGTGTAATAAGCGGGTCAACTACGAGGCGGCTTCCCTGAATTCCCTATCTTTGCCCTCCTGGTTTTCCATTGCTTCTATGACCCGTTTCGCGCAGTGCCGAGCTTTTGGGTCTCATCCGCCTTCTCCCACCGATTTCTTTAATCACCCGCAGCACGTACGTACGTGTCTGATTCGTTATATCATGACTCACTGTCCGATGAAAAAAATCTTTTACCTGCCACTGTTTGCTACGATTTTCCTGTTGTTTTCTGTTTGTGCTGCGTATGCGCAGATCAGAATCAATGATCTGACAGGCATCAACGTTCGGGCCACCGACCTGGCTGCTCCCAAGCAGCGCTTCACCTGGGTGCGCGAATTTCACGACTGGAGCAACGATATTGGTTTCCCCAATCCTTATTCCGATACATTGGCGCGTTTTGGCCGTTCCCTCGATCCCATCAACCCTTCGCAATGGAACATGGGGTTCAATCCTTCTTACGACCAGACAGGGACTTATCTCTCCTACAATGAATACTACGCCGAATTGCAAGGCCGGGTCATCCCGGTGCTGAAGGGCATCGCTCCTTTCATGCGCGGCATCCTGAACTATCCCGACGCATGTGGCATCATCGCACCGCTGGAGCAAAAACCGGTATCGCCGTTGCTCGAATACGAGAATTTGACAGGCAATTGCGATCTTCCGCTCCTCAGTGCGTTGCCTATACCCTTCGTGCAGCGCAACGCCGAGACTTATACGGCGCATGCCTTCTGGATGTCACTTTTTGCTGCGAAATACGGTCAGAAAGGCGACTGGAATGAAGATTTTGTACAACAGTATTTGAGTAGTATCGAACCTCCTGCGAGTCTCGGACAAGGTTGGATCCATTACTTTGAAGACAACAACGAAACGAACAAGACCTGGTATGACCGGGGCATTGGCATCAATAACTTCAGCGGAACCACCCCAACCTACTGGTATTTCTCGCCGCAGGAATATGCTGCTATGTTCAGTGCCGATTATGACGGACATGAAAATACCCTCACTGCGGATGGCAAACCGCTGGGCGTTATCAACGCTGCACCGGGCAGCCAAATGGTGATGGCGGGTTTGGCCGGCCTTCATGGCAAATACCTGACAGACATGAAAGACCACTGGACCGGAGGACCGCTCACACAGGGTCGCCCGACTGGAACCGTGCCGAATTTTGTGGCCAACTTTCACCACTATTGCACCAATGTCACCCGCGACCAACAAACCATTAACCAGTTTTTTGGGTCGCAGGGCGAATTCAATAATTACACCGCCATTCTCGTCAATCCGGGCGGGGGTGGAGTTTCACCAGAGGCCGACAACTTTCGGAGCAAGCTGTTTTGGCTCCGCGATGCGCTGCAATTTTCTTTTCCGACACAGGTTCCGGAGTATTGGCTCTCTGAATTCGGATACGACTCCTATGACGACCCGTTCGATAATTCCTCCGGGGTAGATGTGCCGATCATCAGTGGCCCCGCCGGGACATTTGATCCGCAAACCGTACAGGCACAATGGCTGGTGCGCGGCGTACTGGAAGCCGCCTGGTCGAAAGCGATTGATAAAATAATGCTGTTCGAGTTGCTTGACCATCCCAATTTCGAGCCGGGTACCTATGCACACTCCGGCCTGTTGACCCACGAAGGCAAGGCCAAACGGGCTTGGTATTACATCATGACTTTGAAAGCGGTGCTCGGTGAATTTTCATTCAACAAAGAAATTCTGAATGGTTCGAACGGTATTTCGGTCGTGACTTCAGGGCAAGTGTTTAATCAAATACCCCGGGTGTACGAATTTAAAAAAGGCAGCCAGCGCATTTTTGCCATTTGGTCGCCGACCCAGGAAGCGCAACAATACACCGTTCACCTGACGTTCCCCAATAACAGCCCCGATTACCAGACGGGCGGCAAAGCCACCCTCATCCAGTTTGAAGACCTGAACGAAGAAGGCCGCCGGATTGACTGGTCTTCTCATATACAAGGCCGAAAAGTGAGTGATATCCCGGTAACAGAAACGCCGGTGTTTCTTATTCTCAATGAGGCATCCGCCAGCCCGACCATGCTTCCGGTCAAAAAACTCCGCGTCCAGCCAATGTGTTGCGGGGGGGTGCGCCTCGCATGGGATTTGCCTGGCAACAACGAAAATACCCTGATTTTCTATCAATTGGATACCATTGGCGGTGCTGCGCCGGATTTCAAATTCACAGACTGTACGCTCTGGACCAACAACCTCGGTGGCAACCGGACTTCCACATTTATCAGTGGTTTAAAACCCAATCAGAAATATCATTTTTGGGTGTTCCCTATCGGCGCCACAGGGAATCCGCAAGATAATTTGACGGCTTCCGCCAGCCGGATTACTGCCACAACAGTGGATTGTACCGACTGCCTGGTGCGCATCAGCAAGTCCGAAATTTCGGTGGACGCCGGGTATGATGGTATTGCACCTGTCACGAAAGAAGGCATTTTGAACGAAGCCGCCGAGATGTTGGGCGCCAATGACGCTGCGCTTGTCTGTCAGGATATTTTCGATCCCAACCCGGTTTTCACTTATCAAGGCGTGAGTGGCAATGGCTTCAACGGCTGGGGCTCCGAATCCTGGATCCAACCTTCTCCGGAGTTTCTGGAATTGATCCCGGAGCTGAATACCTTGTATATCAAATTCAAAACTCCCAAAAAAATCCGCGGCATCTATGCACAGGACTGGGTCGGCAACGGACGCGTGGTGGTTGAATACCGTACCTGCGCATGTCCGGAATGGCAGCGTTTGACTTTGCTGGACCTGGAAGGGCAAAACCCGGGCCGCTGGATTTATGAGACGGATTTGCCGGTTGCCGAGATTACGGAACTGCGCCTAAAGAAGCAAAAATCCGATGCCGTATTGCGCCAACTTTACTTCTGCGGGGAAGATGTATCGTGTAGTGCCAAAGTGCCGCAGCCGAAACGGATGGCGCCCGGCCAACCGGAACAACTTTGTGCTGACGAGATCCGTACTCAGTCTGCCGCCCTGCGCTGGTCGGCGGTTGCCCGCAATGTGCTGGATCCCGAACCCGTCTTTTTTGAAAAATATGAAGTGCGGATCAGCCAGCAGTTGGACAAAAAAGGGGATATGGTGAACCCTGTTGTATTTATGGCCGAAGCAGATCGCCTCGTACCTCGTGCCATTTTCCGCCTCAATGGGCTGACTCCCGGTACACAATATTACGCCGATGTGCAACCGATGCTGGGCAGAGGTGCGGATGACGACCCTTGCGCAACCAATAGTGAACCGCCAGGCGTGAAACGAATCAGTTTCCGTACCGAGCCAGACCCAAAATCTATATCCAGCACCCTTGTGCCCGTGAATGCCGGGTTCGCGGTACTGCTCAATCCTAACCCGGTGCAGGATATGTTGAACGTAACCATCACCTCGGGTGCCCTGGAGACAGTCGCTATCATCGGTGCAGACGGCCGGGTGCTGCAAGAACTGATGCTGTCTGACATGCCGGCTACCGCTACGCTGGATGTCGCAAATTTGCCTGCCGGGGCCTACTGGGTACGCGTACTCCGCACCGATATGTCGCAGCAAACTGTGTTTATGGTGAAAACAGAATGAGGAGCGAAGGTGAATTGCACCCACCCCGCACATGAACCTTAGCTTTTAGTTCATTACCGGAACATTTGCCGTATCCAACTGGTTAGGGCAGTTCGATAGACTTTGACGTTCGGAGTTTATTCTTGCGTCCCTTTTTAACCACACGCTCCCTTCATGCGCATCGGTACCGTTATCAAATCCACAGGCAGTTGGTACAATGTTCGATTACAATCGGCCGATTCAACACCCGGTCCGGTCCTGCAATGCCGCATCGTCGGCAAATTCCGGCTCGATGATATGCACCTCACCAATCCTGTGGCGGTGGGCGATCTGGTCGAAGTAGACCCCGAAGGGGACGGCCAGGGATTAATCAAAAAAATTGGCCCGCGCCGAAATTGTGTAGTGCGTCAGTCGCCCCGTCGCAAACATGACCTGCACTTAATGGCCTCTAACCTCGACCAGGCCGTGCTGATCGTCACCATCGTACAACCCAGTGTCAAGCCCGGGTTTATTGACCGTTTTCTGGTCATGACCGAGCGCGATGAAATTCCGGTGACCATCATATTTAACAAGTCCGACCTCTATGACCACGAGGACATGGCCCTGTTTGAGGAATTGAAGGACGTGTATGAAAAAATCGGCTACGGCGTATTGCTCACTTCAGTTGCCGATGGAACCGGTTTGGCAGCATTCAAGAATCTTTTAAAAGACAAAACCACCCTGCTCAGCGGCCAATCAGGCGTGGGCAAAAGCAGCCTTGTGAATGCAGTACAACATCACCTGGATCTCCGCACAGGCGATATCAGCGACTATTCCGGCAAGGGGCAACATACCACGACCTTTGCCGAAATGTTCGAGCTGGACTATGGCGGACGCATTATCGACACACCGGGCATTAAGACGCTGGCATTCAATGATAAAGACAAAGCCAACATCGCCCATAGTTTCCGCGAGTTTTTCAGGTTAACCGATCAATGCCGCTTCGGAGGTGCCTGCCTGCATCGCAACGAACCCGACTGCGCCGTGCGGGAAGCCGTACAGCAGGGAGAGGTCAGTGCCTTGCGCTACGAACATTACCTGGGCCTGCTGGAAGAGGTAGAAGACCAGAACTATTGGGAGCGACAAAAAGGACTAGACTAAAGTCAAAAGCCAACGGTCAACAGCCAACCGCCAACGGTCAACGGTCAATAGTCAACAGCCAACAGTCAACGGTCAAAAGCCAACAGTCAAAAGCCAACAGTCAAAAGCCAACGGCCAACAGTCAACAGCCAACCGCCAACGGTCAATAGTCAACAGTCAACAGTCAACGGTCAACAGTCAACGCCCGCCATTTTTCCACCAACCATTCCTGCTCCACCACGGGCCAGGTATCCAGTAAGCCGCGTATTTCCGCGAGTGCAGGCGCGATATTCGCCTTCGGGTTAGTGGCCAGTTTCTTTTTGATGCTGATGAATTTCCGCAGGATGCGGTAAAAATTGAGCCGCTCCTCGCGCCGTGAGTCGGGCAGAGTCTTGGCCCGCTCGATGCGGGTCTGGGTGGCCCGGAACATATTGAATCCCGCTTCGTCTTCGAGCGTATCCAGTTCGTAGTGCAATTTCACATCCGTCGTGGCGGCAATGGAATAGAGGTAGATATCGTCCAGTTCGCCGTATGCAAAATAGTGAGGCATATACTTTCGCGCGTCCTTGAGGCGACCTTCCGTGAAGCGCAGCACCGCCCGGTAAATATCCACCGTCAGTTCCGGATAAGCGGTTCGGGTGAGTTTGCCTTCAAACTCGTCGATGAACTGATCCGCCCAGGTCGCATGGCCCAGTTTAACTGCGACCTGTATGATGTTACGGAAATAACTATTGGGCATCCCTTGTCCCAGCCGTCGGAGCCGCTCCACCTGATCCAGGTGTAATTGGTGAAGCCGTTCGAGCAGCGCGCGTTTTTTTGATTGGGCGTAGCGGCGGGTCCAGTGGCTTCGGAGCAGGGTTTTGAAGTCTTCGCGGCGATTTTCAGGCACCTCATGCGCCAGTTCATCCAGCATTTGATTGAAGCGAAGCGCCTCGTTGTCCGCCGATTGCGGGTCGCTTTGTGTCTGGAATACAATGAGCGAACAATAGAGTTGAATGCCTGGCGTGAGCGTATAGCCGCGTTCGCGGATGATCTGAACAATGCCCAGCACGACGTCCAGATTTTCCTGGTAATGCTTGGCTTCTACTGTACCCTGCTCGAAAGGCCGCCCGATATGATGGCGGTGTACCAGGCGGCTCGTGAGGTCGAGTTTGCTTAACAGGTAAAACCGGTCCAACGATTCGGAGGCTGCCAGCAGGTTGTCGTCGCCTTCAAAATTCTCTTCTGCGCCGTCGAAAATGGCTTTTTCCTGCTCCAACAAAAAGCGGTAAAAGTGAAAATCACTGAATTCATAGTCTTCGAACCGGCTGAAATCGTAGGGCTGCGCCATCACGTCGCGCAGTTCGGCGTATAGGTTCTGGAAGAAATTTTCGGGCTTGCGGCGCTTTTTGCCGGAAGGAGCGGCGACGGGGTTGGCAGTCGGAGCGGGCGGTGTTTTTTGGCGAAGCCGCTCGCTGTAAAAACGCATCATGGCGAGTTGCTGACGGGCGAAGTTGAGCAGCATCATCGGATTTTGGGCCAGTTCCTCCCGCGCGCCGCGCCGCGCAATGTGTCCGCCCCGCACCGCCGAGTAACGGAAATTGATGAACTGCCGCACAACGTGCATCAGATGCGCCATAGCCCGGGTCACGTCAAATTCAGGGTCTTTCCTGCCGGCAAACAACGCTGCGCCCACCTGCTTCTTCTCTAAAGCGGGGTCCGTGAAATCGGGATAGCGCAGTTTCACGTACTCAAACAGCCGACGCGTGTCCTCGTGGTGGTGCCGGTCGTGAAAAATGGGCGATGCCACGAACAAGTGCAGCATTTCCAATTCTTCGGGTTCGAGCAGGTGCAGGGTGCGAATGAGTTGCGAATTGAGCATCGGGATTTTGAACGATGAACTAGGAACGATGAACTAGGAACGAGCAACTCGTTCCAGGTGGAGTGGACTTTTTAGGCCCCCCGAAACACCGGTTTCCGTTTTTCCAGAAACGCGGCGACACCTTCGCGGTAATCGGCCGTACTGCCTGCGGCGGTCTGCAACTCATCTTCCAGTTCGGCTTGTGCAGCGAAATCGTTGGAGAACGAGCGGTTGAGTGCTTGTTTCGTGAGCGCAAGGCCCCGTGTCGGCATTTGCGCCAGCGTCTCTGCCATTTTCCCGCTGTCGGCCTCGAACGTGTCGTCGGGAAATACCTTCCAGATCATGCCCATGGCGGCGGCTTCGGCGGCGGTGATTTTATCGGACAGCATCATCAGTGCTGTGGCGCGTTGGAAGCCTACCAAACGGGGCAGGGTCCAGGTGCCGCCGGAGTCGGGAATAAGGCCGATTTTGGAAAACGCCTGCGTGAAAGACGCCGAAGCCGTCGCCACCGTGATGTCGCAAGCCAGCGCGATGTTGGCTCCCGCGCCTGCGGCTACGCCGTTCACTGCAGCCACCACCGGTTTTTCTAAATTCCTGATTTTCAAAACAATGGGGTTGTATCCCGTCGAAATGATCTCTTTGAGCGACGGCCCGTTGGGATCGGTGACTTCCTGCAAATCCTCGCCTGCACAAAAGGCTTTTCCGGTGCCCGTGATCAATACGGCGCGGATGTCGGCGTCTTGCTCACAAACATTCAGGGCTTCGAGGATTTCCATCCGCATCGGGTGGTTCATGGAGTTGAACACCTGCGGGCGGTTGAAGGTGATACGGCCTACAGCATTCTGGATGTCGAATGTAATATGGGTCATGTTAGTTGTTGGTTAGTTCTTAGTTCTTGGTTCTTGGTTCTTGGTTGCACGGGCTTCCATTTCCCGGGTACGCGTTTCGTAGGCATCGAGTACGCGCCCCTGAAAATGCAGCGGGTGGTGTTTCGATACATACTGCCGCGATTTGAGGGCGATATCGAACCGCTCCGCATCCAGATGCTTGAATTTGCGTCGCCAGAACCCCAGTGTAATTTGCATGGCCTGCTCGTCCAGCCACGCACCCAGGCGGCCGCTGAGGAGCCATTCCACTGTCCGTTTAAAAAAACTCCGGCGGTGCGAAGGTACATCGGTAATCGGACGTACCGGAAAATGAGGAAACTGTGTGCGTGCCCAGCCGTTCTCCCGGCAAAATGCCTCGTACCATTCACCTCCGTAAATCGGCAGCAGCGTCACCGTTTCAGTGGCTGTAAAGCGGTTTTTTTCTTCGATCTCTAAATGTTCGGTGTCCAGGAAGTAATTGACGCAGAAGTATTTGTGCGAATTGAACAGGAATATTTTTTTGAAAAGGATCAACAGCGTACGAGCCAGCCAAAGTCGGCCAGGCTGCGTGATCATGAAAAAATCAATGTCGCTGTCGGCTTTCATGCAATGTTTGGACAACGACCCCGATACGCATACGCCCCGGATGAAGGGGAAACTGCCGATGAATCGCCCCATGCGTTGCGCAATGGGTAAAAATTGCTCCGCCCGCTGATTCTGTTCTAACCGACGCGGGACCCAGGAGGGATCGTTTTTGCTTTGAAAGAACTGTCCGAACTGAAAAGCCACGCCTGTTTCCACCAAATTTTTCAATGCAGCCTTTACTTCTGTCAGATTTTCGGCAAACGCAGAAAACCGCAGCACTTCTTCTGCATCCAGCGGATAAGCAAATACCTCGAAGTACGCAAGCGTATGCAAAACAGCACGGTCAGTCGCTGCTTCGGTGGGAGGATGAAGGGTCTCGGTCATGGACAGCAAATCCGAAAATGAAAGCAAGGTAAAGAAGCGGGGGGATTTCCTTGCTTTGCTTGGGAATTAACCTTTGCCGACCGGGGGCAAGTCGGCTATATTTTAGCCCATTTCCCCCAAAAAACGCACCGCGCAGTCTCTATTTGTACCTGATATATGCCTGACATGAGATCGTCAAATCTTAAAATTGCAGTGCCTTCCGTCAGATAATGTTGCCGGACCAGATTGCCTGCTGCATCGAAAAGACGCAAAGTACCGTCACCCGGAATATTCAATTGCAAAAGACCGGTGGAAGGATTGGGCGAGAGGTAAATCTGCTGGCTTTCCAGTTGTTGGTAGGTACCTACTATCAGTTTTATTTCAAAAGAATCTGATGCTGTACAGCCCTGTTTGTCAGTGATTGTCAGGGTATATACTCCCGGTAAAAGGTTCATCAGAAAGGCATTGGTTGCTCCCGTACTCCACAGGTACTTATATGGAGGCGTGCCGCCCATGAGCTTGTCTAAGAGGATCCTGCCATCGGGTGCTTGAAGGTTGGTGGCGTTTTGAACAAGTGTTTTGAAATACAGGCTGTCCGGCTGAGTGACTTCAATACTGGTCGTATCCGTACATAAATCGCTGTCGTTGATAGTAACCTTACAGATACCTGGAGGCAAGGAGCTGAGCAGACTATCTTGCTGGCCTCCATTCCAACTATACAGGTAAGGTGGAAACCCACCTACCGGCACGGCAGCAGTCTGGCCATTGGATGCTCCGAAGCATTTTACGTCTTGTGCGACTGCTTCTGCATGGAAGAAACGGGTTTCATAAGGACCCAGGTCGGGCAGGCCGTTTAGGATGCGCGGATTCCCAGCGAAGTCGGCAAGCAGGTTCAGACGTTCTATCCAAAGGATGTCGCCTTTATTGAGCAAAGGAGAGCAGCCGCTGAGGCGGTAGTCCCCGTTGGCTGTGTCGCGCAGCATCGGGTCGGTGTCGAGAAAGTACAGATTTGGGCCGCAAGTAAGGGTATCGTACATAGGATGAAGCCCCTCTTTCAACGATTCGCAGTTGGGTACATCTATATAAGTAGGGTCAACGTAGCTATTCCCAAATGTAGAGGCCATCCAATTTCCCTGCTCCGCTGCCACATTTCCGATAAAAATGCAGTTCGAGATACTGTCTTGAGTATAATTGACGGTGCTGATTGCTCCTCCAATCCGACCTGAATAATTGTGGCTGAACAAGTTGTGCGTTATTAGATTCTTCCTGCTTATCCATAAAGCGCCCCCTTCATCGCTGGCATAATTACGATCAAAAATACAACCTGATATTTCCATATCTTCACCAGCAATAGCACCTCCTGAATTGGCCCGATTTTTAAGAAAGTAACAATTCCTGACATCAAATTGCCAGCCGAGCAAAACGCCGCCCCTGCCAGGGTAGAGCCAATTGTCTCCGGCTTTGTTCTCTATAAAATGGCAGCCATCATAACGCGGTCTTGCATTGCCATAATTTTCTGTGAAGATGCACGTGCCGCTGAGACCTGTAAAATTGTTCCGGAAAATCGAGTGGATGATCCGGGGTGCGGATAAATCATTGAGATTGCTGATGACGACTACCGGCGGATTGTAATAAGCGGAATGGTTCTCAAATATACAGGCATCTATCACGATGTCATGCTGAACCTCGGTTCCTGTCCCGATAAAAACAGCGCATCCATACACCTGCGCTGTATTGCTGTCGAATCTGCTCCGTTCTACGCGCAATCCGCCGGAATCTGTCCAAAAATTGACCGCTATCGCACCGCCTACTTCGGCAATGTTATCCGTAAAATGGCAGTTGCGCACTGTGAGAAAAGTGGCGGTTCCCGGATCGCCGCTGTAAACGAACAGCCCGCCGCCATGGCAGATACGCTCGCCAAGTGAATCCTCGCATTCATTCACTCCGATAGTGTGCAATGCAAAGCCGTCCCGGATGGTGAATCCGTCCAGTACAGTCGTGGAGTCGGTTCCTTCGCAATAGACCACATTGTTCGGTCCCGGGAAATGGAAAGGGCCAATGCCAGACAGTATAGTCGTGTACAATACCCAACTTCTTTGGTCAGCCTGTGTTTCTGTCCCTGCGAATCCACCCAGCAGTTTAACCCCGTTTTTCAGGACAAATGAAACCGCCTGATCGGGGATATATATGCGGAGTAAACGCCTTGGGCGACCCAGATTTCGTCTCCATACTGAGCAATGGGGAGGGCGGTACTCAATTCATCGTAAGCATTTGACCAACTGCTGCCGTTGTTTTGCCCCTGAGCAAGCTTATTGACATAAATGGTTTTGGAAGATGCTGTAGATACGCAACAGCATGATGCGAAAAGAAGGAGTAGCCTGAACATAATCAAAAATAGGGAGTAGTGGACTTGCATCAGAAAACGAACAAACTGGGTGGTGACAACCACCCAGTTTGTAGGAGTCGGAAACAACTTTTATGGCTACTAAGAGCATGACCACAAATGAACAAGTCAGTACTTACAGTTTGGTGAGTTTGCCGGATTTTAATCCACTCTGAGTACGCAGCATGATTGTTAATACGCCGCCTGGCAATGCCTCTGTAATAGCATTATCTAACCGTAAGTCATTTACTCCGATTGATACGCCTCGCAGATTCAAGTCCAACAATTGACCGCACAAGGTGCCATGAAAGAAATATCGTGGGAGACCAAAGGTCGCTTATGCTCTATTCAATTCGCCAACGAATTGATTCTCAATGGCCAAAACCAAGACCTGCTGGTCAATTATCTTGAATACATGGAAGTTGACCCAGATACTGCCGAGATAATCTATTTCAATGCCTCGACAAAACCTTTCAAAAAGCCCTCGAAATATGCAAAACCAAAAAGGCTTTGTGGGAAAAAGTCCGACAAGTGTTTGATCTCTTACCAGCCTTGTCAATGAACGCAATATATAAGTTTATCGCCCTAAACCGGCAAGCAAATCACCCTCTGCTTGAATAAATCACATAACGATTTTTTACAAACCGAGAACCGCTGATGAATCAATAACCCTGTCGTTTAAGTTCATAACTGTGCAGGTACCACAAATGAAGCGATCCGGTGCCATTCCTCAAAACCATCCAACTCTTCTTTACGTTGCAATTCAGTAGTTGTCTCCAACCCATTTACTTTCGCCATTCAATATCGTATACCCGGAATGCCATTCTGGCATCCATGCCACAGACAAAATTCACTTCCCGCTATGAAATTTGCAAATTCCTCTTTTCGCCACCACCCGCCATCGGGTCTGTTGGCGTTCATCGTTCATCGTTCATCGTTCATCGTTCTCCTCCTCTTGAGCGTGGGTATTTGCGCTGCCCAAAAACCCGTCAAACCCAGCGCCGCCGATGTCCACCAGGCCATCAAAAAACTCAACGTTCTCGGCTCCGTGCTGTACGTGGCTGCCCACCCCGACGATGAAAATCAACGCTTTATCAGTTATTGCGCCAACCACAAACTGTTCAACGTCACCTATCTTTCGCTCACGCGGGGCGACGGCGGCCAAAACCTGATCGGTCCCGAAATCCGCGAACTGCTGGGGGTGTTGCGCACCGAAGAATTGCTCATGGCCCGTTCGGTGGACGGCGGCAAGCAGCGGTTCAGCCGTGCCAATGACTTCGGTTTTTCCAAAAACCCGGACGAGACCATGCGCATCTGGGAAAAAGAAAAAGTGCTGGGTGATGTGGTATGGGCCATGCGCGAGACCCAGCCGGATGTGGTGGTCAACCGTTTTTACCACGACAAAAAATATGACACGCACGGCCACCACACCGCTTCCGGAATGCTCTCGGTCGAAGCCTTCGACCTGGCAGGCAAAGCGGATGTGTATCCTGAACAGCTGGCCTATACCTCGGTCTGGCAACCGCGTCGCCAGTTTTTCAACACATCCTGGTTCTTTTTCGGCGGCCAGGAAGCATTTGATAAGATGGATAAGAGTCATCTTTTTCCGCTCGACCTGGGTGTTTACCTGCCGTTGAAAGGCAAAAGCAACAACGAAGTGTCCGCTGAAGCCCGCTCTATGCACCGTTGCCAGGGTTTCGGCAACATGAGTTCACGGGGAGAAAGTATGGAATGGTTCGACTTCGTGAAAGGCGACCGTCCGAAAAATCAGGACCTGTTTGAAGGCATCAATACCACCTGGACCCGGGTGGCGGGCGGTGAAAAAATAGGCAAACTGCTGGCGCGGGTGGATGCCAATTATCGGAGCGACCATCCTTCGGCGAGTCTGCCCGACTTGCTGAAAGTGCTGGAAATGATCAAAACATTGCCCGACGGCTATTGGAAACGCTGTAAATTGTTGGATATCAAGGATGTGATCAAGGGCTGCCTGGGCCTTTATCTCGAAGCCACGGCTGCCGATCCGACCGCTACGCACGGCGATGCCATCAAAATTCGCCTCGAAGCCATCCAGCGGATGCCCGCTGCGGCCAATATGAGCGTCGTGCTTACAGCGGTCAGTATTCAGTCCGGTATGTTCGACACGGTTCCCGCTACTTCTCTGGTTTCCAACAAAGGCTGGGTGCTCAATCGCGTGGTTAAAATTCCGACCAATGCGCCGTTTACGGCGCCCTACTGGCTTCAAGCCGCTTCTAACATGGGCATGTACACCGTAGAGGACCAGCGGCTTCGGGGCCAGCCGGAGACAAACCGATTCGCGCGGGTACGCTGGTCGTTTACGCTCAACGGCATTCCGGTTGAATATGATACCGACGTGGCATTCAAGGAGACTGAACCAGCCATTGGTGAAATATGGCGGCCCTTTGAAGTACTGCCTGCCGCATTCGTGGAGTTCGGCGAGTCGTCGTATATTTTTTCAGAAAACAGCCGCGATGTAACCCTCCACGTCAAATCGGGCCGGGGTAAAATGAGCGGTGTCGTGTCCGTCTCAGTGCCGGAAGGCTGGTCGGTGTCGCCTTCGAGCGCGCCGGTTGAATTTACCCGGAAGGGCGAAGAAAAGACCCTCATATTCCGCGTACAGGCTCCGGCTCGAGCAGCGGAAGGGCAACTCTCGGCGGCCGTTCGGGTGGATGGGACCGATTATACGCTGCGCATGGTGACCATCAAATACGACCACATTCCACAGCAAAGCGTTTTAATGCCGGCCACCGCCCACGCCGCCCGTTTGGATTTGAAAGTAAGTGCCAGTAATATTGGCTACTTTATGGGAGCCGGCGATGAAGTGCCGAAGGCTTTGCGTCAAATGGGCTGTAGCGTTACGTTACTGGAAACCAAAGACCTGGACGCTTCCAACCTGGCAAAGTACGATGCCGTGGTAGTCGGTGTGCGGGCCTATAACATCAAAGACGACCTGAAATTCAGCCAGGCAGCCCTCCTCGATTATGCCCAGAATGGCGGCACCCTAGTGATCCAGTACAATACTACCGGTGAACTCGTGACCGATCGGCTTGCCCCTTACCCCATGAAACTTTCGCGCACGCGCACTACCGACGAGACCGCCGAAATGCGGTTCCGATTGCCTGAACATCCTGCGCTGAATACGCCCAACGAAATCACGGCTTCCGACTTTGCAGGATGGGTACAGGAACGGGGGCTTTACTTTCCCGGGGAATGGGACGCGGCTTTCGAGGCACCGCTCTCCTGCAATGACCCGGATGAAAAACCTGCCGACGGTTCGCTGCTCGTAGCGAAATATGGAAAGGGCTATTACATCTATACCGGCCTGTCCTTCTTTCGGGAACTGCCTGCCGGAGTGCCGGGTGCTTACCGGCTCTTTGCCAATTTGATTTCGATGAAGCAGATGCGGCCTTAACCAAAAAACAAACCCCGCGACCGGTACACCGGCGCGGGGCATTGCTCTCATGGTATGATTTGATTTTAAAAGAGAGTCGGCAGTGGGTTTAAAATCGGTTTGGGTTGGCCCCTCTGCCTGCGATTTTGGGGATTACGGAAATCTGGGATGGAACGATTGGGAATCGGTTGCTTTCGGTCGAGCCGATTCCCAATCGCCTGTACTCGGATTAGATTGTTTGTTTTTTGCTATTTCTCCTTAAAGAACGACATGCAGACGCAGGAGGAAGATCGGGTCACAGGCAGGAACAGTTTTTCTCGAAAGTATTTTGTTATCAACTTCCAAACAACAAAAAGCACGAAGGGGCGAGGTCGTCCCTTCGTGCTTTTTGTTGTTAAAAACGCCTACAGATGGTTAAAATCACCTGACGAAAATGAGGTACATAATCAGCATGACTACAACAGTGGCCACACCGAGAATGATCAAAAACCGGCGGCTTTCTGCGGCGTCCTTTTCGGTTTGTTGCTGTTTGGTAACTTTCTGCTTTGTTGACATAATTTTTCCAAATTGATAACTGTGAACAATGAAATGCGAGCCTTTCGGATTTCCTTTTGGTGGATGCGTCCATCGCAGCACATAGTTACGTGTTCGGAAAATTTTTCAAAAAAAAATTTTCAAAAAAATTGCGGGCAACCCAGGTTTAGAGAGGGTACACATTTTCTGGTCTAGAAACCGGAAAGAGTTCTTTGAAATGTTGGAAAAGAAAAAATGGAGGGGAAATTTGTGTTTCTGACGCATAAATCCCCCCTTCCATGCGCAAAAGCGCCCACAAAGATATCCTTAAGTTTCTGCATGAGGTCATACCTGGTGCTTCACGAGGCCAGTTTAGCCGCCGCATTTGTTTGATGGCCTGTCTGATACAGGCTTGTGTTCGCAACGGCCACTGTCGCTTGGAGAGTTTGAGCGAAGCCACGGATGCTTACCGAGCGGAGAAAAAATCCAGTTCACTTCAACAGGCCAAGCACTGGTTGTGCAACTGATGGACGGACTGGCAGGGTTTTTACCTGCCTTTTGCCCAGCACTTTTTACAGGGCATGGCGGCTAAGGGCGAACTTGTGTTTATCATTGACGGCAGCCAAACGGGCCATGCCAATACAACGTTGATGATTTCGGTTTTGTGCCGCGGTTTTGCCATTCCGGTGGCCTGGATCGTCAAAAAAGGCGAAAAAGGGCATTTCCCCGAGGGCATGCACCTTGATCTGCTCCAAATGATCGCCCCAATTTGTCCCGCTGGGTGCAACATGGTGCTTTTGGGCGATGGAGAGTTTGACGGTCAAACCTTGCTCCAATGGTGCTGTGACCACCATTGGACTTTCGTTGTCAGGACTTCCTCTGACCGCCTTATTGATTTCAATGGCGAAATTGCCCGATTCGATTCTATCCGGACCACCCGGAGCATTTGCTTCATCCCCGATGCCTTGCCACTGGCAAACGCGGTGTTCTGGCACGAAAAAGGACACAAAAAGCCCTTGTTCCTGTTGACAAATATCGAATTGGGCCCCGAAGCCTGTCGTTATTACAAACGCAGATTCAAGATCGAGACCTTGTTCAAACACCTCAAGTATGCTGGGTTTTACCTGCACAAAACCCGCTTGAAATGCCCCTTCAAAGTGGCCAACCTCATCATTGTAGTCGCTTTCTCATTTGTTTTTAGTTTCTGTATGGGCGCTTTCATCAAAAATAATGTTGACCTGAAAACACTCGAAACCATCGTCCGAAAAGACAGATTGAATAAAATTACACCCATCGCAATCGCCCAACTGGCCATCAAACATAATGCCCATTGTGTCCTATTTTTCTTTTCCGAACTTTCAAAGAACTTTCAAGCGGTTTTCACTTGAAAAATCTGTACCCTTTCTAAACTGGAATCATAAATATCCGGCTATTCCGACAACAGTTGCGGCAAGGGGGTGTCAATTTTTCATTGGAATAAAAAAGTTGGGATCTTGCTTCCGAAGACGCGAAGATAGGAAGCAGGGCGGGTTCGGTTCCAGGTAAAAATGAGCCTTCTGGCATTTATCATTTTCAGTTGCGTTTTATAGTTGTCTACCCGGTTGCCAGGATACCATACCACAGTTTTTACTTTACCTTCGCGTCCACTAAACCAACTTCCGTTATCCATGAAAAGAACACTTGTTCGCCTCTCCTTCCTCTTTTTTCTTTCCGTCTATTTTACTTCATTTCTACAGGCCCAAGCCCCTCAAGCCTTTTCCTACCAAACCATCATACGCGATCAGGAAGGCCGGGAGATTAAAGATCAAAAAATTGGCATGGAGGTCACTATCCGTAGTGGCAGCTCCACAGGGCTCGTCGTCTACCAGGAAACTTTTTCGAAAATGACTAACTCTTACGGGCTTTTTTATGCAGAAATCGGCCGGGGAACCCCACAAACGGGAGCTTCCTTTTCTCAAATCGACTGGGGTAACGGTACATTTTTTCTCGAAATCGGCATTGATCCAGATGGGAAGACCAGTTATGATCTCAGTTCAACGAATACGATGTTGTCCGTACCCTATGCCCTGTTTGCGGAGCATGCCAACGAGTTGGATGGCAATCCGACCAATGAATTACAAACACTGACTATGCAAGGCAATCAACTCACCATATCCGACGGGAATACGGTGACCCTGCCGACTGGTTCGGGCTCTGACAACTGGGGGAGCCAAACGGTGCAAACCAATGCCACCCTTACTGGCAACGGCACGGCCGCCAGCCCGCTCAACCTCGCCGCACAAGGCGCTGCCGCCGGACAAGTCCTTAAATGGAACGGATCGGCCTGGCTGCCAGCCTCCGACAACGGACCCGATAACTGGGGCAGCCAGAGCGCACTAACCAGCACTGCGCTCACGGGTAACGGCACAACCGCAAGCCCGCTCAACCTCGCCGCACAAGGCGCTGCCGCCGGACAAGTCCTCAAATGGAACGGGGCGGCCTGGCTGCCAGCGGATGACATTGGCAGCACGGGAGGCGATGGCTGGGGTGCCCAGGTCGCCAAAACCAATCCTTCAAAAATCAGCGGCGACGGTTCCAACGCCGCGCCGCTCAGCATTGCTGCGAATGCCATTGGGAGCTTCGAAATAGCAGATGGCTCGGTTGGCTCGGCGGAGATCGGAGACGGTTCCATTGGCTCCATTGACCTCGTTCCTGGTCTGCTCAAAACATATACAGCCGGGGCTGGCATCACGGTTGTCGGCACAGTCATCAGTGCAAGTGATCCTTCACCGACCAACGAACTACAGACCCTTAGCTACGATTCTACAGCTCAGCAGCTATCCATCTCCGGCGGCAACGCTATTAAAATCAACGGTTTGTCAAATCTTTGGAAGCAACAAGGCCTCGATCTTTTACCCTCTAATAGCAGCCTCGGGGTCAACATCCCTTCCGGCAATTTACGAGGTGGCGGCACAAGCGGCTGGCAACTTCAAAATGGCGGCTCCTTATATTTATTCAAGCCCAACGGCACTGGCACAAACATAGCGTTAGGTGGCACTACTGGACTGGTCAATAATGGCGGGATAAGCATCTTCAACCAGTCGGGTAAACAAGTCGTGTACGAACACGCCGACTACGCCGATGCAGGCAGGCTCGCTATGCGTGGCCCAGATGGCAACACTACCATAGGGCTCTTTGGTCATGCGTTCGGCAGCCCATCAGAGGGAGAGGTGCATCTGTTCAGCAATAATGAGCCCGTTGCTTCTCTCTTTGCAGAAAGTGGTGTAGGCAACTTAGAACTTGCTAAAGCTGATGGAAAGTTGCTTGTCAAAGCGGAACAGAGTGGGTTGGACGCCAATGGTGGTGCCATCCGCGTGTACAGCAACGATGCGGCGGTGGCGAGGTTGTATGCCAACAACGGAAACGGCGAACTACTCATTTCCAAATCATCGGGATCCACGCTTGTAACAGCAGGGAATGGCGGGCCGAATGTGGGGTCTGTCACCGTTTGGGCCTCCAATGAAACACCCATCGGGCAACTGTATGGATGTGGTCATCAGGTAGGAATCCTGACATTGAATTCATTGTCAGGAAAACAAATTATAGATCTGGGCCATACGGATGGCGATCATCTTGAAAATGGATTTATGGGTGTTTATAATAAAAAATCGCTTCTTACTGCTGTCGCCGGATTTTACACAGATGATACGTCCAGTACGGTTTATTCCAACTATATAGAAGCAAGTGAGGCTTACTTCATGAATAAAGTCACCAAGGAATGGCGTACCACCATCTGGGACGATGCCAATGGTGGCTTTCTCATAGTGCGCAACAGCAAGGGTGGCAGCCCCAGAGTATCGCTGTTTGTTAATTCAAATGATAAAGGAGTAGTTGCCGCTGACAAAATTTTCACGACTGACCTCGCAGTAACAGGTGTCAAAAACTTCCACATCCAGCACCCTCGCGACCCTTCCAAGGAAATATGGTATGCCTGTGTAGAAGGCCCGGAAGCGGCTGCCTACGAGCGAGGCTCTGCTCATCTGCAAAACGGCGAAACCTTTGTACCATTCTCAGAGCATTTTGCAGCCATCATCAACCCTGCCACGGTCACCGTGCAGCTTACCGCTCAGAGCACCGATACCTATGGGCTGGCTGTGGTGGAAAAAACAGCCACCGGCTTCCGGGTGAAAGAACTGAAAGGAGGTACTGGAAATTTCTCCTTTGACTGGGAAGTGAAAGCGGTGCGCACTGGCTACGAAGGCTACCAGCCCGTCCGGCCATTTGTGCCCAGCATACAGCCAGATGCTTCAAAAGAACCGGCCGCTCACATACGCCCAAAACGGGTGCATGAAAAGGAATAACGCTATAGTTTTCAAACCAAAATAACTCATGTCAATAACATCAATCCGTATATACTTATCCCTGATGCTTCTGTCGTCAGCGATTGGAAGCAGCGGCCAATCACTCCTTACATTTGCAGGAGGCAGTGCCAATGGCTCGAACGGTTCATTTGCATGGACTGCTGGTGAAATCATAGTCAGCACGGCAAAGACCAATAAGACGGTAGCCACACAAGGTTTTCAGCAACCGACAGCAACAGAGATTTCCGTTGTTGACACCCTGACCGAGAATCCGGTTCAGGTAAATGCCATCACTCCCAATGGAGATGCCACCAACGAGTTTTTTCTGATCAAAAACGTACATATGATGCCCGATAATCGCCTCATTATCCTCAACCGATGGCAGGAGATCGTGTACAAAATCGATGGCTACCAAAATGACTGGAATGGTACCACGCAGGATGGCAGCCCACTCCCGATGGCAGCATACTATTACATCTTTTTCGCTGACCTCAACCGAAAAAAATTAGTGTACAAAGGCACCATCCACATCATTCGTTGAATATACGTCTTTGTTGATTTGTATCGCTTTCTATGAAATACCTGCTTCTCACATATTCAACAGGAAGAAATTTATTTTCATTTTTCTATTTGTATCGCTTTCTATGAAATACCTGCTTCTCACCGTTTGTGTAGTGGCTTTTTGCTTGGTTGCAGTGGTCGGCCAACCAAAGCCCGAGTGGAGGGTGCGCTTTTCCAGGCATCCTGACCCGGATAATCGTTTTGAAAAATTACATGACATCATCCTGCTCTCCGATGGTCGCATAGCAGGAGTAGGCGAAACCCGGAGTCGCGAAAAAGATGCCGATTCACAAGGGTTGCTATTACTCTTCGGTCGCGATACGATGGGGCGGGTAGTCAGAGAATCCTATGGCAGCACTGGAGACGAAGTGTTGAATTCCGTGGCTGAAGCACCCGACGGCACACTCTACGCAGTCGGGAAGGCCCGTTCCAATGGGTGCTGGCAGCCTTATCTCCTGCACCTTAACCGAAAGGGCAAGCAGATCGGCCTGCCTTTTCCCATTGACGACATCAAAGCTGACAGCTTCGAACAGATCAGATGGTTGAGCACGGGCGCAGCATTGATCAGTACAATCAACGTCCAGCACGGATTAGACACCTGGCTCCTTCAAGAAGGAGTGCTGAAAAAGAATCAGTCGCTCCCCGCACATTTTTTTGAAGACATAAAAGTGGCTATCCCTACCCCGGACGGCGGTGTCTGGCTTTCTGGCAACACCCATGAACCCAGATTCGACTTCTGGTGCCGCTACTTTGATGCGCAGGGGAAATGTGTCGGCAACCAGAACCAAAAGTTTGGTGAGCCCGAGCTACACGAGACCTTAACTGGAGCAGCTTTGACACCTGACGGCTCGCTGTTATTGGCCGGTCAACAGTGGGAAGACGGTTTCGCCCTGCCGCTCTTCCATACTGTGAACACCAAAAACAACCTGCTCAGTAAGCCCCCCTCTTGGCCCAATCAATGGACAGACAACGAACTCATCGCCGGCGCAGTCTGCTGCACCCGCGACAACCGCCGACTCTTCGTCCTGCAATCAGGAAAAAACACCCGGCCCTGTTTGGTGGAAATGTCACCCATTAATGTGGTTTTGGATTCAAAAACACTCAGTTTGCCTCACGCCGAAGGCTTCCAATCGCTCCGCATCCTTGAAGTACCAGATGAAGGCAATTTGCTCATCGCTGGGCACAACGGTAATGGCAAAGGCGGTACGGTGCATTGTTATTGGCTGCAACGAACGAACCTGCTTCCTCACACGCATAACCCGAATGCCACAGCATCCAATCAAATCGCACGGCCGAGTTTGGCTATCCGTCAGCCTTCTAAAACCCTTATCCGAAGCGATGGATTCATTCATATTCGGGGAAAAGAGCTGTACATAGAAATCGATCTGGCTGTACGGGACAAGTATGAGTCCTGGTATGACGGGGTTCAAATCTGGGCGAACGGGAAAAAACAAGATACAGAAACCTATCGCATTGAACACGACAAGAGCGAGGCGCCCGATCCGGGCGATGGTCTGTACCACCATGTTTTCAGGGCAAAAGACTTACTGCTGAGCGTACCTGAAGATAGCCTGCGCTACCACTTCTCTTTGAAAATCTGCTACGGCGACGGTGACACACTCTGCAATTCCGTAGAGCTACTCTACGGGCGCCGTAAGCCCACGCTCTATGTGCTTGCCATCGGAGCGAACGGTGGGCAAGGCAATTCCGAAGTCAGGCACGCCTTCCGCGACGCGCAGGCCATGACCCGCTTGATGCAGGCACAGGCATGTGACAGTTGCCTTTTTGAAAACGTGGTGACTGTTGCTTTTGCACTGGAAGATTCATCCGCACTAACGTTTGAAAAGATCAGACAGCAGTTAATACATTTTAAAGACATACTAAAAAGCCGTGCTGGCACTCAAAGCGATCAAGCCCAGGACTGTATCGTATTGTCTTTTTCAGGACATGGCGAAATGGAGGATGGAGAAGCCTACCTCCTTGCAAGCGACGCAAACGAGAAGAAAAGCAATCGGCTTCACTTTAAACAGGACTTTATGGACTACATGGCTGGTTCTAAAGTGCTGGGGAAGAAACTGGTCTTTGTGGATGCGTGCCGCACCCAGGTTATAGGTGGTCGAAAAGACCAGTCTTTGGCAAGCGCATTGGAGGTATACAGCCGCGCTGCGCCTGATGTGTTCGCCTTCCTGTCATGCGCCGATGGGCAGAGTTCATGGGAGTCAGACGAATTAAAGCACGGTATTTTTACTTATGCACTGGAGGAATTATTGGATCGGAAGCCTGATAGCCGCTGCCCACTTGGAGAGCAGGCAAGTGCTTATCTCTCCGAGAGATTTGCTTCTCCATGGGATATTTCCAATTACCTCCGACTGCGTGTACCCCAGTTGCTCATGTGCTTCAAACCGGAGAAGAAGGATATGCAAATCCCCCCCCCTTTACTCCAAAAATCAAAAACGGACCTTGACTTCCCAATCTTTTGGCTTCCGAAATAGCACCTTAATCCTCCGCGATCCGAATATTCTTACACCTGATGATTAAGAAAAGCACTTTGACTTGTTGCCTCCTTTTCGCTGCGCTCATTACCCAAGCCCAGCGCAGCCCCTGGTGGAATATTTACCGTCAGAACTGGCAATTGATCAACCCGGCGGCAGTGGATCGCTGGCATTTTATGACCCGCAAACCCGACTACAACTGGCTGCTCTCCAGCGGTGGGCATTTGCAGTGGGTAGGTCTTGAAGGTGCGCCCGTCACAGGGTTCCTCTCCGCAGAAGCAGTGCCGGTCAACCGCTTCGACAATGTGCGCTGGGGTACCCGGCTGCTGTTCGATCAAACCGATGCGTTCACTACCTGGGGATTGTCGGGAAATTTCACCTACAGTGTCCAACTGCCCAACTCGAAAGGCTATACCCTCTACCTGGCTGCGCAGCCACAGGTATCATCGTTTACTGTCAACCGCTCGCGGCTCGTGCTGGAAAATCCCGACGATGCGATTGTCAACTTTTACCACTATGACCAGTGGCAGTTCGATGCTGGTTTTGGAGCATTTCTGCGTGCAAGGCGAGACTGGTATGTGGGTGTCTCGACCCCCAGCCTGGCAGGCTTGTCCCAACACCCAACCGATCAACAACCGATTCTCAATCGAGCCCCTCAGATGGACGTGATGGGCGGTTTTTATCAAAAAATGGGAGAGGGTATAGCAGACGAGGCCTTTTTTGAATACAACCTATGGCTCCGCTATCTATGGGCAACAAAATTTCTCACCACTCGTGCAGCACTGCCATTGAGTGCAGATGCGACCGTACGTTTTTACAAGCCGGAGCATTACTGGCTGGGCGCGGGGTTGGGCACCAATGGTACAGCCAGCGTGGAAGTGGGCTTTGTGCGTTTATTCGAAGACCCTAAATTCACCTACAACGTACACCCTAATATCTGTCGAATCGGGCTCTCCGTCAACTGGCCTGTCTGGTATTCCTCCATTCGGCTGGGCAGCGGCATCGGGGCAGAATTGACCGCAACGTACGGGTTTAGCGACTGGAAAAACTAAAAACCGCTCCTGAGACACTGCCTCAAAGCGCGGTCGTTTTCAAAAAAGGCGCATCCTGAAAACTTCTTATTGCCGGTATATACGCGACACCAGATTGTCGAGTACATAGGATTGGGCGCGGGCAAAAAACACATCAAGCGACTCCAGGTGCCTGTGGTAACGATAGGTGAGCAGGATAGTCAGTGCTAGTGCGACGAGCGTAGCATCGAATGCCGACGACATGGCGTTGCTTACCAGTCTCATGTAGTCAGGCTTATTGATCAACGAAAGTGAGGCCGTGAGTTCTACAATTGTTCCGATAAACCCAAGCATTGGTATGGTCTGAATGATATAGCGCACCACCTCAAGTTGGCCTTCCTGTTCGTTTTTCCCAATCGCTACTTGTGCATCCAGCACCTGCATGGTATCGCTCACGGAGCGGTCGTTACGATACTGCGTGGCAGTTTTTTTGATGAGAGCGTTTACCCAGTAGAATACGTTTCGTTTTTCGCGGTTAATGACGGCAAGTTTGATGTCGTCCACCTCATCGGGCGAAAGCACCATTTGATCCTGACCAGGCTGGTCGGGCAAAAGCCCTTCGGCAAAACCCTCATTTTCACGGAGCAGTACCCGGTCTTTTTCGCGCAATTCGAGCATCGCATAAGCCGTAGCGATGTAGGCCGAGACTTTGACGAAAGCACTCACCCCTTCGCCTCCCCATACTGACACAAAGCGGTGTATGCCCCGGAGAAATCCACTTCCCGAATCACTCCCGATGGCACTGGCCAGGAAGTACATAGTGAGCCAAAAGATGAAAGCAGCCATGACAGCCAGCAGCAGGTTGAAAGCGCGAGGGGTGAAAACTTGTTGAATATTGTTGTTGGCTTGCATGATGTGTTATTTTTTGATATCGTTGTTGATTTTGATGATATTGATCCCCTGATCGGTAATCCGAATGTCAGCCAGCCATACTTCTCCTCCATCTTTGCTGATCTGGAAGTCATTCTCTACACTTTCCCGGGCACCGATGGAGTTGGTGAGCGCGAGTTTAACTTTTTGAGTATCGGGGCCAGAGGGGCCTGTTTTGTTTTTAGCAAAAACCTTGTACGTCCCGATGGCATAGAGTTTCACCCCCTCCTCGGTAGAGCGGCGCCCCATCCACTTGCTTTTGTCGCGATACCATTCACCCCAGTCCCTATCATTCTGGCCTCCCTTTATTTTCGCGCCGCCTTCTTTCTCGACTATGATGTCAATATTTGAAGCCTCGTTCTCCCAGTAAAGGATAGCACGGCGGCCCGGAGGCACATAGCCCACCAACCGCTTCTCGATTTGGATTATTGTTGGATCCTTCCCTCCGGCATTGCCACACCCTGTTGGCGGCAACACGGTGGCCGAGCGACGCATCGGAGGACTTTGGCTGTCCCACACAGTGATGGTTTTGGCACCTTGGGCGATGGGGTATGGGCCGAAGGTTATCTCAGATCCATAGGCCCAAGTCCGACCGCTGCCATCGGTCCAATCGCTGGCGCAAGCGCCTGATTTGCTGACGGAGACTTTGACGGTGTACGATTCTTTTCCCTGACAACCAGAGGCCTGCGTGGAGAGCGCGATGCTGCACTCTTGTTCTGGTGTCCCCGACCCCTTGGGGCAAGCAGGGTCGTCGCAATGGGTGCGGTCGCATTTTTCTTTCCCGTGTAGTTGGGTGCAGGGGGGGCATACAGCTGCTTCGGAGGGTTTGGGAAAATCTTGAAAACCAACTACCGTGACCAAGACACTGTCGTTGGTTTCTACGCCAGCGGAACTGGGTGCAAGGTCACCAAACACTTTGCCAGATTGGGGGTCGTAATAAACTTTCCCTTGATAAGGGATTCTGGGACAGGGCTTATTCTGGCCTTCTTTCAGCGCGAAGAGCATGAGAATCATCACCGCGCCAGTCATGTTGGTCATGAGGTCTAAGAAGGTCATGTTAAAAATAGATACGGAGCGCCTTGACATGTTGTGGGAGTTAGTTGAAAAATTGAGTGATAGGCGGGTGAGGCAGGCCATTACTGTCGGCCAAACGTGCCCAGGGTTGCTGGGGAGTAACCGGCAGGCGGCAGGTGGGGCACTTCGACATACCGGGCTGGAGCGATGCCGCGCAGTTGCGGCATGTAGCTGCCGACACCAGGTCTTTTTCATTCGGTGCGGCTCGTTCTGGGCCGGGGTTTTCTTGCTGTTTGAACCGCCCCCCCATGCGGCAGCAAGGGCAAACGAGGGTGCCATTGGGGGAGGTTTCCCCGCAGTTTTTGCAGATGAACATGGCTATGACAAGAATGAGGTGAGACAAGTGTGGAGACTGGCGGAGTGTGGCCGGGGAGAGCGGAGCGGGCCGCTCGCCCCGGCCGCCAGAACGGGCGGGCTCAATACACTGGGGTATAAACCACTCCGACTTTGAAATAGGTGGCATTCTGCTTCATCGTGCCATCAATGTCGACTTGCTGGCGCGTATTGTCGGAGATGAGATCCTTGGAGCCAATCTCGAAGCGTGATTCGAAAGTGAGGCGCACTGCACCGTCCTCGTCTAGCTGGTAGTAGAAACCCGGTGCTACGAGCAAGCTGGTGGAGTTCTTTACATAGGTAGCCTGCCGACCGCCAAATTTGAGGTCTTCAGGATCATCGCTATAGGTCTCGTCGTTCACCACGTCTGTATAAACCAGCTCTTGCTTGCCCTTGAAGTGGATGTTATAGGAGGCTCCGGCGCCGAGGGTGATCCCGATCCGTTCGCCGAGTTTCAGCACGGTTACATGGAGCATCAACGGGATGCGCAGGGTTCTATACTTTTCTTTGAAAGAAGCATATCCGGTGAAGTTGGTCTGTTGACCATCTTTAGCGGTATAGGTAAGGGGCCGGTCATCGCCTTCGGTTTCATAAATAGAGCCGAGTTGGGCAAAGGTCGGGTTGAGCATCAGAGTGATGCGCTCCCCAAAACGAAGGCCGATGGAAGCACCGACACTGTAACTTAACAAGGGTTTGGAGAAATACGGAACGTTATTGATCCGAAAACCTTCCGAGATTTTATATTTGGCTGATACGGGGCCGAGGTCGAAGCCAAATATAGGAGCAGGCTGTGCCTGGACGGCAAGAAACGAAAAGAGTAACAGAACAACGAGGGAACAGATGATGCGCGTCTTTTTCATGGCAGTGTGTGTTGAGATGTAGAATTGAATGAAAGAATGAGTGAGATTTCAGAGGCAGCATCATCGCTGCGCCCCTACCGATAAAGAGCCGCACCCTGCCGGAGGGTTATCAAAGAAAAATTTTTTTCTTGAAATGATAACCCCAGCCCTTGGGGCCACTCTACCTTACATACGCGCATCACGAAAACAAATCTGACATGACGAAAGACGAAATCAAATCGCTCTATATCAAGTGTTACCCGAAGGTGGCGGCCTATATCCTCCGCAACAGCGGAAATGAGGCCGATGCAGAGGATGCATTCCAGAAAGCCCTCCTCGGTTTGCTCCGCCGCAACCCCGAATTACCACCTGTAGAAGACACTTCCGACTACTTGTTCATCGCTTCGAAAAACAACTTTGTCAATGAGAAAAAGCGGAATACACCGCCCAAACCCGACGATCAAACACAATCCACTGCCTCTGACGACGAGCCAGACAAAACAGGCACTTCCGATACGGACGAACAAGAGCGTCCCGAAAGCACTGGAACCAACGCTGCCTTCGGTGAAATCAAAGACACTGCTCTTCAGCCTGACGAACTCCTGCACCTGCAATGGCGTCGAGACGCGGCCTTCCGCGCTATTGGCGCACTGTCGCCCGGCGAGCGAAAAATCATCGAATTATCATTTGACGATGATAATGACCTGAGTACGGAAGAGATCGCACACGAACTGGATATCAGCCCTGCAAGCGTTCCGGTGAAACGTGCCCGCGCGGTCGAAAAACTGCGCGATCTGTTGCGAAAACAGGGCTATGAGCCAAAACAAACCCCCAAACGCGCCTCCTAATCCACATAATACTTACCCCGAACCGACCACCACTTTCGGTTTATTATCCACCATCGAAATTTAGCAACATGGAAGATTTCAAGTTCTTCGACCCGATACGGCGCTACGCCCTCGGAAAAATGAGCCCCAGCGAGCAGGCTGAATTCAAGCAACAACTGGCGCACGACCCGGATCTTGCCGAAGTATGGCACGACTACCAATTCATCGCCGATGCTGTCAGCAGCAGCAAGCAGAACGCTGACGACGAAGCCCCACTGCAGGCCGCACAGGATGCTTTGCGGCAAGAAGGCTTCTTCGAAAATGTGCACGAACAGATACGCCGCCAAATGGCCCAAGAGGCGGAACAGGTGACCGTTCCAGGGCAACATCCCCGCCGCAAGGGACAAATAGTTGCTATGTTCCGTCAATATGGTTGGGTGGCCGCCGCCGCAAGCATCGCTATTCTGCTAGCAGCATGCTTGTTTTGGCCGCACCAGGCGACTTCGACCTTTGATTTGCAAGCCTCCCTCCACATTCAGTCTTCTAACCTGGGATTCTCAGACCAAGACACCTCAGCCCTCATGCTACAAATGCTGATAGAAGGCCGTCCGGACGATGTTATTCAACTCTATCAGCACACTGCCAACCAATCTAACAGCGAGATCCGGCTGTGCTACGGTGTGGCTTGGCTCCAAAAGAAAAATTACGGCATGGCGCTCCCCATCTTCGAAGGAGTGATGAACAACCAGAACGCCCAATTCCAGACCGAGTACAAAGCGCGGTACTACGCGGCTCAGTGCTACAAAGCACTGGGCAACAATGCCCGATCCGTGGCAGAGTTAAAGCGCGTGGCATACGACACCGCTAGAGAAAGTGGGAGAAAAAGCGATTTTGCGCAATTAGCTACCGACCTACTAGGCACCAAGTAGCACCAACTCCTACTCGTCTTTATAACCTGCTATCTAGCACTATACATATCATCATCAAAACATGAGAACCATAGTCCTTTCATACTTTCTTGTAGTATGTTTCATTTCAATCTTACCAGCGCAGCAGCCTTCGAAAACGGGCTGGCTCAGCGACGCTTACCTCCAGAATATGACTGAATTCATGTGGGCGGTATCGGGCAGCGACAAAGATTGCCCCAAATTAATCTTAGACACTGATGAAGGATACGCTTCGTACGACAGCGACGATGGTGACATCCATATCTCGCGCATAGCTATACAGAAATTCGAGAACAACCTGGGTGGCAATGCCGATGATGCGATGGCGACCCTCATCGCCCATGAGATCGCGCACGCCCTACGGGGTGACAAAAATCGTCCACGTTTTGCCAGGTGGCTCGACCCCGATGTCAAAGATGCTGAAAAACGCGCCGACCTCTGCGGCCTCATGCTTGCGCACATGTCTGGATTCGACAGCGCACTGGTGGTTTTCGACAAGATATTCCCCACACTTGGTATCCGTGGGGGCTCTAACGGCTACCCGGGCATCGAAGAGCGCTTAGAGCACGACACTAAAGTGATGGCCAAATCACATCGACTTGTAGGTGTTTTTGATTTTGCCAATGCCCTGCTGCTCACCGGCGACGAGGACGCAATACACCACGCCACTTACCTCTACGACTATATGGCTACCAATGACAGCACCGCTGCAGGGGTTGAATTCCTCGAACTGAATTATAACCAGGGCATGGCCGCGCTTTTACTGCTCGTCAAAATGGAGGGCCTTCACTATGCACTGCCGCTTGACGTGGCCGACCCTAAGTTACTCCTATCGGCAGGTGCGGGTCAAAAATTTGTGGAGGGCAAAGACGAACTCTTGAAAGCGGCTCGATTTTATTTTGAAAAAGTAGCGCGTGCCGCCAAGATGTTAGTTGATATTGGAGATAAGAAACGACTGCGCAACGAGACCATTTTCAATGCCCAATTGGCAAAAACCTGCCTCTACCTGCTGGCTGGCAAACCCGACGAAGCCCAGCGAGAGGCCGAATTGCTGGCTGCCCGGAGCGAGCCTTCGGTGTGGAAAGATAAGGCACTGATGGTATCGGCATTGGCACGATTGACCAAAAACAAGGGAGATCAGTCGGCACGAAATGATCTTCAAAAAATAGAGTCCAACACTAAGAACCCTGCGACATTGCGGAAATATGCCCGTTTCAATCTGAATGCGCAACTATCTCCCTCCCTATCGGTACCGCCACCGTGTGTTTCTGAAACATCGGGGCTTCCGTCTCCCAATGCAGCGGGCAAAGAAGCGGAAAAGGGAAAAAAAATTCCGTTGGAAAACGGTGTACGTTTAGCAGTGTCCGCTCCCAACTGGTTGTTGCGCGGTGACCGGGCAAGTTTGGCCTTTATTATGCAAGCCTACCCAAGTTGTCCCTGCTCAACAGCCGAACTAAACGGTTCGGAGGTATGGGCCACGGGCTTCGGCACTTACCAGATATTCCCCATTCAAAGCCAGCCTGATACATTTTATGTAACCCGAACTGATGCAAGCAGTAAAAAAAACCTGCAATGCTTTCGCCTCACAATACTCGAAAAGTATTACTGATTCACCACCTTTTACAAAAACGAAGACCATCATGCGACACTTTTTTCTCCTCCTATTCTTCCTATTCAGCACTTCCACTATGCCTTGTTTCGGGCAGGATGGCACCCAAATGACAACGCTGATAAAAGGCAAAGAGTTTTTCAACGGCACCGTAGACCACCTCTATGCTTACCTGAACAACAACTACAGCCAGTTGGACCGCCTGGAGGGCATTTGGACCTTCACGAAATTCGATTATGATGAGTACGGCATCCAGACCTCCGAGACCCCGAATTTCTGCAAATCGGCCATCGTCCGGGTGGCTGGCGAGTACAAGCGGGCCTTCATCGAGGTCAATCTCGAACGGGCTTTGTGCAAGCAGTACCAAGTGGTATACAACATCCAGACCGGCGGCGGCAGCATCTACTACCCGATTGAGCCGCAGGGCTGTATGTCCGCGAGCGGGCGTTACACCTACAATGCGGAGCATGTGACCATCAGCCGCGAAGGGGTCAGTTTCAGCGGGGGCAAATCAGTGCTGATCGGGGTCAAAATTTTCCCGCAAGGGCAACGCGCAGGGCAGTTCGTGATGCCAGACGCGCCCGACCGAAACCCGCCCCGCCCCTCTCCGGGCATGATAGCACCACGAAAGGACAGGGCCATCACTGATCCGGACGGCTGGGAGCCGTTTATTGACTGGGGCAAGCAGATTTTCCCTTCCTACTTGGTCAGCACGTCCAACTTGGATCCCGGTTTTCTGAAACCGGACGAAAACTACCTCGGCGACCCGCTGAGCGTAGTAGGCGTGGCCGTAAACTGCCCTCGGAACGGAGCGAAGATCAAGATCGAGATAGGCAGTACGCGCTACTCCGAATCCGTGAGTCAGGAATTTGTGCTGCTTAAGCGCGGGGTGCGCTACACGGTTTTCCCAACAATAGATTGGGATTATCAGTCGCTCTTCTGCATCTCGCAAGCCTTCCCCATGTCCATCACCTACAAAGTCACCCTGAACGACAAGACCACCACTGAGACCGTCGTGGCGCGGATGCGGGCCATTGACGACTGCCCACTGAAATCTTACGATTATCGGGGTGAGTTGATTGACCTGCGACCTATTTTCGCCGCCTACGTCAACGAAAACCACCCTGAACTGGAAAACATCCGAAAGGAAATCCTCAAAAAAGGCACGGTCAGCGCGTTTGTGGGGTATCAGAGCGGCGAGGCAATGGTTTATCAGCAAGTCTATGCCTTCTGGAAATACTTGCGCGACAAAGGTGTGAAATACAGCAGCATCACGAACAACGGTGAGAATGAGCATCCCGAAGTGTTCAGCCAGCGCGTCCGGCTGCTGGAAGACGTGATCAAGAGCGACCAGGCTAACTGCATTGACGGCACGGCCATTTTCGCTTCTTGCTTGCTTTCTGTGGGCATTGACCCAATCATCGTCATCATCCCCAACCATGCTTTTCTGGGTTACTACCTCGATGCAGAACATAAGGAATACCGCTTCTTGGAAACCACACTGATTGGAAGCACGGAGACTCCGCCATCCTGTACGCCAGCCAACCCCGCTTTTGTGGACGATGTAACCAAAGCCTTGAAAAGTACGGACAATGCTGCCGCTGTCGCCCGATTCGCCAACGCTACCTGTCATGGCATCGGCACCTACCTTGAAAAGCACGATGTCGCTATGCTGGTTGATGTGCATACCGCTCGGCAGCACATCAAGCCGCTGTACCGCTGCAACCAGTCGGTGGTGCTGGTGCAGCCGCCCCCACCGACCGATATCTTAGACAAAATAGACAAAACAAAGGGTCCGCCCGATGTCTCCGATCAAACACACAAAACATCGGATGCCGACACACAGCAGGTTTCCGATAACAAAACAGGGGAAACGCCTCCTCCTCCTCCCGCTATCTACCTTGCCAACGACCCTGCCCAAACGCCAGCCCTATACCGAGGCATGGCCCCCCCCGACAGTCTGCCTTACAGCACCAATGCGCCTGCTAAAAACGGCACCTACTACAAAGTGCAACTGGAAGGAGTTGGCAAGTTTGACCCTAACCATCCCGTTTACGCGGGGCTGCAGGCTGCGGGCTATCGCATCGACGTGGAATATCTGCCCACATCGAAAAGATATCGGGTCATGGTTGGCGATTTCAAGACTGAGGCCGAAGCCTTGCCAGCTGCGCACAAAGCCCAAAGCCTATTCGAGGCCAACAAAAAATCCTACACGGACAAGGTCTTCCCCGTGCCCATACCGGGCATCGTGCCATACCAAGACGGCAATCGGGGAGCGATCAAATACCGTTACTGGTCAGAACTATATACCCCGCCCAAAAAACTCAGCGATAAAAAGAATTAATATCCCGAACAGCAACGCCTCCCAAGTTTTCAGGACTTGGGAGGCGTTGCTGTTCGGGGAGAAAGAAAAACTGTGTTCCCGCTGATAACCTCCCCCACAATAGCCACTCTTTTTCAATGACATCACAACACATCCCATCACTGAAAAAAGTCATCGCAACATGAACACAAACAACATCAACCCGAATCCCATCGCGCCCAAAGACGACGCCAAGCAACGCACGATCCTTATTGCAGCATTGCTGCTGCTGCTGCTGCTCGGTGGCCTCAATGTCGTTCAGATGTGGCGGGGAAAACAAAGCACTCAACAGGTGACGCAAGTCATGGGTGAGAAAGATGCCACCCTCGCTGATTTGCGACAAACCAACGACCTGTTGAAAACCCAACTGGACAGCCTCAAAAACACCAATGCCAGCTTAAGTACCGAGATAGACCGCTACAAAACGGAACTGGATGCAAAAGAAGCCTCCATAGTCCGCACCATCCAGAGCGGCGATATCGGAGAAGCACGCCGCCAGATTGCCGAGTTGGTGCAACAGAAAGCAGCGTACGCCGACGAGATCGCCCGGCTGAAATCCAGTGTAGCCACCCTAAAGCTTGATTATGAAACCGTCAGTGGAGAACGCAATCAAGCAGCAACCGAACGGGATGAACTGTTTAATAAAGCATCGAGATCAGAAGCAGAATTGGCCGAGGCAAAATCACTCGTAGAAGACCTGGCAGCGGCCAAAGACTTGGCAGAGCGCGAAAATGCAAAAGCACAAGCAGTGGTAGAAGCGAATAAATTCTTGAATGTCACCAACATACAAGTACAGGCCAAGCATGTCAGCAAAAAGGGCGACAAATCAAAAGACACCAAGTTTGCCAAGTCCGTAGATAAAATTGAGATAAAGTTCACCGTTCAGCCCAATCAATTCGTACCAGCAGGCAAAGAGACCTTTCATATCCGGATTGTAGCGGTTAACGCTACAGGGACCACACTCAACGGAGACCAAAACCAGCCTCTGAAAGACAAAGACTCCGGCACTGAATATCAGTTTACCACAGCGGCCTCTTGTGATTACACTCAAATTGAGACGGAAGTCAAGGGTGACTGGAATATTGGTGAAAACAAACTAGCACATGGTGAGTACAATGTGGAGGTGTTCAATCGCGGGCGCAAAGTTGGCACTGGAAAATTCAAGGTAAAATAAATTTTTAATTACACTTGGCACTATCTCAAATTTTCACACTCAAACTTTTCAAGCAATGAAAAAGGTATTTCAAATCAGTACGCTGCTGTCCTTATCACTTCTCACACAGAACGCCTTTGGACAAAGCAAATGGCCTCTACAACCGGATGCCCGACCTCAGGATAAGGAGGTGCCTGTAAAGACTTCGACAGAAAAACCTCAAAAACCTCAAAAACCACTGTCAGGAAAACCAGATCGCCCTGTTCAGCCCAAACCCCAACATGGAAATATCAGGAGGGAAGTAGATTAGTATTGCGAAGATCTTAAAGTCCCGAACACCTCTGTTTTCCGGGCATCTGCTATACACGGATTTTACGTCTCTTGATAAACCCAGGTGTGTAGGAACGGTGCTGGAATAAAGGTCCAAATTAGGGGGACTTATTTTGCCGCTGTTTTTGTTACCCGTCGGTTGTTTAGGTACCACTAAACGCCCTCCTCGTGCCTCAACAGCAACATAACCGTCTCCCCTAATTTGGACTTTTATTCCAGCACCGTTCCTAACCTGAATTGCCCGCGAATGTCTGATTTATTTTTATTGCCTATCCGCCAGACCACACTACTGGACGTCTTTGTTTCACATGACGACACAACGATTTGACTTTAAATTATTTAAGAAATTGTCGGCGTGTCGTCGTGTGAAACAAAGATGTCCGGTAGTATGCCGCCAGACATGCCCAACGGATCAGCGAAACCCAGTATGATCTTACTTGATCCGGTTCAATTTTCCTTTGTCGTCTTTCACCACATACGGATCCAGGTATCCTTTGTCGCGCAGTTGGTTCTGTGCGGAAGTAGCAGACTCCAGGGTGGCATAGCCTCCGAGGAGCACCAGCGTCATACCATTTTCCAAAGGACGTTTTTCTATGCTGCCGAGCGCTTGATAAGGGCGGGGATCGAAATTTTCCGGGTTGGCCAATGCGGCGATGCGAATATAGTAAGGCTTCGGCTCACCCGTTTTGGATGAAGTCGTTTGTGTCGGCGTGGAATATTCTGTCGGGCGAACCTGGCGGGCGGATTCCGCACCGCTGCGCTGTTTCTGTGCAGCAGGCGTAGCCGCAGCACCGTCGAGAAGGAAGTTTTGCAGACTCTGGTCGGATGCTTTTTCGGTGATCACGATGGCATCCTGGAAACCCCGGTTGATCGCCTCGGTTTTGGCGGCATCAGCGTTGGCATGGTTGTTCCACACCCCCAGGCGGACTTTATTCAGGCCGTTCTCCATCTTGGTGTAGGTGTTGCCGAGGCCATCCAGTTTGGCAAATTCATTCATCGGAATTGAGCGGTCGGCAGCGAACGAACCCACCTGCACGGCATACCGAACGGGGGAGTTGTCAAGCGGCACTGTCGTCACCGGAGCATTCAGAACACCTTTGGATGCAATGCTGTATTCTGTTGGGCGGGCAGCGGCTTCGGCTGCATCGCGCATCACGAGGTTGTCGTCTGCTCCACGTTCCTCGGTCACAAAGGCATTTTTGAATTTCGAATCTTTCACCACCTGTTTCATGGCCTCCTGGGCTTTTATTTTAGTAGTGAAAATACCGAGCCGTACTTTCTGCATCCCGTCTTCCTGTTTGGAATACAGGTTGCCCAGTTTGCTGAGTGATTCGTACTCTGCCAGTTTCGCCTCCGAGAGCGGCTCAGGCGAAGCAGCCAACTGAACGGCATATCCATTGAGCGGCTCCCATTCCTTGACCGGCGGTTCGACTACCGGCTTTTTAGCGGT
>Ga0105047_10001495_pt1 | contig 41864 bp, 38 predicted proteins | sample MAT04_FD_78384 | JGI IMG/M metagenome (GOLD analysis project Ga0105047, IMG submission 78384) | Freshwater microbial communities from Lake Fryxell liftoff mats and glacier meltwater in Antarctica - MAT-04 (megahit assembly) | ecosystem: Environmental > Aquatic > Freshwater > Ice > Liftoff... | reverse complement strand
GGCGCAGGCGCAGGCGCAGGCGCAGGCGCAGGCGCAGGCGCAGGCGCAGGGGCAGGGGCAGGGGCAGGGGCAGGGCGTGCGGCCGCTCCAGTTGATGCCGGCGTGGTTGCAGGCCATGAGCAGCGGCGCGGCCGCGACCTGCCAGGCGCCGACATGGCTGCGCCTGGTGTTGTAGAGCTCGATCGCGAAGCGCACCACCGCGAGGTGGTCGTTGAGCAGCCAGGCGCGCAGGAAGGCGGCCGGACCGCACAGACCGATGACGCCCCGGTCCAGGCTGTCGGGGTACTCCACCAGTTCAAGCAGGCGGTCTGCCACCTGCGTGCGGCTCAGCGTCCAGGGGCTGAGCGCGGGGGTCTGGCGGAACTGGCTGATGGCCTGCAGGCGGGTCGTGCACATGACGCTCTCCCTCCGCCACGGCCGCCGCGAAAGTGCGGCGTGGCCGCGCGGTAGGGCCAGTGTCCATGCGGCGCCGGCGCCGCAATCCTGTGGTGGATCAACAAGGCCGGCGAACGCGGCGGCAGGCCGCCGCGCCGCTCAGCGCAGGCCGATGGCGCGCAGTTGCAGCGCGAAGGGCCCGGCCTGCCGGTCGGCGATCAGCAGGCCGGCCTGGCGGATGTGCGCCGGCTCGAGCGCGGCCGCGCCCGCCACCGCGCGGCCGCGGAAGCGGGGCACGAAGCCGGCCAGCGGCAGCGCCAGCACCTGCCACCCGCCCGCGGGCGGCGCCAGCGTGGCCTGGTAGGCCGGCGCGTCGAAGGCGTCGTCGAGGAAGAGGCTCAGTTTGTACTTTCGGCCATCGCCCAGGGCTTCCACCACGACGGCCGAAGCCGTGGCGGCACCCGTTGCGGCGACGGGCGCGCGCACCGAAGCGAAGCCGCCGCCCTGGTCCAGCGAGACCTCGCCTTCGAAGACGGCGTGGCCGGCCGGGTCGAAGCGCAGGCGGCTGCGCGAGACGCCGCCCATCACGCGGTCGTCGATGGCGCGCCAGGCCGCGGTGGCAGCCGCGGTCTCGAAACGGAAGAGCCAGTGCACGGGCATGGCGGCATTGTGGCCACCCCTGCCGCAGTCTGGCCGGTGGCCCACCGAGGGGCTAGGCCCGATTGACAGCCTGCGCCGACGCCCGACACACTGGCCCGGCGCCCTTGCGGGCCCGACCCTGAACTGGGGTCGTGCACGCAACGGCGCCTTACCGGCCTGGTGCTCCGCCATGCAGCGCCGCCTTCGCGCGGCCTGCCGGCGTGGTGCACCGGGTGTTCAACGATCAGGGGTCCGCAAGACGGACGCCGCACACGGGAGTGACCCATGAACTTGAAGCTTTTTGCCGCGCTGCTGGCCATGGCCGCGCTGTCGGCCCCGTCGACCGCCGCGCCGCAAAGCCAGCGCCCGTTCGTCATCGACGGCTATTCGTTCGTCAGCCAGGAAGATTTCATCCTGGCGGGCAAGCGCTGCGCGGCGGTGCATGTCGACGAGGACCGAGCCGCCGAGATCGACAAGTTCATCCTGGCCCACCGCAGCGCCGCGCTGAAGGCCGCGGGTGGCGGCGTCGACACACCCACCGGCACCGCGGCACGGGGCGGCATCGTCAATGTCTACGTGAACGTCATCACCACGGCCACCGGTGGCGGTGACGTCAGCGACGCGCAGATCAACGAGCAGATCAACGTGCTGCAGGCCGCCTATGGTGGCGGCGGCTGGAGCTTCAATCGCGTCGCCACCACGCGCACCGCGAACAGCACCTGGTACACGATGTCGCCGGGCAGCACCGCCGAGAGCCAGGCCAAGAACGCGCTGCGGCAGGGCACGGCCGACGATCTGAACATCTACATTGCAGGCATCGGCGGTGGTCTGCTGGGTTGGGCCACCTTTCCCTGGGATTACGCCGCCAGGCCCAAGCTCGACGGTGTGGTCGTGCTGAACAGCTCGCTGCCTGGTGGCAGCGCCGCGCCCTACAACCTGGGCGACACCGGCACACACGAGGTCGGCCACTGGATGGGCCTGTACCACACCTTCCAGGGCGGTTGCGCCAAGAACGCCAGCACGGGCGGTGACCTGGTGTCGGACACGTCGGCCGAACGGTCACCGGCCTACGGCTGCCCGACGGGCCGCGACTCGTGCAAGTCGCAGGCCGGGCTCGACCCGATCACGAACTTCATGGACTACACCGACGACGCCTGCATGAGCCTGTTCAGCAGCGGCCAGCTGGCGCGCATGGAATCGGCCTGGTCGGCCTACCGCTTCGGCAAGTAAGGCACGAACAGCTGCCGGGCGCGGCCTCGCGCCCGGCAGTTCAAGGCGCGCGCGGCGGGGTCCAGTCGACGGTGGCGTTTCTGCCGTCTTCGCATACCCACGCCGCCACGCGCATGCCGCTGCGCAGTTGCCCCGGCTTGTTCTCGATGCGCGGCCAGTCGGCCGCCGTGAAGGGCTGGCGGTCGATCAGGAACCAGCGGCTCGGGTCGGCGCTGCCGGGGTGTTTCAGCACCACCGCCTCGGTGGTCTGCCAGTCGGTGCGGATGCGGATCTCGGTGCGCCCCGGGCCGCGGCTGTACGTCAGCACCTCGCCGGCGTAGAGCGTGAGCCGGTCGCGCGGGCAGGCGCTGTCGGCCGGTGGCATGAGGCGCCCGCCGGGCTGCGCAGCGCCGGCGGCCAGCGGTAGCAGCGCGGCGAGCAGCAGGGCCCAGGGCGCGACGGCGCCGTGCATGTCACCGCACCTTGGGCCGCGCGTCGGGGCGGCCGCCGCGCCGCGCCACTTCACGGGCCACCGCCTCCAACTGCACCACCAGGTTCTGGCGCACCGCCACGTTGCCTATGCCCGGCGGCGGCGGCAGGCGCAGCCCTATGGTCGCCGTGTAGCTGAGGTGGGTTCGCGGGCTCTTGGCGGCGGCGGTCAGCGGCGTCAGTTCGTAGCGGCCCTCGAAGACCTCGATCGCGCGCCGCGTGAAGATGCTGCCGAGATCGAAGCGCACCGCCTTGGCCTCGGCCATGCGCAGCGGCTGGTGCACGATGTCGAGCAGCACCTTCATCGACTGCGCGAACATCAGGAAGCGGAACTCGCCCTGCTGTTCGACGACCAGATGTTCGTCGCCGTTGGCGCGCGGCTGGCGCTCGTTGACCTGGCAGGCGCGGATGCCGGGCATGAAACGCGGCAGCGCGCTGTAGTCGGTGATGGTGTCCCAGATGGTCTGCACGTCGGCACCCAGGTCGAGCACCGCCTCGGCCACGAAGGTGCGGCCGTTGCGGCGCACCTCCACCTTTACTTCGTCGGTCATCGGGCGCCCTGCAATTGGCGCCGGGCCGCGGGGCGCGGGCCGGCTGTGCGGGCATTATCGGCAGCCGCCCGTCGGCCGACTTGCGATCCCGCAAGGCGGGGCAAGGCGGTGCAGGGCGGGCGGGCCTTCGGGCACACTGCCGGGCAAGACCGCCGAAGGAGACCATGGGACCGCTGCAAGGACTGCGCATCATCGAAATCGCCAGCATCGGCCCGGTGCCGCTGTGCGGCATGCTGCTGGCCGACCTGGGCGCCGACATCGTGCGCATCGACCGCACCGAGGCCAGCGGCCTGGGCGTGGCGATGGCGCCGCGCCACGACGTCAATGCACGCGGGCGGCGCTCGGTGGCGCTCGACCTGAAGTCGGCCGCCGGGCGCGACGCCGCGCAGCGTCTGATCGACCGCGCCGACGTGCTGCTCGAGGGCCTGCGCCCAGGCGCCACCGAAAAGCTCGGCCTCGGCCCGGTCGATTGCCAGGACCGCAACCCGCGGCTGGTCTACGGTCGCATGACCGGCTTCGGCCAGACCGGCCCGCTGGCCCACGCGGCCGGGCACGACCTGAACTACATCGCGCTCAGCGGCGTGCTGCACGCCATCGGCGGTGCCGGCGGCAAGCCCGTGCCGCCGCTGAACCTGGTGGGCGACTATGGCGGCGGCGCGCTCTACCTGGCCTTCGGCGTCATGGCGGCGCTGTTCGAGCGCCAGCGCTCGGGGCGCGGCCAGGTCGTCGACGCCGCGATGGTCGACGGCGCGGCCTCGCTGGCGTCGATCTTCTACGGCCTGCACGCCGCCGGGCAGTGGGCCGCCGCCCGCGGCGAAAACCTGCTCGACGGTGGCGCGCCCTTCTACGACAGCTACGAAACGGCTGACGGCCGCTGGGTCAGCCTGGCGGCGCTGGAGCCCAAGTTCTTCGCGCTGCTGGCGCAAGCACTGGGGCTGGAACCGCGCTTCGTGCAGCGCCAGTACGACCGCCGCCTGTGGCCCGAGATGCGCGCGGCCATCGCCGCCGCCGTGGCGACGCGCAGCCGCGACGCCTGGTGCGAACGGCTCGAAGGCAGCGACGCCTGTTTTGCGCCGGTGCTGAACTTCGAGGAGGCGCCCGGGCACCGGCATGCGCGTGAACGTGGCGCTTTCGTCGACGTCGGCGGCGTTGTGCAGCCGGCGCCGGTGCCCCGCTTCGACCGCACGCCGGCGGGCCCGCCGCGGCCGGCGCCCGAACTCGGCCAGCACACCGACGAACTGCTGCTTGAGGCCGGCTACGGCGTAGCCGAGATCGCGGCGCTGCGCGCCGCCGGGAACGCACGATGAGCCGCCACGCCCAGCCCGACGCACCCGCCTACGAGACCGCCAGCGGCGCCCGCGCCGCGGCCTCGCTGCTGCTGCTGCGCGACGGCCCGGCCGGGCTCGAGGTGCTGATGCTGCGCCGCGCCGAGCGCGCCGGCGATGCACGCAGCGGCGCCGCCGTCTTCCCCGGCGGTGTGCTCGACACCCGCGACCGCGCCGCGCATGCCTACTGCCTGGGCGCCGAGGACGGCAGCATCAGCCGCCAGCTCGGCGTGGCCGCGGGCGCGCTGGACTACATGGTGGCCGCCGTACGCGAAACCTTCGAGGAGGTCGGCCTGCTGCTGGCCGCAGGCGATTTCGACCTCGACGCGCTGCAGACGTGGCGCCAGCGCCTGCAGGCCGGCACGGCCGGCGTGGCCGAGTTCTGCGCCGCCACCGGGCTGCAGCTCGACCTACGCGGCCTGGCCTACTTCAGCCATTGGCTGACGCCGCCGGGCATGCCCAAGCGTTTCGACACCCGCTTTTTTGCGGCGCTGGCGCCCGCGGGCCAGGAAGCGGACGCCGACCGCAGCGAAGCCGTCGACGCGATGTGGCTCACGCCGGTGCAGGCGCTGGCGCGCGAGACCGGCCTGACGCTGCTGCCGGTGACACGCGTGGTGCTGCAGGAACTGGCGGTCCACGCCAGCGCGCAGGCGGCGATGGACGCCATCCACCAGCGTAGCGAAGTGCCGCTGATCATGCCGCGCCGTGCCCTTACCGCACGCGGCGCCGGTGTCGTGCTGCCGCACGAGCTGCCCTATGCCGAGGTCGGCCGCCTCGACCCCGAGGGCCGCGGCGACGTGCACGCCACGCTGGTGGCGGGCCGCGTGGTGGCGCTGTCGGGCCGCGTGCTGCGCATCACCGCGCCCAACCCGGGCCCGATGACCGGCCCCGGCACCAACAGCTACCTGGTGGGCGGCGGCGGGCGCTGGACGGCGATCGACCCCGGGCCGGTGAGCGAAGTCCATCTGCAGGCCCTGCTGGCGGCGCTGGCCGCAGCGGGCGGCACGCTGGAACGCATCCTCGTCACCCACACCCACCGCGACCATTCACCCGGCGCCGCGGCGCTGGCGGCCGCCACCGGCGCGCCGGTGTGGGGGCGCGTGGCGGAACACCCCGCGTGGCAGGACGAACATTTCCAGCCTGTGCACCAGCCGCAGCATGGCCAGACCATGGCCGCCGGTCCCGGCGCCACGCTGCGTGTGCTGCACACGCCGGGCCATGCCAGCAACCATCTCTGCTACCTGCTGGAAGAGGAGCGCCTGCTCTTCACCGGCGATCACGTGATGCAGGGCAGCACCGTCGTCATCAACCCGCCCGACGGCGACATGGCGGTCTACCTGCGTTCACTGCACGCGCTGCTGGACGAGCCGCTGGACTGGCTGGCGCCGGGCCACGGTTTCCTGGTGGCGCAGCCCCACGCCGTGCTGCGCGGGTTGATCGCGCACCGGCTCAAACGCGAGGCCAAGGTGCTGGCGGCACTGCGCCAACATGGCCCCGGTGCGCTGGAGGCGCTGGTGGAGGCGGTCTACGACGACGTGCCGGCCAAACTGCACGGTGTGGCGCAGCGCTCGCTGTGGGCCCACCTGCTGAAGCTGCAGGCCGACGGCGTGGTCGTCTGCAACGACGACGACCGCTGGTCAGTCGCCTGAAGCGCCGGGCGTCGCCGACGGCCCGCCCACCGGCGCCGTCTGCCAGCGCCCGTCCACCAGCAACTGGTTCGGCCCGAACTGCGCCTTGTAGGCCATCTTCGGGCTCTGCTCGATCCAATAGCCCAGGTAGAGATGCGGCAGCTTGAGCAGCCGGGTCTGTTCGATCTGCCACATCACGCTGTAGGTGCCGTAGCTGGTGTTGGGCTCGGGCTCGTAGAAGGTGTAGACGGCCGAGATGCCGTCGCTGAGCACGTCGAGAATGGACACCATCTTCAGCGCGCCGGGCAGGCCGTCGCTGCTGGGCTCGCGGAACTCGACCAGGCGCGAGTTGACGCGGCTCTGCAGCAGGAACTGGGTGTATTGGTCGACGCTGTCGTGGTCCATGCCGCCGCCGCTGTGGCGGCCGCTCTGGTAGCGCAGGTAGAGCTGGTAGTGCTCGGGCACGAAGCCCAGGCGCAGCACACGCGCCTTCAGGTCGTTGTGCGCCTTGTGGGCGCGGCGCTGGCTGCGCGTAGCCTGGAAGCCGGCCACCGGGATGCGCAGCGGCACGCAGGCGCGGCAGCCGTCGCAGTAAGGCCGGTAGGTGAACATGCCACTGCGCCGGAAGCCGTTGGCCACCAGCCCCGAGTAGGTGTCGGCGTGGATCAGGTGGCTGGGCGTGGCCACCTGCGAGCGCGCCTGCCGGTCGGGCAGGTAGCTGCAGGGGTAGGGGGCCGTTGCATAGAACTGCAAGGACCGCAGCGGCAATTCCTTGGGGTGGGTCACGCGGTGTCTCGGCGGGCGTCGCGTCCGAAAGGGGATGGGCTCAGGCGGGTGGGCTCAGGGGGCCGGGGGCCACAACAGCGCCCAGGCATTTTCATCATAGGTCCAATCGGCCGGTGGGGCAGCAGCCACGGCGCCGCCGAGGTGGGCCAGGAATTGCGCGCGCGTGATCTCGCGTCCGCCCATGCGGGCCAGGTGGCCGGTGTTCTGCTGGCAGTCGACCATCTCGATGCCGCGCGCCCGGCAGGCGGCGACGAAACCCGCCAGCGCGATCTTCGAAGCGTCGGTGCGGCGCGCGAACATCGATTCGCCGAAGCACATGCGCCCCAGATTCACGAAGTACAGGCCCCCCACCAACTCGCCGTCGATCCAGGTCTCGACGCTGTGCACACGCCCGGCGCGGTGCCAGGCGGCGTAGGCGCGCACCATGGTCGGCACGATCCAGGTGCCGTCCTGCCCGGCGCGCGGCGTTCTGGCGCAGGCGCCGATGACCTGTTCGAAGGCGCTGTCGAAGCGCAGCTCGCAGCCCGGCGTGCGGATGAAGCGGCGCAGCGTCTTGCGCAGGCTGTCGCTGACGCGGAACTCGGCCGTGTACAGCACCATGCGCGGGTCGGGGCTCCACCACAGCACCGGCTGCCCGGCGCTGTACCAAGGAAAGATGCCCTGGCGGTAGGCCTCCTCCAGCCGCTTCGGCGTGACATGCCCACCCGCGGCCACCAGGCCGGGCAGGTCGGTGTCGGGCCCGAGCGCCGTGCTGGCGGGCGGCAGGGGCGCCTGGTCGTCGATCCAGCAGATCATCGCGGTGACTGTGCGGCGGGCTGCGCGCGAATGGAAGCGGGCTGCGGCATCAGGGTGGCGGGTTTCGGCCCGTTGCGGACGTTGGCGACGTATTGCGCTGTCTCGGCCTTTCGAGGTGCGTTACTTGACGTAGGCCGGACCGAAACCCCGGCCTACGTTACGCAACCCACTTCGAAAGGTCGGGACACACGTGAACGTCCGCAACGGGCCGAAAGCCGACGAACCCCGCGCCACGCCGCCTCAGCGCCCGCCCAGCTGCTGCCAGAGGAAGGTGTACTCCAGCGCCATCATCTGCGCGCGCTGGCCGTTGTCGGCGGCGCCACCGTGGCCGCCTTCGATGTTCTCCCAGTACAGCAGCGGGTGGCCCTGCTCGCGCATCTTCGCGGCCAGCTTGCGCGCATGGCCGGGGTGGACGCGGTCGTCGCGGGTGCTGGTGGTGAAGAGCACCTTCGGGTAGGTCTTGCCCTTCTGCACGTTCTGGTAGGGGCTGTACAGGCTGATCGCGGCCCACTCGTCGGCCTTCTCGGGGTCACCGTACTCGGCCATCCACGAGGCCCCGGCAAGCAGCTTGTGGTAACGCTGCATGTCCAGCAGCGGCACCTGGCAGACCACGGCGTTGAAGAGCTCGGGCCGCTGCAGCATCACCGCGCCGACCAGCAGGCCGCCGTTGCTGCCGCCCTGGATGCCCAGATGCTTCGGGCTCGTGATCCTGGCCTGGATGATGTCTTCGGCAACGGCCGCGAAGTCGTCGTAGCTCTTCTGCTTGTTCGCCTTCACGGCGGCCTGGTGCCAGCCGGGGCCGAACTCGCCGCCGCCGCGGATGTTGGCCAGCACGAAGACACCGCCCTTGCCGGTCCAGGCGCGGCCGATGGCGCCCGAGTACCAGGGCACCATCGAGACCTCGAAACCGCCATAGCCGTAGAGCAGCGTCGGGTTGCTGCCATCGGCCTTGGCGCCCTTGGGCCAGATCACGAAGTAGGGCACGCGTGTGCCATCCTTGCTCTTGGCGAAACGCTGCTCGACACGCATGCCCGTGGCGTCGAAGAAGGCCGGGCGCGACTTCAGCACCTCACGCTGGGCGTCTGCCGCCGCGCTGCCGGCGCGGCCGAACTGCAGCGTGTCGGGCTGCAGGAAGTCGGACACGTTCAGCAGGTAGGCCTCGGCCAGCGCGTCGTCCTTGAGCAGTGGGTCGTGCAGCGGCGTGATGCCCAGGCTGCCGGGGTAGGGCGCCTGCATCTCGCGGCGGGTCCAGCCGCCTTCCGTCGATGTGCCCGTGGGTGACCATTCCTCGATGCGGCTGGCCACGTTGTCCAGCACGTCGAGCAGCAGTTTGCTGCGCGTGGCGCCGTAGCTGGACAACGAACGGGTGGCGGTGGGTGTGAACAGCGCGGTGAACTTGCGTTCGCCCTTCAGGAAGGCGGCGGCATCCGCCACCAGCAGCGCGCCGCGCGGCCAGGTCTGGCCGCCCACCTGCCAGTCGCTGCGCAGCTCGATCAGCACACGCTCGCGCCAGAAGGCCAGCTTGGCGTCGGCCGGCTTGTCGATGGGCAGCAGTCCCTTGCCCTGCAGCAGGAAGCTGCGCGAGGTGTAGAAGTCCAGCGCGCGCCCGAACACCGTGCGCTCAAAGCCGGGCGTGAGGTCGACCTCGACGTAGGAGGCCACGTCCTTCGCTTCGCCTTCGAAGACGGTGACGGCGCTGGCCAGCGGTGTGCCGCGCTTCCACTCCTTGATGACGCGTGCATAACCCGAATCGGTGAGCGAGCCGGGGCCGAAGTCGGTGCCGACGTAGAGCGTGTCGGCGTCCTTCCACGACACCTGCGACTTGGCCTCGGGCAGCGTGAAGCCGCCTTCGATGAAACGCCTGGCGACGGTGTCGAATTCGCGCACCACGGTGGCGTCGGCGCCGCCGCGCGACAGCGCGATCAGGCAGCGCCGGTAGTCGGGGCCCAGGCAGGTGGCGGCCGACCAGACCCAGTTCTCCTTCTCGGCCTTGCCCAGCGCGTCGACGTCGATCACCGTCTCCCACGCCGGCTGCGGCTTGCGGTACTCCGCCAGCGTCGTGCGCCGCCACAGCCCGCGCGGGTTGGCGGCGTCGCGCCAGAAGTTGTAGAGCCCCTCGCCGCGGCGCGAGACGTAGGGGATCTGCTCCTTGCTGTCGAGCACCTCGCGCAGCTGCGTGCGCAGCGCCTCGAAGCCGGCACGGGCCTGCAGCAGGCCTTCGCTTTCGGCATTGCGCTCGCGCACCCAGGTCAGGGCGCGTTCGCCCTGCACGTCTTCGAGCCAGAGGTAGGGGTCTTGTGGAGGGGTCGTGGTCTGGGACATGGCGTTGCCGATGAAGGTCAGCCCGAGGGCCAGGCGAAGCAGGAAGCGGCGGTGTTTCATATGGCGTATTTGGCAAACGGCGACTTGAGCGCGACGGGGTGGAGTTCGACACTGTGTTCGGCGTCGCCGCCGACCCAGATCTGGCCGTCCTGCACCGTCACCTGCAGTTGCATCGAGCGCGCGGCCAGCGCCGCCAGCGCCTGGCTCTGCGCCGCAGGCAGCTGCCATACCGCCAGGTTGTTCAGCCGCGCCAGCTTGCTCTGCACACCGGCCCACCAGATGTGGGCCGCGCTGCTGTAGACGTAGAGGGCGACACGCTCGGCGCGGCCGGCGGCGCGCACCAGGCGGCGTTCGTCGGGCTGGCCGACCTCGATCCACTGCCGCAGTTCACCGGACAGGCTGCGCTGCCAGAGGTCGGGCTCCTCGGCGTCGGCGGCGCCGCGCGCGAAGGCCAGCGCACCATCGTGGTCGTCGGCGGGCACGTTGAGCACGAAGGCCAACAGCCGCACCATCATCCGCTCGTCGGTTTCCGACGGTTCGCGCGCCAGCGTCACCTGGTGCGTGGCGTAGAGGCCGCGGTCCATGTCGGCGATCTGCAGGTTGGCCTTGTAGACCGTGGCCTTGATGGCCATCAGCGGGCTCCCGGGCAAGCGGGTGGGGCGGGAAGGCGTGGCAACGTGAGCGGCGTGGGCATGGGGCGGTGGTCGGGAGGCAACTGCGCACTGTGCCACAGCAGGCGGTGCCGGCGGGGCCGGTGGCATCATTCGTACCCTTGCCGGCACGCCCGGCTTCGACATTCAAGGACGACGATGAAGCTGAAGACCTTCCTGCTCAGCGGCCTGTGCGTGGCATTTGCGTGGCAGGCCCAGGCGCAGACGCCTCCCGCCAAGCCCGTGGCGCCCAAGCCTGCGGCGATCAAGCCGGCGCCGGCCAAGCCCGCCGCCGCGCCGGCGGCCGACTTGCCTGGCACCGCGACCCTCAGTGGCGGCGGCAGTGGCGGCGGCAGTGGCGGCGGCAGCAAGGCGGCGCCGATCCTGAAGCGCGAGGAACTCCGCGCCTGCTTGAAGCAGGAAGAGACCGTGCGCACGCGGCTGGACGACCTGAAGGCCCGCCGCGCGCCGCTGGACGAGGAAAAGGCGGCCGTCGCCGCCGAGCAGGACGCGGTGCGCGCCGCGCGGGCGCCGCTGGAAGAGGCCAAGAAGAAGGCCGAGGAGCTGGCGGTGCGCCTGCGCGACTATGCGGCGCGTGTGGAGGCGTGGAACACCGGTGTCGCAGAGTTCAACGCCAGCGGCCGCACTGGCGCTGCCGCCGAGCGCAAGAACAGCGAGTTCAAGCGCGAACGCGAAGCTCTCGAAGTGCAGAAGACGGCCCTCGACACCGAGCGCGATGCGGTGCTGGCCGAGAGCCAGACGACGGTGGCGGCCTACAACAACCGCGTCACGGCGCTCGACACCCGCGTCGTCGACTGGAACCAGCGCAACGGGCAATGGAACGAGGCCTCGAAGTTGATGGAGATCGAGCGTCAGGACTGGGTCGACCAGTGCGGCAACCGGCGCTACCGCGAGGACGACGAAAAGGCCATCCGTGCCGGCAAGTGACAGCCTCATGAGCGACAGCAACCCGCTGCTGCAGGACTGGCAGACACCCTACGGCCTGCCGCCCTTCGCCACGCTGTGCCCCGCACACTTCGAGCCCGCGCTGCGTGCCGCGATGCAGATGCACCGCGACGAACTCGCGGCGCTCGCCGCGAACCCGGCGGCGCCGGATTTCGACAACACGCTGGCCGCCTTCGACCGCACCGGCCACCGGCTGGCGCGCGTGGCGGCGACCTTCTACAACCTGACCTCTTCGGCCACCAGCCCCGAGCTGCAGGCGGTGCAGCGCACGGTGGCCGCGCCGATGGCGGCCCACCACAGCGCCGTGTACAACGACGCCGCGCTGTTCCAGCGCGTGGCGGTGCTGCACGCGCGGCGCGAGACGCTGGGCCTGACGGCCGAACAGCAGCGCCTGCTCGAGCGCGTGCACACCGACTTCGTGCGTGCCGGCGCCCGTCTGGCGCCCGCGGCGCAGGCCCGCCATGCCCAGGTGATGCAGGAGCTGGCGCGGCTGACGACCACCTTCGCGCAGAACGTGCTGCACGACGAATCGGGCTGGCAGCTGCCGCTGCACGGCGAGGCCGACCTCGCCGGCCTGCCCGACTTTGTGCGCGCCAACGCACGCCAGGCGGCGCTCGACCGCGGCCTGCCCGGCCACGTGGTCACGCTGTCGCGTTCGCTGGTTGTGCCCTTCCTCGGCTTCAGCACCCGACGCGACCTGCGTGAGCAGGCCTGGCGCGCCTGGACCGGCCGCGGCGAACATGCGGGCGCAAACGACAACCGCGAGGTGGTGCGCGACATCCTGCGCCTGCGCAACGAGCAGGCGCGGCTGCACGGCCACGCCAGCTTTGCCGACCATGCGCTCACCGACACCATGGCCGGCACACGCGCCGCGGTGCAGCAGCTGCTGGGCCAGGTGTGGCCGCGCGCGCTGGAGGCGGTGGAGCGTGAACGCCAGGCCCTGCTGGAGGTGCAGCGCGAGGCAGGCGACCGCGGCGAGATCGAGCCCTGGGACTGGCGCTTCTGGGCCGAGAAGGTGCGGCGCCAGCGTTATGCCGTCGACGATGCCGAGGTCAAACCGTATTTCGAGCTGAACCGCGTTGTGCAGGCCGCCCTCGACTGCGCGCAGCGCCTCTTCGGCCTGCAGTTCACGCCGCGCGACGACATCCCCGTCTACCACCCCGACGTCCAGGCCTACGAGGTGCGCAACGCGGCCGGCGTTGTCACCGGCATCTTCCTGCAGGACAACTTCGCGCGGCCGGCCAAGCGCAGCGGCGCCTGGATGAGCAACCTGCGCTGGCAGCACCGCAACGCCGCAGACGGCGGCCGCCAGCTGCCGGTGATCCTGAACAACAACAACTTCGCCAAGGGCGGCGCGGGTGAACCCACGCTGCTGAGCCTGGACGACGCACGCACGCTCTTCCACGAGTTCGGCCACGGCCTGCACGGTCTGCTGAGCGACGTGACCTACGAGCGCCTGTCGGGCACCCAGGTGCTGCGCGACTTCGTCGAGCTGCCGTCGCAGATCTTCGAGCACTGGATCAGCGAACCCGAGGTGCTGCAGCGCCACGCCCGCCACCACCAGACCGGCGAGCCGATCCCGCCGGCGCTGGTGCAGCAGCTGCAGCGCGCGCAGCGCTTCGGCCAGGGCTACGAGACAGTGCGCTACACCGCCAGCGCGATGGTCGACCTGGCCATCCACGCGCTGCAAGACGCCGAGCCGCCGGCCGACGTCTGCGCCTGGGAATCCGAGCTGCTGCAGCGGGCCGGCCTGCCGCACGGCGTTGGCCTGAACCACCGGCTGGTGCACTTCCAGCACCTGTTCGCGGGCAGCAGCTACGCCTCGGGCTACTACGTCTACCTGTGGGCCGAGGTGCTGGATGCCGACGGCTACGGCGCCTTCCGCGAAGCCGGCAGCCCCTTCGACCCGGCCGTGGCCGAGGCGCTGCGCCGCCACATCTACGCCAGCGGCAACAGCGTCGAGCCCGGCGCTGCATTTGCAGCCTTCCGCGGCCGCCCGGCGACGGTGCAGCCCTTGCTGGAAAAACGAGGCCTCGTGCCGGTAGGCGCCGACGCCTGAGCGGCGCTCCGAAGACCAAGGCTTTGCGCGGATCCGGCTTCGCCGGGCCGCTGCAAAAGCCTGCGGCGAGGACACCGCAGGCGCTCGTAGGCGAAGAACAGTCCGCAGGGACTGTTCCTCGTCCGACTCTCCCCACCTTGGGGGGTCGCGAACGCGAGTGAGCCTGGGGGCCAGTTACCCCTTTCCGAACATGCGGTCCAGCGCGGCCATGAAGGCCGTGAAGTCGAGCGGCTTGGTCCAGTAGTCGGCCATGCCGGCGCGCAGCGCGCGCTCGATGTCGTCGGGCATCGCGTTGGCCGACAGCGCGATCACCGGCACCTCGGCCAGCTCGGCGTGGGCGCGCAGCCGGCGCAGCACCTCGTGGCCGTCGAAGTCGGGCAGCTGCATGTCCAGCAGCACCAGGTCAGGCCGCAGTTCCAGCGCACGTTGCACGCCGCTGCGGCCGTCGGGCGCGATGTGCAGATCCAGGTCGGCGCGGCGCGCGATCAGCTCCGAGATGATCAGCGCGTTGACCGGGTTGTCCTCGACATAGAGCAGCGTGCCGCGCCGTGCCACTGCTGCCCGTTGTGGCGCCGTGCTGGCGGGTGCCGGAGCGGGCACGAGCGCCGAGGGCACCGCCGCGACGTGCGGCATGGCGTCGGCCAGGCGCAGTTCGAACACGCTGCCGGCGCCCGGCGTGCTCTGCACCTGCACGCTGCCGCCCATGCGTTCCATCAGTGCCTTCACGATGGCCAGGCCGATGCCCGAGCCTTCGACGCCGCCGGCGCCTTCGCTCTGCCGCCCCAGGCGGTTGAAGGGCTCGTAGAGGTGGCGCAGCTGCTCGGGACTCATGCCGCGGCCGGTGTCGGTGACGCGGATCAGCACTTCGGTGCCAACGGGCTGGGCCTCGACGTGCACGCGCCCGCCGTCACGGTTGTACTTGATGGCGTTGCTGAGCACGTTCAACAGCACCTGGCGCAGCCGCGTCGTGTCGGCCATCACCACGCCGGGCAGGGCGCCGAGCTGCAGCTCGACGCCGTGGCGGGCGCGCAGCGCCTCCAGCATCGGCAGCGTCTGCGCCAGCAGCGGCGCCAGCGCCACCGGCTGCAGGCTGATGCGCAGCTCGCCGCTTTCCAGGCTGGACAGGTCGAGCACATCGTCGATGAGCGCCAGCAGGTGTTCGCCGGCGGCGTGGATGTGCTCGATCTGGCGCCGCCGTGCCGGTTCGCGCGCCGTGCCGCCGTCGGGGTCGGCCAGCAGCAGCTGCGCAAAGCCGATCACCGCGTTGAGCGGCGTGCGCAGCTCGTGGCTCATGCGCGCCAGGAAGCGGCTCTTGGCCAGGCTTTCGTGCTGCGCCATCTCGCGCTCGCGGCGCGCGGCCTCGGTGCTGCGCTTGTCGGTGACGTCCCAGTTCACGCCGATGCGGCGGCGCGCGCCGCAGTGCACGTCGCGGATCTCGGCCGAGCGCGACGCCAGCCAGCGCTGCTGACCGTCGGGCCAGATCACGCGGAACTCATTCTCGAACGGGATGCCGCGCGCCAACGCGTCGGCCAGCTGCGTGTGCACGGCGGCGCGGTCGTCGGGATGCAGGCAGGCCAGGCGCTCGGCTTCGTCCATCGCACGCGGCTGCGGCAGGTGGCCGCGCAACAGCCACATCTGTTCGTCCCAGAAGGCCTCGCTGGTCTGCAAGTCGAGTTCCCAGGTGCCGAGCCCGGCGCCGCGCGCGGCCAGCGCCACGCGTTCCTGCGCGTTGCGCAGGGCCAGCTCGGCGCTGCGGCGTTCGGTGAGGTCGATGACGACGCCGAACATCAGCCGCTGCGGGCCGCTGCGCTCGATCAGCGAGTGCGTCGACAGGTAGCGCAGGCTGCCGTCGGGCCGCAGGATGCGCATCGGCAGCGCCAGGCTGTCGCGGCCGCCTTGTGCCCAGGCGGGGAACTGCCGGCCCACGGCGTCGCGGTCGTCGGGGTGCACGTGGTGGCCCAGCCACTCGGCCATGGTCGGCACCGGGGCCTGCGGCGGCAGGTCGAACAGCGCGCGCAGCGCCGGGCTCCAGGTGGCGCGCTCGTCGCCGTGCGCCAGCGCCCAATAGCCGATGCCGGCCGCAGCGGTGGCGAGCTCGAAGCGCCGCGTCATGTCCTCGGCGTGGCGCCGCTGCACGTGGCGGTCGGTGACGTCGAGCGCCACGCCGATGAAAGCCTGGGGCCGGCCGGCGGCGTCGCGCTGCAGCATGCGGCGGGTCAGGAGGTGGCGCCAGCCGCCGTCGGCGCGACGGTAGCGGGCCTCCATGTCGCTAGGGCCGTCCTGGGCCAGCGCATGCTGCGCCGAGGCCTGCACGTGCGCCAGGTCGTCGGGGTGGACGAGTTCACGCGCCTCGGCCAGTGAAAGGCCCTCGGGGCGTGGCGGCATGCCCATCGCCTCGAACGCGCTGGCGTTGTAGTCCACGCGGTCGGTGGCGAGGTCGTGGCGCCAGACGGCGATGTGGCCCAGTGAGATGGCCAGCGTCAGCAGCGATTCGGTCTCGCTCGGCTGGCCGGCAGGCGTGTCGCGCATCGGCTGCAGCGCCAGCATCCATCCGCCTTCGGCGAGTGGCTGCACGCTGAGCTCGACCTCGGTGCCGGGGTCGTGGCGCAGCGCCAGGCGGCGTGTGCCCGTCGTGACAGCCTTGGGCAAGGCCGTGTCGGCAGCCGCTGCGAACAGCCCGTCCCAGCGCAGCCCGGCCGTGGCCCCGGGCCCGCACAGCGCCTGCGCCGCGGCGTTGCAACGCTGAAGCAGGCCGTCGGCGCCGACGTGCAGCAGCGCCACAGGGGCGGCCTGCAGCAGGGCGTCGGCGTCGGGCGCGGGGGCTCGGGTCATGGGCGGGTTCAGGCGCATGCGTGTGAAGCCGCAGTATCGCCGGCGCGCGGCAGCGGCCGAGCGCCGGCCGCCGTCACATCGGCTTGAAGCGCCAGGCCCAGGCCTGGCTGACGGCCAACGTCTCGCGGTGCTGGCGCAGGTGCAGCGTGATGCGGCCGAGTTCGTCGCGCTGGGCGCGGGCGATGGCGCTGGCGCGCACGATGACGCCGCGGTGCACCTGCCAGAAGTCGTCGGGCTCCAGGCCGTCGGCGATCTCGCGCAGCGGCTTGCGCACATGCGCCTCGTCGCCGGCGGTGACGACACGTGTGTACTTCTCGTCGCTCTGGAAGAACAGCACCTCGTCGATGGCAAACATCTTGATCGTGTCGCCGACGCTGGCGCTCAACCAGCGCAGGCGGGCGGGCGCCTGCCCGCCACCCTGCAGGCGAACGGCCAGGCGCTGCACCAGCGCGTCGAGGTCGGGCGCCTCGTTGCGGCGCTGCAGCCTTTCGCGCAGGCGCGCCACGGCCTGCGCCAGGCGGTCGGCCGCGATCGGCTTGAGCAGGTAGTCCACCGCACCGGCCTCGAAGGCGGCGACGGCGTGGCTGTCGTAGGCGGTGGTGAAGACGGTGTGACAGCGGCCGCTGGCGGCGCGCGCCACGTCCAGGCCACTGCAGCCCGGCATGCGGATATCGAGAAAGGCGACCTGCGGCGCGTGGGCCTCGATGGCCTCGACCGCGGCCGGGCCATGTTCACATTCGGCCACCACGCGCAGCTCGGGCCAGGCGGCGGCCAGCATGCGGCGCAGTTCGGCGCGCGGCAGGTCCTCGTCGTCGGCGATCAGCGCCGTGGGGGCGTGGGTCTCGGTGTGCGACATGGGTTCACTCCGGGGGCAAGGTCAGCGTGGCGGCCACGCCGCCCTGGGTGCGGGCCTTGAGCAGCAGCGCGGCCTGCTCGCCGTACATCTGGCGCAGCCGCTCGCGGATGTTGGACAGGCCGATGCCGCTGCCCGCCGCGCTGGCGCTGAAGCCGGCGCCATCGTCGGCGACCGTCACTTCCAGGCCGCCGGCCGCGTTGCGCTGCGCCAGCACTTCGACATGCACGGGGCCGATCTTCGGTTCGGCGCCGTGCTTGACGGCGTTTTCGGCCAGCGAGATCAGCATCAGCGGAGGGAAGGGCGCGGCCAGCAGTTCGGGCGCGGCGTCGATGGTGTAGCGCAGGCGTGGCATGCGCGCGGTCATCAGGCCGAGGTAGGCGCGCACGATCTCCAGCTGCCCGCCGAGCGTGGCCTCGCTGCCGCCGCTGCTGCGCAGGCGCGGAATGGCGGCGCGCAGGTAGTCGACGAGACGGTCGATCATCTCGCTGGCGCGTGCAGGGTCGGTGGCGATGGCGCTGCGCACGCCGGCCAGAGTGTTGAAGAGGAAGTGCGGTTCGACCTGTGCGGCCAGCACGCTGAGCTGCAGTTCGGCCTCGCGCCGCTGCGCCTGCGCCTGGGCCAGTTCACGTTCACGCGCCAGCGCCGCCAGGCCGGCACGTTCGCGCCGCCAGCCCCACAGCGCTACCCCGCCGCCGAGCCAGAGGCTGACGGCGATGCTGGCGATGGCGTTGGTCACCCGTGTCTCGGCGCCGGGCTTGCCGGCGGGCGCGGCGGCCGACGCCGCGTCGTCGGGGTTGCGCACCATGACGCCGATGGCCAGCGCCATGCGCTTGCGCTGACCGCTGGCGTCGACGGCGCCGGTGAGCTCGGCCAGGCCCTGCTTCATCGGCTCGGCAGCAAATTGGTGGAAGGCCAGCACGGCGAGCACTGTGGCCACGACGACAGCCACCAGCGCCGCGTACTCGCGCGTCTCGGGCAGGCCCAGTGCGCGCACGCGGCTGCCCAGCCAGGGGCCCAGCAGCAGCGGCAGCGCGAGCTGCACCGCCAGTTGCGTGTAGCCGCCCAGCGGAATGCGGGACAACGGCTCGTCCAGCGTCGACGGGCCCACCACCAAGAGCATCACCAGCAGCGCCACGACGCCGAAGGACAGGGTACGCAGCCGCGCCCAGGGCACGCTGAACACCGGGTAGCGCCGGTAGCGAGTGAACCAGCTGTGGCCGCTGCCGGTGAGATCGGCCGGCAGCGGCGCGTCCAGGGGGTGGTGAAGAGGCGCGGATGGCAGTGCGGACATGGGCTCGCAGCCTAACCGCAGCCGCCGCTACCGTGCTGGGCACGCGACCAAGCACCCCGGACCGGCGACCAGCGCCGCCGCCTGGCGCCCGAACGCGGGCCCGCGGCCCAGCAAGAGCGGCGCTCACCGGGCGCTCACCGGGCGCTCACCGGGCGGTCACCGGGCGGTCGCCGGGCCGTCGCCGGGCCGTCACCGGGCCGATGGCGCTTGCGTTAACCTGCCTGTCCCGCGTTGGGACCCCTCACAAACGGAGACCGCACCCGTGTTCGACACCGTCATCGCCGGCAGCCTGCCCAAACCCGCCTGGCTCGCCGAGACGGAAAAACTTTGGCCGCAGTGGAAAGCCGAAGGCGCCGAACTCGCGCAGGCCAAGCTCGACGCCACGCTGCTGTGGATCAAGGCCCAGGAAGACGCGGGCCTGTCGGTCATCGGCGACGGCGAGCAGAGCCGCCAGCACTTCGTGCACGGCTTCCTGGAGCAGGTCGAAGGCATCGACTTCGAGCACAAGGTCGAGATGGGCATCCGCAACGACCGCTACAAGGCCATGGTGCCGCAGGTCGTCGCGGCGCTGAAGCTCAAGGGGCGGGTGCACGCGACCGAGGCGCGTTTCCTGCGCGCGCATACGAAGCGCAAGATCAAGTTCACGCTGCCCGGGCCGCTGACCATCGTCGACACCGTGGCCGACCGCTTCTATGGCGACCGCCGCCAGCTCGCAACGGCCTTCGCCGAACTGCTGAACCAGGAGGCGCTGGCACTGCAAGCCGACGGCGTCGACATCGTGCAGTTCGACGAACCGGCCTTCAACGTCTACATGGACGACGCGGCCACCTGGGGCATCGAAGCACTGGAGCGCGCCGCGCAGGGCCTGACCTGTACCACCGCAGTGCACATCTGCTACGGCTACGGCATCCAGGCCAACATCGACTGGAAGAACAGCCTGGGCCAGGAATGGCGGCAGTACGAGAAGGTGTTCCCGGCGCTGGCCAGGAGTTCGATCCAGCAGGTCAGCCTGGAGTGTTTCCACTCGCACGTGCCGCCCGACCTGATGGCGCTGCTGCACGGCAAGGACGTGATGGTGGGCGTGATCGACGTCGCCAGCGACACCATCGAGACGCCGCAAGAGGTGGCCGACGCCATCGGCCGCGCGCTGCAGTTCGTGCCGCGCCAGCATCTCATCGCCTGCACCAACTGCGGCCTGGCGCCGATGAGCCGAGCGGTGGCCGAAGCCAAGCTGCGTGCGCTGGCCGCAGGGGCGAAGCTGGCTGACGAGCGCCAGGCCGCGAAGTGAAGGTGCTGACGTGAAGGCGCTGACATGAAGGGCGCGCGGTGAAGCTGGGCCGTCTGTGGCAGCCGCGGCGCCTGCTGTTCTGGCAGATGCTGCTGTTCAACCTGCTGTCGTCGGTGTGCACCTGGGCCCTGCGCGCCTACCCGCTGAACATGGCGGGGCTGCTGCTGGTCGGCTTCATCGCGCTGCTCAACGTCGGCTTCGGCCTCGTTGCCGCGTGGGCCCTGCTGCGCGAGCCGGCGCCGGACTGAAGCCCCCAAGCTCACCTCGTTCGCGACCCCCCGAGGTGGGGCGAGTCGGACGAGGAACGGTCCCTGCGGACTGTTCCTTGCCTACGAGCGCCTGCGGCGTCCTCGCCGCATGCTCTTGCAGCGGCCCGGCGAAGCCGGTTCCGCGCAGAGCCTTGGTCCGGACCTCCTGCGGCGCGGCGCTACAGAGGCTGGAAACCGCTCTTGCGAATGATCTCGGCCCAGGTGCGGGTGTAGGCCTGCTCGCGTGCAGCCAGCGCGGCGGCGTCCATGAATTCCACCGCCAGGCCCAGCGAAGTCAGCCGCGCCTTCACCTCGGGCTGCACGATGACCCGGGCCAGCGCGGCGGCGAAGCTGTCGAGCGCTGCCTTGGGCGTGCCAGCCGGGGCGAAGAAGCCGTAGTAGGGCTTCTCCTCGAAGCCGGGCAGGCCCAGCTCGGCCAATGTGGGCACGTCGGGCAGCGTGGCCTGGCGCGTGCCGCCGCCCACGGCCAGCAGGCGGATGCGGCCGGCGCGGTGGGTCTCGATGAAGTCGGGCACCGAGCCCACGCCGGCGGCGATCTGGTTGCCCAGCATGTCGGCCAGCATGGGCGCGCTGCCGCGGTAGGGCGCGGGCACCACGTCGAGCCGGAAATGGCCGCCCAGCACCTTGACCATGAACTCGGGTGTCGACGCCGGCGCCGGCACGCCCACCACGCCCTTGCCCTGGCCGCTGGCCTTCACCCACGCGGCGTACTCGGCCATGCTGCGCGCCGGCGTGCCGGGCGAGACCGCGAAGCCGTTGACGAAGCTGGCAAAGCCGGCCACCGGCACGAAGTCCTTCGCGGGGTCGAAGCCCGGCTGTTTCACCACCAGCGGCAGCACGCTGATGGTGTGGTCGTGGCTGAGGAAGACCGTGCTGCCGTCGGACGCCGCCGCCTTCAGCGCCTGCGCCGCGAGCTGGCCGCCGGCCCCGGGCTTGTTCTCGACGATCACCGGCACGCCGAGTTCGTCCTTCAGCCTGTCGGCCAGCGTGCGGGCGATGGCGTCGGTGCCGCCGCCCGCGGGGAAGCCGACCAGGATCTTCAGCGGCCGACCCTGGGCGCCGGCGTCGTGCATCGCCCCGGCGAGCAGCAGCGTGGCGACGCTGCCGAAGACCAGGCCGAAGAAGCTGCGGCGTGCAAGGCGGGGCATGGGGTGGACCTCGCGCGGTGTGGGGTGCGCTGGCGCTGCGGGCGCGGCCGGGGCCGTCACGGCGCCGTGCCGTCGGCGGCCAGCACGGCCAGCACGTCGGAGTGGAATTCGCGCCGGTAGAGGATGAAAACGACGCCGGCCGTGCCGGCCATCAGCGCCCAGGGCGAGAGAAACCAGCCCATGGCCGCGAAGCTCATGTAGTAGGCACGCAGGCCGTCGTTGAAGGCCTCGGCGGCCAGGCCCATCACGCGGCCGGCGCGGGTGGCGAAGGCGGTGCGCGCGGACTCGTCGGTGTAGCGCTCGGGCAGCGGCGCCGCGCCCAGCAGCAGCGCGCCAAAACCGTACTGGCGCAGGCTCCAGGTGAAGCGGAAGAAGGCGTAGACGAAGATCGCCGTCAGCAGCAGGACCTTGAGGTCGAACACCAGCACCGAGGTGCGCGCCGCGAAGGGGATCTCGCGCACGATTTCGCTGGCCTTCTCGGTCGTCGACAACACCGCCAGCAGCCCGCCGATGATCAGGATCGTGGTGCTGGCGAAGAACGACGGGCTGGCCGACAGCGTCTGCACCACCGAGCCGTCGATGACCCGGGTGTCGCGCCAGGTGGCCTGCAGCATCCAGCGTGTGCGTTCGCGGTTGGTCAGCGCCAGCAGCGAAGGCGTGGTTCTGGCGCGCTGGTGCGCAAAACGCGCGTAGCCGGCCCAGGCGACGAAAAACAGCGCCAACGCGACCCAGTCGGGCCAGGGCAGCACGCGCCAGAGGGAGGCCAGGGTTTCCATGGCGTGCACTGTAGCTGGCGGCCGGGGCGGCCGGCAGCGCAGCTTCAGCCGCGCAGCAGCGCGGCGGCCTCGGCCACGCGCTGGCCGAAGGCCTTCGCGGTGGTGATGTCGCCGGGCACCATCTCGTCGACCGAGGCGTCCGAGGGCGTGGCCGTGATGAGGCCGCTGTAGCCGCCCAGGTCGTTGAGGTCGTCGCGTGTGTGCTGCTTGGCGTTGGTGGCGTGCATGCCCATGCCGACCCACAGCATGCCGTGCTGCTGGCTCAGCGTCATGAGGTACTGCACGGTGCTGAACTTGTCGCCGTTGAGGGTGGCGCTGTTGGTGAAGCCGGCGGCCAGCTTGTTGCGCCAGGCCTTCATGTACCAGGGCTTGCTCGACGCGTCGGCGAACTTCTTGAACTGCCAGCTCACGTTGCCCATGTAGGTGGGCGAGCCGAAGACGATGGCTTGCGCCGCGGCCAGCTGTTCCCAGCCACCTTCGGGCAGGTTGCCTTCGGCGTCGATCGCCAGCAGCGTGCCGCCGCTGCCTTCGGCGACGGCCTCGGCGACCTTCTGGGTGTGGCCGTAGCCGCTGTGAAAGACGATGACGATCTTGCTCTTGGGAGGGTGCCGTGGGTATGAAGGGATGGACAGGTCGGTGGTTCAGCGGGCGAGGTCGAAGACCAGCACTTCGGCGTCTTCGCCGCCTTCGATCGTCAGCGTCTTCTCGCCGTCGATCGTGAGTGCGTCGCCGGCCTTGAGCTGGCGGTCGTTGACGCGCAGCGTGCCGCGCACCAGGTGCACATAGGCGATGCGCTGCGCATCGAGCGCCAGCTCGGCGCGTTCGTCGCCGGTGAACAGGCCGGCGCGCAGCGTGGCGTCGGCGTGTACCGTCACCGAACCTTCGCGGCCGTCGGGTGAAGCCACCGTGACCAGGCGCCCGCGCTTGGCGGCGGCGTCGAAGTGCTTCTGCTCGTAGCCGGGCTCGATGCCGGCGCGGTCGGGCAGGATCCAGACCTGCAGGAAGTGCGTGGTGGCGTCGGCGGCGTGGTTGAACTCGCTGTGGCGCACGCCGGTGCCGGCGCTCATGCGCTGCACGTCGCCTGGGCGGATGACGCCCGCGTGGGCGCCGCCGGCTTCGCCGTTGCCCATGCTGTCCTTGTGTGCCAGCGCGCCTTCGAGCACGTAGGAAACGATCTCCATGTCGCGGTGGCCGTGCGTGCCGAAGCCGGTGCCAGGGGCGATGCGGTCTTCGTTGATGACACGCAGGTTACCCACGCCCATCTGGCGCGGGTCGTGGTAGTCGGCGAAGCTGAAGCTGTGGAAGCTCTTGAGCCAGCCGTGGTCGGCATAACCCCGTTCGGCGGATTTGCGCAGCGTGATCATGAGGTGCTCCTTGCAGTGCCTTCACTGTAGGCAGCGGTGCCGCTGCGGCGGGTGAGGCGGCTTGACGAGGCCGTTCAATTAAAGTGAAGCCATGGTCGACCGCTCCAACGCCCTCACGCCCGACGCCCTGGTGATGATGGACACCATCGCGCGCACCGGCAGTTTTGCCGCCGCGGCGCGTGAACTCGGCAAGGTGCCATCGGCGCTGACCTACAGCGTGAGACAACTCGAAGAAGCATTGGACGTGCTGCTCTTCGACCGCGGCTCACGCCAGGCGCAGCTGACGGCGGCCGGCACCGAGCTGCTGCACGAGGGCCGCCGCCTGCTGCACGAGATGGACGCCGTGGCCAACCGCGTGCGGCGCGTGGCCAACGGCTGGGAGACGCAGATGTCGATCAGCGTCGAGGACATCCTCTCGGTGCCGACCGTGTTCGAACTGGTGCAGGCCTTCTGCGAGCTGCGCGACCCGGCCGCCCCGCCGGGGTCGGCGGCCAGTGAATACCCCGCGACGCGGCTGCGTCTGCGCACCGATGTGCTCACCGGCACCTGGGAGTCGCTGGTCACCGGGCAGGTCGACCTGGCGATCGGTGTGTCGGCCCAGCATGCCAACCCCGGCGGCATCGAGCTGCGCCCGCTGGGCGAGGTGCCCTTCGTCTATTGCGTGGCGCCGCACCATCCGCTGGCCGCTGCCGTGGAGCCCTTGTCCGACGCGCAACTCGTGCACCACCGCGCCGTGGCCGTGGCCGACTCTGCGCAGCGCCTGGCGCCGATGACGGTCAACCTGCTGCCCGGGCAGGACGTGCTGACGGTGCCCAACATGCGCATGAAGCTGGAAGCGCTGCTGCGCTGCCTGGGCTGCGGCTTCCTGCCCGAGCCGCTGGCGCGGCCGCACCTGGAAGCCGGCACGCTGGTGCAGAAGGAGACTTCGCGCGCCGCCACCGTGGCGCTGATGCACTACGCCTGGCGCGCCGAGCGCGGCGGCACACTGGGCCTGGGACGGGCCCTGCAGTGGTGGTTGTCGCAACTGGAAAGCCCGGCCACGCAACGCGCGCTGCTGCAGCGGCACGCCGGGCCGCTTTGCTGACAGCTGCCGTGGCCTACCGCGGCCGCTTTGCACCGTCGCCCACCGGGCTGCTGCACGCCGGCTCGCTGGTGGCGGCGCTGGCCAGCTGGCTGGACGCGCGAGCGCACGGCGGCGCCTGGCTCGTGCGCATCGAGGACATCGACACGCCGCGCTGTGTGGCCGGGGCCGGGCAGGCCATCTTGGGCCAGCTGGACGCTTGCGGCCTGCGGCCGGACGAATTGCCGTGCTGGCAGTCGACACGCGGCGCGGCCTATGCGGCGGCGCTGCGGCAGCTGCGCGCGGGCGGCTTGGCCTACGACTGCGGCTGCACACGCAAGGACATCGAGTTGCACTGGCTGGCGCGCGGTGTGCCGCACGAGGCCGAGGCCGAACGTGTCTATCCCGGCACCTGCCGCCCGGGGCCGGGTGGCGGCCTGCACGGCCGGCCGTCGCGCGCGGTGCGCTTCCGCGCCGAGGGTGGGGTGCACTGGCACGACCGCCGCCTGGGCGCGATGCAGCAGGACGTGGCCGCCGCCGTAGGCGACTTCGTGCTGCACCGGGCCGACGGCCTGTGGGCCTACCAGCTGGCCGTGGTCGTGGACGACGCCGCGCAAGGCATCAGCGACGTCGTGCGTGGCGAAGACCTGGTCGACAACACCGCGCGGCAGATCCTGCTGCAACGCGCCCTGGGCTTACCGACACCGCGTTACCTGCACACGCCGCTGGTGCCGGCAGCCGATGGCCGCAAGCTGAGCAAGCAGAACGGTGCCACGCCGCTGGACTTGGTCGACGACGCGGCCGCCGTGGGCGCCCTGCAGACTGCGGGCCGCGTGCTCGGCCTGCCTGCGCTGCCTGCACAAACCCGGGACGACTGGCTGGCGCAGGCGGTGCGCGCGTGGGCTGGCATCATCGCGGCCTTTCCACCCTCATCTGATCCACCATGACCACCACCCCCTCGGGCCTGCAGTACGAAGACACCGCCGTCGGCAGCGGCGACGAAGCGACGGCCGGCCAGCGCGTCAGCGTGCACTACACCGGCTGGCTTTACGACCCCACCGCCTCCAACTTGCGCGGCAAGAAGTTCGATTCCAGCAAGGACCGTGGCCAGCCCTTCGCCTTCGGCCTCGGCGAAGGCCAGGTCATCCGCGGCTGGGACGAAGGTGTGCAGGGCATGAAAGTCGGCGGTACACGTGTGCTGACCATCCCAGCCGACCTGGGTTATGGCGCGCGCGGCGCCGGCGGCGTCATCCCGCCGAACGCCACGCTGGTGTTCGAGGTCGACCTGCTGGGGGTTTGAAATTGGGCCCCCAAGCTCGCTGACGCTCGCCACCCCCCAGGGGGGCCGTCCGCCTACGGCCCGGCGAAGCCGGTTCCGTGGCGGGAAGCTTGGTCAAAGACTCGCGCATTGAAAAGGCGCCCCGCGGGGCGCCCTTTGCTGGGAGGCCGGGTTCAGCGCGCGGGGCGCGGGCCGGCCTTGCTGAAGGTCTTGCCGGCGGGCTTGAAAGGCTTGCCGGCCGGGCGCGGGCCGAAGCTCTTGCCCGCCGGGCGCATCGGCCGGTCGAAAGGCTTCGGCGGCTCGGCGCGCTTGGGTTCCAGGCCTTCGATGGTGGCCACCGGCATGCGCTGCGTGGTGTAGCGCTGGATGCGGTGGATCATGCCGCTGTCGCGGCGCTCGGCCAGCGTCACGGCCAGGCCGGCGCGGCCGGCACGGCCGGTGCGGCCGATGCGGTGCACGTAGTCCTCTTCCTTCATCGGCAGGCCGTAGTTGATGACGTGGCTGATGCTCGGCACGTCGATGCCGCGCGCGGCCACGTCGGTGGCCACCAGCACACGCAGGTGCTTGCTGCGCAGGCCCTGCAGCACGCGGGTGCGGCGGCCCTGCGGCATGCCGCCGTGCAGGCTGGCCACGCTGTGGCCCATGTCGTGCAGGCGGTCGGCCAGCCAGTCGGCGTCACGCTGCGTGCTCGTGAAGACCACGGCCTGCTCCATGCTGCGCTCGGTCAGGATGTGGTCGAGCAGCGCGTTCTTGTGCTCGAAGTCGTCGGCCCAGTGCAGGCGCTGCTCGATGTCGGCGTGGCCCTCGGTCTGCGAGCTGGCTTCGATGCGCAGCGGGTCGCGCAGCAGGTCGGCGGCCAGGCGGCCGACGGTGCCGCTGAAGGTGGCGCTGTACATCGCGGTCTGGCGCTGCTTCGGCGTCGCGTCGACGATGAGGCGGATGTCGTCGATGAAGCCCATGTCGAGCATGCGGTCGGCTTCGTCGAGCACCAGCATCTCGACGTTGCCCAGCTGGCACTTGCCCGAACCGAGGTGGTCGATGAGGCGGCCGGGGGTGGCGATCAGGATGTCCAGCGGGCCACGCAGCGCGGCGAGCTGAGCGCCGTAGGGCACGCCGCCGACGACGGTGGCCACGCGCAGGCCCGGCACGAAGCGGCCGTAGTCGCTGGCGGCCTTGGACACCTGCATGGCCAGTTCACGGGTGGGGGCCAGCACCAGGATGCGCGGGCCCTTGGTGAAGTTCTGCGGGCCGCGCGGGCCGCTGTTCGGGCCGGCCAGCGGGCCGGCGGCTTTGCGCTCGGCGGCAGCCTGGTCGCGGCTGGCCAGAATGCGCGTCAGCGCGGGCAGCACGAAGCTGGCCGTCTTGCCGCTGCCGGTGCGGCTGCTGACCATCAGGTCCTTGCCGGCCAGCGCCGCGGGAATGGCCGAAGCTTGCACTTCGGTGGGTTCGGTGTAGCCGGCGGCGCTCAGGGCGCGCGTCAGCACTTCGTTCAGGTTCAGGCTCTCGAAACTCATTTGTACTCTCGCTCAGACACGCAAAGGCGTGCCGTCGCAGCCCAAAAGCGGGCCGCGCAGGTGAAGTCGCGTAGGTTTCCCGGCCCTGGATGTCGGAATGGACGGGCCGGAAGGTCGTGCGACGGCATCGCCGCCGACCCGTGAGAAGCGCACCGCAGCTTCGACGCTAGGGTCTGGGCTTGAGTGGCAAGAGGCCGAAGGGGATGAACGAAAGGCCTGTTTGTTGGTGTCAACACCCAGGCCAGCCTTCAAGTATAGCCCGGATTCGGGTTAGTACCGGCTCTCCTCAAATGGCGGCGCGCTGAACACGCGGCGCCAGCACTTCCCACACCGGCCGCAGGCGGCCCGGCAGGTCGGGCAGGCGGCCCAGTTCGGTGCGGCTTTCGCCCGGGGCGTGGAAGTCGCTGCCGCGAGACGCACACAGTCCGAACTCGATGGCCGTATCGGCGTAGCGGATGTGCTCGGCCGCGCTGTGGCTGCCCGTCATCACCTCGACACCCTGGCCGCCGTGGGCGACGAACTCGGTGAAGAGTGCGTATTCCTCCGTCGGGGTGAATCGATACCGCCCCGGGTGGGCGATGACCGCCACGCCGCCGGCCTGCGTGATCCAGCGCACCGCGTCGCTCAGCCTGGCCCAGCTGTGCGGCACGAAACCGGGGTGGCCTTCGGTGAGGTAGCGGCGGAAGACGCTGTGCGTGTCGGGGCAGACGCCGCTTTCCACCAGGAAGCGCGCGAAGTGTGTGCGCGAGATCAGTTCGGGGTTGCCGACGTAACGCAGCGCGCCTTCGAAGGCGCCGACGATGCCCACCTTGGCCAGCCCGGCGGCCATTTCGTGCGCCCGCTGCAGGCGGCCGCCGCGCGTGGCGGCCAAGCCGGCGTTCAGCGCCGCGTCTTCATCGTCGAAACCCAGGCCGACGATGTGCACCGTCTGGCCGGCGAAGCTGACCGAGATCTCGGTGCCGGTGAGGTAGTCCATGCCCAGCGCCAGCGCGGTGTCGCGCGCGCGCCGCTGGCCGGCAAGTTCGTCATGGTCGGTCAGTGCCCAGAGATCGACGCCGTTCGCATACGCCCGTTCGGCCAGCGCTTCAGGGGTGAGGGTGCCGTCGGAGACGTTGCTGTGGCAGTGGAGGTCGGCGTTGATCAGGTGCACTCCCCAATTGTAGGAAGCGGCCCTGCCGTGGGTGCGGCCCGCCCGATGCGACCCTGCGGGCGCAACTGCTTCAGTGCGCGGGCTTCAACGTGAAAGGTTCAGCGTCGAACCGCAGCGTGCGGCCAGCGCGTGGTCGTGGGTGACGACGACAAACGCCGTGCCGTTTTCGCGCGCCAGTTGCAGCATCAGCTGGAACACACCGTCGGCGGTTTCGCGGTCGAGGTTGCCGGTGGGCTCGTCGGCCAGCACGCAGGCCGGTTGCGTGACCAGCGCACGCGCTATCGCCACGCGCTGGCGTTCACCGCCCGACAACTGCGCCGGGTGGTGGTGGACGCACGCGGCCAGCCCCACCTTGGCCAGCATCTGCCGCGCCTGTTCACGCGCTGCGGCTTGCGGCATGCGGCGGATGCGCAGCGGCATGGCCACGTTGTCGAGCGCGCTGAACTCGGGCAGCAGGTGGTGGAACTGGTAGACGAAACCCAGGTGCAGGTTGCGCCAGCGGCCTTGTTCGGCGGCGTCCAGCGTCGTCAGGTCGCGGCCCATCAGTTCGACACGGCCCGAAGTCGGTGCGTCCAGGCCGCCCAGCAGGTGCAGCAGCGTGCTCTTGCCCGAGCCCGAGGCGCCGACGACGGCCAGCGTCTGGCCGCGGTGCACCTGCAGGCTGACGCCGCGCAGCACGGTCACGTCGAGCGCATCTTCGCCGCGGCCCTCGATGAAACGTTTGTGCAGGTCGAAGGCGGCGAGCACGACCGCGCCCGTGGCGGCATCAATCGTCTCAGCAGCGGCGGTAGCGTTCACGGCGTCATTCATAACGCAGCGCCTCGGCCGGGTTGACGCGGCTGGCGCGCCAGCTCGGGTAGATCGTCGCCACGAAGGACAGCAGCAGCGAGATCACCAGCACCGGCACGATGTCGGCCGCCATCGGTTCGCTCGGCATGCGGCTGATGACGTAGATGCTGCCCGGCAGGAAGGCCACACCCAAGGCGCGTTCGAGCGCAGGCACGATGACGTCGATGTTGAAGGCCACCAGCAGACCCAGGGCGCAGCCGCCGAAGGTGCCGATGATCCCGGACGTTGCACCCTGCACCATGAAGATGCCCATGATCGAACGCGGGCTCGCGCCCAGCGTGCGCAGGATGGCGATGTCGGCGCGTTTGTCGGTCACCGTCATCACCAGCGTGCTGACGAGGTTGAAGGCGGCCACCGCGACGATGAGCGTGAGGATGATGAACATCAGCCTCTTCTCGATCTGCACGGCGTCGAACCAGTTGCGGTTGGTACGCGTCCAGTCGCGCACGATGACGTCAGGCCCCAGGCTCTGCGTCAGCGCCGCAGCGACGGTGCGTGCCGCGTGCACGTCGGCCAGCCGCAGTTGCACGCCGGTGGGGCCTTCGACGCGGAACAGGCGCGCTGCGTCGTCGACGTGGATGAGGGCCAGCGCGCTGTCGTATTCGTAGTGCCCGGCCTCGAAGGTACCCACCAGCGTGAGCTGCTTCAGGCGCGGCACGACACCGGCGGGCGTCACCTGGCCACCCGGGGCGACGAGCGTGATCTTGTCGCCGATGTGCGCGCCGATCAGCCGCGCCAGTTCGGCACCGACGACGATGTTCCATTCGCCGGGTTTCAGAAGCGCCATCGTCGCCGCCTGCGTGCGCGCCAGGTCGGTCACCTTGGCTTCCTCGGCCGGCTCGATGCCGCGCACCACGGCGCCGCGCAGCTCGTCGCCGCGGCCCACCAGCGCCTGCGCCGCGACGTAGGGCGCGGCGCCGATCACACGCGTGTCGCGCTGCGCGGCAGCGGCAGTGGCGCGCCAGTCGGGCAGGGCGCCGCCGGCGGCGTCGAAGACCTCGATGTGGGCGATGACACTCAGCATGCGATCGCGCACTTCCTTCTGGAAGCCGTTCATCACGCTCAGCACGATGATCAGCGCGGCCACGCCCAAGGCGATGCCGAGCATCGAGACGCCGCTGATGAAGCTGATGAAGCCGTTGCGCCGGCCCGCGCGGCCGGCGCGTGTGTAGCGCCAGCCGATGTGCCACTCGTAGGGCAGGTTCATGGGGGCGTCGAGGTCATGGGTGATGCATGCTAACGGACGGCACCGGGCCGGCCGGTTCGCCAGCGCACCAAACCCAGGCCGGGCAGGGCCGGCGCCGGGCCACCGGGATAATGCGGGCATGCACCTGTTGATCCCCTTCGCGGCGCCGCTGTCCGAAGCGGGCCGTCAGGCCGCCGCCACGCTGGCGCTGCCCAACCTGCGCTGGCTGATGTCGCGCTGGGCCGAGGTGCAGCGCGACAGCGCCGACGAGTGGAGCCTGTCGCCGCCGCACGAACGGGCGCTGGCGCTGGCCCTGGGCTGGCAGGGCGGCGGCGGGCAGCTGCCCTGGGCCGCGCGCGCGGCACGGGCCGACGGCATCGCCCCCGACGACCTCGCCTGGGGCTTGATGACGCCCGCCCACTGGCACCTGGGCACCGAACAGATCAGTCTGCTCGACCCGGCCACGCTGCTGCTAGACGACACCACGTCGCGTGCGCTCTTCGCCGCCGTGCTGCCGCTCTTCCTGAGCGAGGGTTACGCGCTGCATTACGGCGCGTCCCAGCGCTGGTACCTGGCGCACGAGAGCCTGGCCACGCTGGCCACCGCCTCGCTCGACCGCGTGGTGGGCCGCAACGTCGACGCCTGGCTCGGCAAGGATCCGGCCGCGCGTGCGCTGCGCCGCCTGCAGAGCGAGGTGCAGATGCTGCTCTACACCCACCCGCTGAGCGACGAACGCGCCGCGCGCGGCCTGCTGCCGGTGAATTCGTACTGGCTGAGTGGATGCGGCCCGGCGCAACCCGAAGCCGGCGTGGCGCCGCAGGTCGACGAGCGCCTGCGCGGCCCGGCGCTGGCCGACGACTGGGCGGCCTGGGTCAAGGCCTGGGACACGCTGGACGCCGGTCCGCTGGCCACGCTGCGTGCGGGTGTCGTCAATGGCCATGCCGCCGCGCTGACGTTGTGCGGCGAACGCGGCTGGGTGCGCTTGGAAGCGGCCCCCGGCAGCCTGCTGCGCCGCGCCCGCGCGCTGCTCAAGTCGCCCGACCCGCTGGCCCTGATGGAGATGCTGTGAGCACCCCCCCGAAACTGCTGCAGCGCGACGTGCCGCCCCGCGTGAGCTACGCGCTCGAGCAGGCCGGTGTGCACCCGCTGCTGGCGCGCCTGCTCGCGGCGCGCGGCGTGCGCGAGCCCGACGAACTGGACGACAGCCTGGCCCGCCTGCTGCCGCCGGCCACGCTCAAGGGCGCGGCCGAGGCCGGTGTGCTGCTGGCCGACGCCATCGCCGCCGGCAAGCGCCTGTGCGTGGTGGCCGACTACGACTGCGACGGCGCCACCGCCTGCGCCGTCGCCTTGCGTGGGCTGGCGCTGCTGGGTGCCGCGCCTGCCACGCTGGGCTACGTGGTGCCCGACCGCGCGGTGCACGGCTACGGCCTCACGCCGGCCATCGTCGAGCTGGCGCGGCTGCACCGCAACGGCGCGCCCGAGGTGCTGGTCACGGTGGACAACGGCATCGCCAGCCACGCCGGCGTGGCACATGCCCGCGCCTGCGGCATGCAGGTGCTGGTGACCGACCACCACCTGCCGGCGCTGATCGACGGCACCGTCTCGCTGCCCGACGCGGATGTCATCGTCAACCCGAACCAGCCCGACTGCGGCTTCGCCAGCAAGGCGCTGGCCGGTGTGGGTGTCATGTTCTACGTGCTGCTGGCCACGCGTGCCGAACTGCGCGCGCGCGGTGCCTACTCGGCGGCGCCACAGCCCAAGCTCGATACCCTGCTCGACCTGGTGGCCCTCGGCACCGTAGCCGACGTGGTGAAGCTCGACGCCAACAACCGCCGCCTCGTGGCGCAGGGCCTGAAGCGTGTGCGCAGCGGCCGCATGCAGACCGGCGTCGCGGCACTGTTCCAGGCTGCGGCGCGTGAGCCCGCGCGCGCCGCCGGTTTTGACTTCGGCTTTGCGCTCGGCCCGCGCATCAACGCCGCCGGGCGCCTGGCCGACATGACGCTGGGCATCGAGTGCCTGCTCACCGACGACGTCGCGCGTGCCGCTGAACTGGCCGCGCAGCTCGATGCCATCAACCGCGAACGCCGCGAGGTCGAAGGCGGCATGCGAGAACTGGCCGAACGCACGCTGCAGACCTTCGCTGCTGCCGACGGCAGCGACGATGCAGCCGCCGTGCCGCCGGCCGTGACGCTGTTCGACGAGAGCTTCCACGAAGGCGTGGTCGGCATCGTCGCCGGCCGCGTGAAGGACCGCCTGCACCGCCCGACCTTCGTCTTCGCGCGCGGCGCCGATGGCCGGCTGAAGGGCTCGGGCCGCAGCATCCCCGGCTTCCACCTGCGCGATGCGCTCGATCTGGTGGCCAAACGCCATCCGGGGCTGCTGCTGCGTTTCGGCGGCCACGCCATGGCCGCAGGCTGCACGCTGGGTGATGCAGACGACGCGGTGGCCAGCTTCGCTGCCGCGTTGCACCGCGTGGCCGAGGAATGGCTCGACCGCGCCACGCTCACGCGCACGCTGCGTACCGACGGCCCACTGGCGCTGGAATGGTTCAACCCGCAGACCGTGGCCGTGCTCGACGCGCAGGTCTGGGGCCAGGGCTTCGAGGCCCCGGTCTTCTGCGACGAGGTGCAGGTGCTGCAGCAGCGCCTGGTGGGCGAAAAACACATGAAGCTGAAGGTGCGCCACGCCGGCCAGGAACGCGACGCCATCTGGTTCGGTCATGCCGAGACCTTGCCTACGCAGGCGCGGCTGGCCTACCGCCTGACGCTGGACGAATGGAACGGCAAGCAACGCGTGCAGATGGTCGTCGAGGCCGCGGCTTGACCCCACCGCGGGTGCGGTGCTTGCATCCGCTTGCAGTCCACTGCCGCGGCTGCGCCAAGATGCAACCATGGACATGACACGAACGATAACGACCCTGGCCGTGGCCGTGCTGGCGGCCTGCGGCGGTGGCGGCGGGGCCGTCGACGCCGACGCGGCCACGCCACCGGCGGCCCCCGCCGGCCCGTTGCGCACCACGACGCTGGCCAGCGGCCTCGTCAACCCCTGGAGCCTGGCCTTCCTGCCCGACGGACGCATGCTCGTCACCGAGCGACCGGGCCGGCTGCGTGCGATCTCGGCCGACGGCCGCAGCGTGTCGCCAGCCATCACCGGGGTGCCGGCGGTCGACGCGGCGGGGCAGGGCGGCCTCTTCGACGTGGCAGTCGCGGCCGACTTCGCCACCACGCGCCGCATTTTCCTGAGCTACGCCGAGCCCGGCAGCGGCGCCGAGGTCGGCCGCAACGGGCTGGCCGTGGGCACGGCGCTGCTGAATGCCGAGGCCACGGTGTTGACGGGCTGGCAGGTCATCTACCGCCAGACGCCCAAGGTGGCCAGCAGCGGCCATTTCGGCGGTCGCATCGTGGTCGCGCCGGGTGGGCTGCTGTACGTGACGCAGGGCGACAGGCAGTCGAACAGCGAGCGCGGCAAGGCGCAGGACCTTTCGCAAGGCCACGGCAAGATCGTGCGCATCCGCAGCGACGGCAGTGTGCCGCCCGACAACCCCTTCGTCGGCCGCAGCGGCGCACAGCCGACGAGCTGGTCCTACGGCCACCGCAACGTGCAGGGCGCGGCGCTGCACCCCACCACCGGCGAACTCTGGGCCACCGAACACGGCCCGCAGGGCGGCGACGAACTCAACCGCGTGCAGCGCGGCGCCAACTACGGTTGGCCGCGGGTGAGCTACGGTTGCGAATACGGCGCACCCGTTGGCAACTGCCCGCCGGTGGGCGGCGCCAGCAGCGGGCCGGGTTTCGAGCCGCCGGTGTCGTGGTGGGTGCCGACCTCCATCGCACCCAGCGGGCTGGCCTTCTACACCGGCGGCCGCTTCCCCGAATGGCGCGGCCAGCTTTTCATGGGCGCGCTGGCCGGCCAGGCGTTGTGGCGCGTCGAGCTCAACGGCAACACTGTCGTGACCCGCGAAGCGCTGCTGACCGAACTGCGCGAGCGCATCCGCGACGTGCGCCAGGGCCCCGACGGCTGGCTCTACCTGCTGACCGACAGCGGCAACGGCCGCCTGCTGCGCGTCGAACGCTGACGCCCTACGCTCACAGTCAGGCCAGGCTGAAAAAGTCGCGTATGCGTTGGAGGATGTCGGCACGTTGTGCCACGGGCAGGTGCTGTTCCTTGCGGAAGGCCTCCTGCGTTTCGCCGTAGGCGTGCTGGCGTTGCGCCAGGATCTGCGCCATGCTTTCTGCGATGGCCTGGCGCTCGTGGATGATGTCCTCGAAGCTGGCCTTGTCGAGCCGGTAACACTCGGCGTCGCTGCCCGCCACCACCGTGGCGGCGCGCGGCGCGCCGGTCATCAGCCCCATCTCGCCGAAGATGCTGCCCGGCGGCAGGCGCGACACCAGGCGGCGCTCGCCGTCCGGCGCCTGCCACCAGACCTCGGCCTCGCCGCTGACCACGATGTAGAGCCAGTGCGCCGTGGCGCCCTGGCGTGTCATCACGTCGCCGCGCGCAAAGGGCGCGTAGGCCAGGCGTTCGGCGATCTTGCGGCGTTCGGCCTCGTCGAGCGAAGCGAAGAGCTCGATGCCGGCCAGTGCCTTGAGCCGGCGCGCCAGTTCACGCTGCCACACGGCGTCGCGGTGCGCCTGGTCGTCCTGCACCAGGTGCACCGACTGGTCGGGCACGGCGATGCGCCAGCCGTTGCGCTGCAGCGTGGCCAGCAGGTGGCAGCGCACGGCCGAGTCGGTGGCGTCGTCGTCCTGCGGGTCGATGAGCCAGTAGCGCAGCGCGTAGCGCACCGAGCCCGGCTCGAAGGCCATCGCCACGCACGAAGGCGCCGGCAGGCGGGCGACGTTGGCGATCTCGGCCTCGGCCGTGCCTTCGGCCACCGCCTGGATCACGCGCGCCGGGCTCACGTCGTAGGCGACGTTGAACCCGATCCAGCGCCGCCAGCCGCCCGTGCCCCCCTGAGCACCCTCGGCGCTGCCGACGACGACGAACTTGCCCTTCATCAGCTGCGCGTTCGGGATCACCACCTTTTCGCCGTTACGCGTGACGATGGCGGTGAAGCGCCACTGGATCTCGACGACGCGGCCCGACAGGTCGTCGACCTTGACCCAGTCGCCGATGGCCAGCGAGTTGTCGAGTTGCAGCGCCAGGCCGCCGAGGATGTTGCCCAGGGTGTCCTGCATCGCGAAAGCGAGCACGGCGGTGATCACGGCCGAGGTGGCGACCAGGCTGGACAGCTCGACGCCGGCATACGACAGCCTGACCATGCCCCACAGCAGGTAGCCGCCGATGACGACGATGTCCTCGACGATGCGCGGTGTCTGCACGCGCAGCGCCGGCAGCAGCACGCGGAAGATGGCCAGGCCGGCCAGGCGGATCAGCACCACCCCCAGGCCCAGCAGCGCGGCCTGGTGCAGGCCGTTGGCAACGGCAGCCTCGCCGCGCACGGCAAACACCGCGCCCAGGGTGTCCAGCAGCAGACAGAAGACGAAGAGCAGCAGCGAGTGCTTCAGCGTCTTGCGGCCCGCCGACAGGCCGCGGAAGAGCACCAGCGCCAGCACCAGGGCGGTGGCCAGCAGGTAAGGCGTTTCATCGCGCCACAGCGCGGCGATCAGATCGCTCATCGGGTCGGCGAAGCGCTCCGCAGCAGGCCGGCCGTAGCGGTTTCATCTGCCGGACGCTGCGGGCTCGTGGTTCGCGGTGCCAATCTGGCACGCGGCCCGGCCTGCGGCGTTGATCCACGTCACGGCGGGGCCTTCGACGGTTGCGCCGCGCTCAGCGCGCGGCGCCATGTGGCGCGGTCAGGCCAGGCCCAGCAGCTGCGCCAGCCCGCGCTGCGGCGGCGGGGTCGGCGGCGGGGTCGGCGACGGTAGCGCGTTTGCTGCACCGCGCCGACGATGGCCGCTACCAGCGCGCGCGTGGTCTCGAAGATTTCGCGCGCTTCCTCGGGCGGGGGCACGTCGACGATGGCTTCGCGCGGGGCCGTCGCTGCTGCCCGAACGCCACGCCGACGCGCACCTCGCGCACCACAACAGCAGCCTGCGGGTGCGCAACTGTCCGGCGCAGGCGGTGCCGCGACCCCAGAACGGCTGAGCAGTGCGGTTCAGGCCACGCGGCCGAACCACCACAGCGACAGTGTGGCGGCCACCACCGCCAGCAGCGCCCCGAGGGCGGCGAAGAGCGCGGTGATCTCGGTTTCCTTGCGCTCGACCACCATGCGCGAGCTGAGTGACTCGTAGACCTTTTTCAGGTCTTCGGCCGTGCCGGCATAGAAGTACTCGCCGTGGGTCAGCACCGAGATGTTCTTCAGCGTCTCCTCGTCGAGCTTCACGCGCATGCTCCAGCCTTCGAAGCCGATGATCTCGCCGCTGGTGGTGCCGATGCCTACGGTGTAGACGCGGATGCCGCGTTCGGCGGCCATCTTTGCGGCGTCCAGCGGGTCGGGGCCGGTGGTGCGCTGGCCGTCGGTGAGCATGATCACGGCGGCCGAGTTGTAGGAACCCGCCGGCACCGGCGTGAAGGGCTTGGTCTCCTTCTTCGCGATGCTGCCGGCGGGGCTCCCGGGGAAGTTGCGCTGGCCGGTGACATGCTGGATCTCGATGCCGTCGTCCGGAAACAGTGTGGCCAGGCTCAGGATGATGCCGCTGCCGGTGGCCGTGCCGCGCTGCAACTGGAAGCGGTCGATGGCCTTGAGCACGTCCTCGCGGCTGTCGGTGGGCGCCTGCACCACGGCGGCGGTGCCCGCGAAGGACACCACGCCCACGCGCACTTCGCGCGGCAGGTTGTTGACGAAGGCCTTGGCCGCCTCCTGGCTGGCGACCAGGCGGTTGGGCTTGACGTCCTCGGCGCGCATGCTGCCCGAGACGTCCATCGCCAGCATAATCGTGCGTTCGGCCAGCGGCAGCGTCAGCGTGGCGGTGGGCCGGGCCACCGCCAGCAGCAGTGCCGCCAGCGCCAGCAGCAGCAGCAGGGGCGGCACGTGGCGGCGCCAGCCCGGCCCGCGGCCGGCGGCCAGCCTGGCCACGTTGATGCTGGCCAGGCGCACGGTGGTCTTGCGCTTGCGTTTCAGCACCCAGAAGTACAGCCCCACCAGCATGGGCAGCAGTGCCAGCAGCCACAGCATCGACGGCCACGTGAAGCTCACGGCGGGGCCTCCGCGAGCATCGTGGCGCGGCGCAGCGTGGCAGGGAAGCGCAGCGGCGTCTTGGCGCGGGCGCGCTGGCGGCGCAGGTCGGCGAACCGCATCAGGGTCTCGAGCAGGTCATCGTCGGTGGCGAGTTCCAGCACGTCGGCACCGCTGTGCGCCAGGCTGTCCATCAATGTGTTTTCCTGTTCCTCCGCGATGGCGGCGTAGCGTTCGCGGAAGGCGGGATCGGAGCCGTCGACGAAGACCTGCTCGCCGGTCTCGGCGTCTTCCAGCGTGACGAGACCGATGTCGGGCAGCGCCATTTCCAGCGGGTCCCACAGGCGCACGGCGACCACGTCGTGGCGGCGCGCCAGGCGGGCCAGCGCGTCTTCCCAGCCGGGCTGGCTGATGAAGTCCGACACCACGAAGACCAGGCCACGGCGCTTGATCAGGCCGTCGGCCGCCTTCAGCAGGTCGGCCAGCGCCGTGCCGGTGCCCGGGGGCTGCGGCGCCTGCGGCGCGCGCATGCGCTGCAGCAGTTCCAGCACCTGCAGGCGGCTGGCGCGCGGCTGCATCATGCCGTGCACGGCCGAACCGTAGAGCAGCGCGCCGACCCGATTGCCATGGCGCGTGATCACGCGTGCCAGAACGGCGACAAAACCCGCCGACACGTTCAGCTTGGTCGTGTCGGCGCTGCCGAAGTCGACGCTGCCCGACAGGTCGAGCAGGAACCAGGCGTTCAAGTCGCGGTCTTCGTGGAACTGGCGCACATAGGGCTGCTGCAGCCGCGCGGTGACGTTCCAGTCGATGTGGCGCACGTCGTCGTGGGCCTGGTATTCACGCAGGTCGGCGAGGTCGACGCCGGCACCGCGCCACAGCGTGCGGTAGTCGCCCTGCAGCAACCCGTCGAGCTTGCGGATCACGGTCCATTCCAGCTGCCGAAGCAGCTGGTCGGGTGGGGCTGCAGGGGCAGCAATCATGATCAAGTCCTGGCGCGGAACCGGCTCTGCCGGGCCGCAGCAAACGCCCAGGGCGAGACGCCCCGGGCCTTCGTGCCGTCCAGGCCCGCGCAGGCGGGCCCGGAGCCGCGGCACTCAGCCCCCCCGGGGGGTAGCAAATGCAGTGAGCTTTGGGGCTTCATGACGCCAGCGGCTTGTCGGGTGCGGGCAGCTTCTTCAGCAGCCGCTGCACCAGCGCGTCGGGCGTGACGTTTTCGGCCAGCGCCTCGTAGCTCAGCACCAGCCGATGCCTGAACACATCCGGCACGAGGTCCACCATGTCCTCGGGCAGCACGTACTTGCGGCCGCGCATCATGGCCAGCGCCTTGGCGCCCTCGATGAGGCCGATCGTGGCGCGCGGGCTGCAGCCGTAGGTCAGGTACTTGGCCAGGTCGGCCATGTCGTACTTCGCAGGCCGGCGCGTGGCGCCGACGAGCTTCACCGCGTACTGCATCAGCGACGGGTCGCAGAACACAGCGCGGCATTCCCGCTGCAACGCGGCCAGCTGGTGGGTGTCGGCGACGGCGTTGATGTCCACCGCCGGGCCGGTGACACGTTCGGCGATGACGAACTCTTCCTCGTCGGTAGGGTAGTCGACCAGCACCTTCATCATGAAGCGGTCGACCTGAGCTTCGGGCAGCGGGTAGGTGCCTTCGGTCTCGATCGGGTTCTGCGTCGCCATCACGACAAACGGGTCGGGCACCTTGTGCGTCTCGCCGGCGATCGTCACCTGGCGTTCCTGCATCACTTCCAGCAGTGCGCTCTGCACCTTGGCCGGCGCGCGGTTGATCTCGTCGGCCAGCAGCAGGTTGGTGAAGACGGGGCCCAGGCTGGTGCCGAACTCGCCGCTCTTCTGGTTGTAGATGCGCGTGCCGACCAGGTCCGACGGCACGAGATCGGGTGTGAACTGGATGCGCTTGAAGCTGCCGCGCACGGTGCGCGCCAGCGTCTTGACGGTCAGCGTCTTGGCCAGGCCGGGCACGCCCTCCACCAGCAGGTGGCCCTGGGCCAGCATGGCCACCAGCACACGTTCGAGAAAACGGTCCTGCCCGACGACAACACGCTTGACCTCGTAGAGGATGCGCTCCATCAGCGTGGCTGTCGACTCGGCTTGCTCGGACATTGGAAGCTTCCTTGGGGTCGCGCTGCGGCGGGGTCAGAACGGCGGCATGCCGGCGGCGTTGGCGGCGCTTTCGATCGGCACCGCGAAACCGATGCCGATGAAGGTGCGCTGTTCCGACGGATTCAGGATGGCCGTGACGATGCCCACCAGCTGGCCGTCCATCGTGACCAGGGGCCCGCCGCTGTTGCCGGGGTTGGCCGCGGCGTCGAACTGGATCAGGTTGGACAGCGGCTTGTCGCCGGACTTGTCGTCGTCGGGCGAGCGGAACTGGCGCTTCAGGCCCGAGACCACGCCGTAGCTCACCGAAGGGCCGATGCCGAAGGGGTGGCCGACCGCGATGACATGGTCGCCGGGGCGCAGGTCGGCTGTGCTGCGCATGGTGGCGGCTTCCAGGTCGTCGGGCAGGCTGCTGGCGCGCAGCACTGCAAGGTCGTTCTCGGGCTGGGCGCCGATCATCGTGGCATCGCTCTCGTGGCCGTTGGCGAAACGCACGCGGATCTTCTTCGCGCCCGTGACCACATGCAGGTTGGTCAGGATCGTGCCGTTGTCGATGATGACGACGCCGGTGCCCAGGCTGCGCTCCATCGCGCGCTGCTCGGGCTTGTCGTCGCCTTCGTCCTTGTCGTCGAGCAGGCCGACGACACGCACGACGGAGGGCAGGATGGCCTCGTAGGCCTTGGCTGCCGCCGAGGGCAGGGGTGCCTTCTCGAGCGACTGGCGCACGGCGGCGTCGATGTCGTCCTGGGTGATGGGCCGCTGCCCGGGGCGCAGCTGCAGCAGGCCCAGCAGCAGCACGGCGGTCATCAGCGCGCCGCCGACGGCCCACAGCGCCGCACTCAGGCGCGAAGGCCGCGCGGCCGCGCCGGCGGGCACGGCGGACGGCGTGTCTGCGGTGGGCCGCGCAGGCGCCTGCGCGGCCGGCGGTGGGTCGCGGCGCGGCGAGCGGCTGTACAGCGGGGCCTTGTTCATGGCGTCATGGACATGTGAAAAAGCACGGTATCACGTTGCGCGGCGTGCTGCATCGACCGGCAGGCAAGCCGGGGCATCATCGCGGCATGGGCACCGTCTGGACCGATACACACTGCCACCTCGACGCACCCGAGTTCGACGCCGACCGCCCCGCCGTGGTGCGGCGCGCGCGCGACGCGGGGGTGCGGCGCCTGGTGCTGCCGGCGGTGGCGGTGGTGCACTTCGACGCGCTGCGTGCGATGGCGCAGGCCTTCGACGCTGCCTACGCGCTGGGCATCCACCCGCTGTACGTCGACCGCGCCGACGACGGTGACCTCGACCGCCTGGCCGCCGCGCTGCAGGCCCACCGCGACGACCCGCGCCTGGTGGCGGTGGGCGAAATCGGTCTCGACTTTTTTGTGCCCGCGAGCGGTCCAGAGCGCCAGCTGGCGCTGGCGCGTGACCGCGCGCGTCAGGAGCATTTCTACCGCGCGCAGCTCAAGCTGGCCCGCGACGCCGGCCTGCCGGTCATCCTGCACGTGCGGCGCTCGGCCGACGCGCTGCTGGCCGGGTTGCGGCGCATCGGCGTGCCCGGCGGCATCGCCCACGCGTTCAACGGCAGCGCCGTGCAGGCGGCTGCATTTGTCGGGCTGGGCTTGCGGCTCGGTTTTGGCGGCACGCTGAGCTTCGAACGTGCGCTGCAGGTGCGTGCGCTGGCGCAGTCCCTGCCCGCCACGGCGCTGGTGCTCGAGACCGACGCACCCGACATCCCGCCGCAATGGCTGTACCGCAGCGCCGAGTTGCGCCGGGCCGGCGCGGACCAGGGGCGCAACGAACCCGCCGAGCTGCCGCGCATCGGCGCCGTGCTGGCCGCGCTGCGCGGCTGGACGCCCGACGAGACGGCGCAAATCACCGGCGCGAATGCGCTGGCGGCGCTGCCGCGGCTGGCCGCGCTGGCGCTGCCGTGAAGCGCGCCGTGTCGCCGACGGCAGACGCCACCGCCACCGCCACCGCCACCG